>Ga0210400_10000394_pt1 | contig 49785 bp, 43 predicted proteins | sample IncBWH26MmetaG_FD_155456 | JGI IMG/M metagenome (GOLD analysis project Ga0210400, IMG submission 155456) | Forest soil microbial communities from Barre Woods Harvard Forest LTER site, Petersham, Massachusetts, United States - Inc-BW-H-26-M | ecosystem: Environmental > Terrestrial > Soil >...
CCTGCATTTCGGCGTGCGCGAGCACAGCATGGCAGCGATCGTCAACGGGCTTGCGCTATCCAAGATCCGGGCCTTCGGCGCGACCTATGTGATCTTCAGCGACTACGCGCGGCCGGCGATCCGGCTCGCGGCTCTGATGGAATTGCCGTCGATCTTCGTGTTCACCCATGACGCCATGGGTGACGGCGAGGATGGTCCGACGCATCAGCCGGTCGAGCATCTGATCTCGTTGCGGGCAATTCCCGGGCTCGTCACGCTGCGGCCGGGCGATGCCAATGAAGTCGTGGAGGCCTACCGGTACGTCCTCCAGCTGCGCCATCAGCCCGCGGTACTCGCCCTTTCGCGTCAGCCCTTGCCGACATTGGATCGGAGCAAATACGCGCCGGCAAGCGGGGTCGCTCGCGGCGCCTATGTCCTGGCGGACCCGCCCGGCGGAAACCCGGAGATCATCCTGATTGCGACGGGTAGCGAGCTTTCTCTTGTCGTGCAGGCGCACGAACAGCTGCTCGCCGAGAACATCCGTTCGCGGGTCGTCTCGATGCCGTCCTGGGATATCTTTGAGCGTCAGACGCCAGACTACCAGGACAGCGTGTTGCCGCCCCGCATAAGGGCGCGTATCGCCGTCGAGCAGGGCTCGACGCTGGGCTGGGAGCGCTATGTCGGCCAGGAAGGTCGGGTCATCGGCATGCACACTTTCGGCGCTTCGGCGCCGCTCAAGGAACTCCAGAAAAAGTTTGGTTTCGAGCCCGACCGTGTGGTGGCGATCGCGAAGGATCTGATTGCCAGAGCGTTGTCAGGGTAACCTGTCCATACCCGCCAACCGGTCGTAGGCTGCGGTCGAGGCCGGACGCGTTTTCCTGAAGGTAGCGATCATGGCCAATGACAAGATGATGGCGCAAATCTCTGGGCAGGACGGCTTCATCGCCGCGCTTGACCAGAGCGGCGGCTCGACGCCCGGCGCCCTGCGCCTCTACGGCATTCCGGACAGCGTGTATAGCGGCGATGGCGAAATGTTCAGGCTCATGCATCAGATGCGCGTGCGCATCATGGCGGCGCCTGCGTTCAACGGGGCCAGGGTCATCGCGACGATCCTGTTCGAAGGCACGATGGACGGCCAGGTGCAGGAAAAGCCTGCTCCAACGTTCTTGTGGGAGGACCGGGGCGTCATCCCCTTCGTGAAAGTCGATAAAGGGCTTGAGACGGAGCGCGACGGCGTCAGCCTGATGAAGCCGATGCCGGACCTGGATGCCCTTCTAACCCGGGCGGTGAAGCTCGGTGTCTTCGGGACCAAGATGCGCTCCGTCATCAACCTGGCTTCGAAAAACGGTATCGCTGCCGTGGTGGCACAACAGTTCGAGGTGGCCGCGCAGATTGCGCAACATGGCCTCATGCCCATCATCGAGCCGGAAGTCTTGATCAAAAGCCCGGACAAAGCCGGCGCGGAAGCCATCCTCCGCACGGAATTGACCAGAAAGCTCGACACCGTGCCGCATGACCGCCAGGTGATGCTCAAGCTGACGATACCGGATGTTCCGGATTTCTACTTACCGCTGATAAACCATAAGCGCGTGGCCAGGGTTGTCGCGCTTTCCGGCGGCTATACGCGATCCGACGCCTGCAAACGGCTCTCCGCCAATCACGGCATGATCGCGAGCTTTTCGCGAGCTCTGGCCGAAGACCTCAGGCATTCGATGAGCGATGCCGAGTTTAACGCGACCTTAGCAAAATCCATCGACGAGATTTACCGGGCCTCGATCGTGAAGGTTTGATGCCGCCTGCACGAGACGGCTGATGGATGACCGAAGCAGGCGACCTGCGGCACTTTCGGTGCGATGGCACCGATGGCGCGGATCGCGGCGATGTGGTGAGGCTGATGCAGCGGAGCAAGCGGCATCAGGCTTTCGAGCACCGCCATGACAGGTTTTTCGATGAGCATCGGCTTCGTGTAAGCCGATCCGCCATGGACGACGCGATGGCCGACGCCGTCGAATCCGACATCGCCGGCATGCGTCGCGAACCAGTCATGGATCGCCGTGATCGCGCCGGCATGATCGGTGCCTGAAACCGGCCCGTCGGCGAGCTTTCTGCCCCTGGGATCGGTAATCTCCAGCTGCGGCGAGGTCCCGATTCCCGCTACGTCGCCGTGAAACGCCGGCGGCAAGCGAGCGGTCCGACATCGTCTCGAATACCGAGAACTTGATGCTCGAAGAGCCGGCATTCACGACTAATATGGGTTCGTGCATCGTGGTCATCCGCTTTGCAGGGCCATTCCCTTTCGCCGCGTTCGCCGACTCTTATGCCGCCTTCGCGGCGATGAGTTGATGGGTCGTCGATGAGCTGAGGAGGCTCTGGCGAGCGGGCGGTGGGCTCGACAATGGCATCCAGCCCGGAGGCAACGAGCCGCTGGCGCACGGGTCGAGGTTCACCTCGCGATCCAGCGCCTGTCCCCGTCGCTCGGGTGCCTCGATCTGAATACCCGCGGTCGCGATCAGAGAGCGAGGATCGATAATTTCGAGCTTGTGATTGGCCAGCCGAATGATTTTTTGCTCGCGAAGGATCTGGAGTTTTCGGCAAACATGAACATAGGTGAGCCCGAGCGCCTGACCGATGTGACCTTGGCTCAATGGCACATCCACGATTTCGCCCGGCAGATTCGGAAGACGGCGATGCAGCCTCACATAGAGCTCAAGGAGTAGATGCGCGATGCGTTCGCGAGAACTTCTTAGGCCAAGATTCGTCAAGTGATCATGCGCACGCGCTTCATTCGCGGCAGCCTGACGACAAAGCAAAGCCGCAAGGTGTGGATTGGTCTCGATGATGATATCCAGCTTCTGTTGTGGAATGACGTAGATGCGCGTCAAGGAAAGGCAGCGGGCGGAGTGATACATCAGGGCGTTAGCGATCGGGAACCCGAGCATCGCGCCCGGCAGTGCGAAATCCACGATTTGGCAGGAGCCGTCATCGAGAAGCACGGACAGTGCAATCCACCCATTGAGGATGACGAAAGCGGTCGAACATTGATCACCCTGCACGTACAGATGTGTACCAATGGGAAGAATCCGAGCATTCGCCTCGAGATCGAGGATCCTCTCGAGTTCCTTTTTTATATACATGCAACGTCTCCTGAACACTGTGGATCGAGGCGTCGTCGTGTTTGACCATATGCTTTTTATCTATCGCGGCCCAGTCAGACGCATTTTCATCGCGAAGTGGCCGCGGTAGCTTTAGCCGAAGCAATCTGACCGATTTAAATCGCCTGTCTGTGACCATTTTGGTGCTAGCGAGCTGCACTCTTATGAAGCTCGTGCGGCCAGGCTCTCTGCCTTGCTGTTGAGCATCGCAATGAGGCCGTCGATTCCTTGGGTGCGAAGGATCGAACTGAATTCCGATCGGCGCGTGGCCAACTCGCTGATCGTACCGTTCAGATAAACATCAGCGATTTGCCAGGCGCTGCCATTCTGCCGCATCAGATAATTGAGACGGACGGGCTCGCGGTTCGATTTGACGATCTCCGTGGTGATGAGGGTCCCGCCGGGCGAGGGCTGCTCGCCGGTCACCTGAAGCCGCTCTTCGGAATAGCTGTCGAACCGATCGGCATAAATCGCCGAGATATAGCGTTCGAACGCCTGAGAGACCTGCTGGCGTTGCGCATCGTCCAGTCGTTCCCACTCCGGGCCGACGGCGAGGCGTGTCATGAATGGCATATCGAATGTGCGGCGAACCACAGGTTCGATGCGGGTATAGCGGCCACGAGCGCCTAATGCGGGTCCACCCCGCATGTTCGCAAGAAGCGCTTCGTAAAGACTACGCACCGTGTCAGCGCCGGCTGCGGTGAACGCGTCGGCGTTTGCCGGCATCGCGGGTAGCCCGAACCACAGCGTCAATCCGATGGCTACCAATCTGCTCGATGTCAGCCCCTTTCTGGCGCTCATCTCCGAGATCCCATTGCTGGTCGGCAGCAAGAAACCGCGCCGCACTTGCGCAGATAGGTGCGCTATGAAGCGGGGATCAAACCAGAGAAGTAAGCAGGCGGCGCCGATCGCGAGACCACCGGGCGCGAGCAGTGTGATTGCGTCAATCTCGCGCAACGTCCAAACGCCGATCGTTTCGACCACCTTGCGAAATCGAGCGGCCGCAACGACGAAAGCACGTGCGCAAATGAGGTAACGCTGCAGCAACGCAGCCGCTTCACCCGGATAGGCGTTGGCGATCGTGATCGCTTTCGCACTAAACCGTCGTTCTGATTTCATCACGATGCTTCACCGAATCTGGCGAACTCGTTCTCGATGCGCTTTGCTTCCATTTCCAGGCTTTCCGCCATGAGCAGGCGGCTTTTCCAGATGATCGGATTTCCAGCCTGCTCCGCTAACTCTCGATACCAAGAAGCCAAAAGCCGAAGCTCTTCTGGGCCTCTTGCGACATCCAACATCGGTTGCGCAGTCGAGCTGCGGTTCGATACTGTCCGCGGTTTAGCCGTCATCTGACGAGCCAACCTGGATCAGCCGTTGCCGGTCGACGACAGCAAATACTGGTGCACGTAGCGCTCCGCTGAGCTGGGGGCTTCAATCTCGCGAACAGGCGTACTGCGAAATCAGCCCGCGTTCTTGAATGAAGTAGTCGGTTTTGAACGAAGTAATCGGTTTTGTCGCACTGGACCGATTCTCGACGGACAACCGGAAAAAAACGGCCACCGCGGACGGCCGTTGAAGCCACCCTTCGAGTCGCGAGCAGATGTCGCGCCGTCGAGGCGAAAAGCAGCAATTCACATGGATCGCACCTGCCACTAGCGGCGATTGACGCAAGCAAGGCTGAAGCGGGCGGCCAGTCCCTTTGGCGCGAGCGTGCCGCGGTCGCCGCCTACCTGGCCGTCCAACGCGCGGGCGAAGGCCGCCGCAGCACGGGCTGGAGCGAATTCCAGCCGGAGAAGTCTGCCGTCAAACTCGAAATACAGGGAATTTGATCCCGGAGACGGGTTCGCTCGAGACTGGCCCCTCCGCCACCCCCCGCCCGTCAGCTCGGTTAGCCCGGAGCAACTCGAACCGCACCACAATGTGCCGGCGCGGAGATCCGCTCGCGACGCCTTGGCGGGGCTTAGAGTGGACGCACGGGTCAGTCTTTGTAAGAGGGATCGAGCCGCTCGGCGAGACGCAGACAGGCGGCCCAATCCTTGCCGCCCTTCAAGAAATTTCCGGCATCCATGAACTGGCCATGGGCGTATTCACAGGCTTCCTTGCCTGGGATTGTATAATTGCCTTCGCCCGCCGCAAGTGCCGCAATCTGTCCCTGACACGCCATTTCGAGCCAGTGATGATTGACGACGCATTCGGCAACGCTTTCGCCGCAAATCAGCACGCCGTGATTGCGCAGGATCATGAAGCAGCCGCCGTCGAGGTCGCGTATTAGTTTCGGCGTCATGTCATGGTCGAATTCGAAGCCTTCGAATTCGTGATATCTGAGTTCTCCGTAAAATCGCAGGGCGTGCTGGTTGATCGGCAGCAGACCGAATTTGTGCGCTGCGACACCCATGCCGCTCACCGTATGGGTATGCAGCGTCGCATTCAGGTCCGGGCGGCCCTTTAGCAAGCCGGCATGGATGATCAAGGCGCCACCCTTGACCGTCTTTACCTCGGTATCCGTCAGAACGTTGCCGTCGAAATCAACCTTCAACAGAGAGGAGGCGGTGACCTCGGAAAACATCCAGTCCGTGCGCTTGATCAGCATGTGATCCGGTTCGCCCGGCACCCGGAATCCGAAATGATTATAGGTCAGATCGTTGACCCCGTAATGGGCCAGCACGCGGTGCCCGGCCGCGAGTTCGACGCGGGCCGCCCACTCTTCGGCACTGACCTGATCGCGAATAGATTTTCTTTTGGGGACGAGTTGAACGGCCATAATTCGGTCTACTCCGCCGCCATCAACTTCAGCTCCTCCGCCGCCGACAAAATCGGCAAGCCCTCGATAGATTTGGAGGGCTGTCCATCGACGCCGACTAGTGGCTGGCCGACCAGTGTGATGCGGTAGAGCTGGCGGTCGAAGTCGGAGGCAAAGATATCCGTCGGCGCGAGATGCGAGGTCGAGCGATTGTCCCAGAACGCGATGTCTCCCTCGTTCCACTTGAAGCGCACCGTGTATTCGGGACGCGTCACGTGCTCCCAGAGCATTTCGAGGAGCTTGTGGCTTTCGCGCGGCGTCAGGCCGACGATTTCCTTGACATAGGACGGGCTGACGAAGAGGACGCGCTCCCCGGTTTCGGCATGCACCGTCACCAGGGGATGCTCGCTTACCAAGGCGCGACGTTTGATGCGTTCGTTGTACACGCTCCCCGCCTGGGGGTTTTCACGCGGCACATATTTGTGAATACCGCGCAGACCGTCGACGAAACCGCGCATCGTTGGCGACAATGCCATGTAGGCCGCCGCAAGGTTGGTCCAAAATGTATCGCCGCCATAAGGCGGTATCGTGACGCCGCGCAAGATCGATGCGCAAGGCGGGTTCACCGCCGCCGTAATGTCGGTGTGCCAGCCCGACCACGGCGTCACCATCATCGCCGTGCGATTTTCGTTCGCGGTGCGGTTCTTGGCAACCGAGTAGACTTCCGGATAGCCCTCGACATGGCCGAACACGGCATGGCCGATGGTCGGCTCGCCGAATTGCCGCGCCATCGCGACATGCTGCGCATGATCGAGATGCTGGTTGCGGAAAAAGACGACCTTCCACTTCAAGAAGGCGTCCCGCACCTGCTTTACCTGGTTCGGCGGCAGCGGCTTCGAAAGATCGACGCCGCGGATCTCCGCACCGATGTGCAGGGTGAGAGGTACGATCTCGACGGTCTGGTTCGTCGTGGCGCCGGTAGTCGACTGGGATAACGACATCGTTTCCTCCGCTCGCATTCGATCGACCGTGGACCGCAACGCAACGGCCGTCAACGAACTGCGCCGGCCCTCTCCGCGAGACCGGCGCAGTCCCAAACGCGGAACCCTCACTCAATTGGCGGCGAGCTTGTCCTGCGTCTTCGTCTCGAAGTCGCCGGCGTCGTGCCGCTCAAGCAGCTGCTCGGACGGCTCGCCGGCGGTGCGGTTGACCATGCGCCCGCGCTTGACCGCTGGCCGTGCCCAGATCTGGTCGGTCCAGCGCTGCACGTTCTTGTATTCCTGCACGTTGAGGAACTCGGCGCCGCCGTATGAATTGAACTTCACCAGCCCGCCATACCAGGGCCAGGCCGCCATGTCGGCGATCGTGTACTCGGGGCCTGCGACGTACTCGCTCTCGGCCAGACGCTTATCGAGCACATCGAGCAACCGCTTCGTCTCCATCGCGAAGCGGTCGATCGCGTATTCGATCTTGACCGGCGCATAGGCGTAGAAATGGCCGAAGCCGCCGCCGACATAGGGCGTGCTGCCCATCTGCCAGAACAGCCAGGACAGGCATTCGGCGCGCGCCGCGGTTTCGGTCGGCAGGAACTCGCCGAATTTCTCGGCCAGATATACGAGGATCGCGGCGGTCTCGAACACCCGGATCGGCTTCGGCCCGCTGCGGTCGACCATGGCCGGGATCTTGGAATTCGGATTGATCGCGACAAAGCCGCTGCCGAACTGATCGCCCTCGCCGATCCGGATCAGCCAGGCGTCGTATTCGGCGCCCTTATGGCCCTTCGCCAGCAGCTCCTCGAGCATGACCGTGACCTTGACGCCGTTCGGCGTGCCCTGCGAGTAGAGCTGCAGCGGATGCTTGCCGACCGGCAATTCCTTGTCGTGCTGCGCGCCGGCGGTCGGGCGGTTGATGTTGGCAAACCGGCCCATCGTGCTGTTCGGCTTGTTCCAGGACCAGACCTTGGGGGGCGTGTATTCGGGGGTATCGGCCATTCCAGGGGCTCCCGTGTTGTGCGGCCGCACGCGGACGCCGCGCGCGATCGGCTCATGTTACACGATAGCCAGGCCCCTGGACACGCGCTGCGCGCTTGACTGGATTGCTCCATCCCGAGACGCCGTGCCGAACAAGGGCGCCTGCCGATGACAGAGGACCAGATGCTGTGCGTCGCCTGGCATTCAGCTGATCCTGCCTACGCCTTGGCCGCACGCATCGCGCGCCAAATCCGGTAGGCGGTCGCCGGCCCGTCGATTTGCTGGACCCCGAGTGGTCCGAGAGCATCGAGGATCGCGCTGGTGATCGCCGGAAAGGCGCCGACCATGCCCGCTTCGCCGCAGCCTTTGACGCCGAGCGGATTGGTCGTACACCGAGTCGGGTTGAAACCGAGCTCGAAATGTACGAGGTCGTCGGCGCGCGGCAGCGGGTAATCCATCAGCGAGCCTGTCAGAAGCTGGCCGGATTCTGGGTCGTAATACGCCCGTTCGAGCAAGGCCTGGCCGGCGCCTTGAGCCATCGCACCGTGTGCTTGGCCGGCGGCGACCATCGGGTTGACCATGACGCCGTAATCGTCGACCGCGGTGTAGCGCACCAGCTCCACCTGGCCGGTGTCGCGGTCGATCTCGACCTCGACGACATGCGCGCCGTTCGGAAAGGTCATCCATTCGCGCGTCCAGGCGTAATAGGTGTCGAGCGGATCGCCGGCCTCGCGGGCAATCGCCGCGACGCGCAGCAGGTCGATTGCACGATCGGTACCGGCCACGACAAAGCGCCCGTCCGCGAAGCGGATATCGGCTTCGGCGGCTTCAAACGTCTCGGCGGCAATGCGCCTGCCCTTCTCGAGAAGGATATCGGCGGCCCGCCAGATCGCGGTGCCGCCCATATAGGTCGCGCGCGAGCTGCCATGCCCGCCGCCTATCGGGATCAAATCCGTGTCGCCCTGCACCAACCGGATCATGTCGTTCGGGAGGCCAAGCCGATCGGCGAGGATCTGGGGGAAGGTGGTCTCGTGCCCTTGTCCAATCGTTTGGGTGCCGGTGATCAATGACACCGTTCCGTCGGTCTCGAAGCGAATATCGACATTCTCGCTCGGCGAGCCGCCGGTGGCCTTGACGTGATAGGCAAGGCCGAGCCCGCGCAGGAGACCGCGGCTTTCGCTGTCGTGCTGGCGCGCGGCAAAGCCAGCGAGATCCGCGGCCGCGAGCGCGCAATCCAGGGTCTCGGGGAAGGCGCCGCTGTCGATCTTGTTGCCGAACGCGTTGATCATCGGCATCGCGGCGGCGGGTGCCATGTTGATGCGACGCAAATGGGCGCGATCGAAGCCGCATTGCCGTGCGGCGGCATCGACCAGCCGCTCCATGATGTTGACGGCCTCGCCATAGCCGGGGCCACGCAACACGCCGATCGGCGCCGTGTTGGTAAAGGCCGCGGCGACGATCAGCGCGATCGCCGGGATGCGGTAAACGGTACCGGGAAGAAAAGCGTATTGGAACGTCTGTACCGCGCCGGCGCTGCCGGACAGATAGGCACCGAGATTCGCCGTGCTGGCGATCCGCAAACCGAGGAAGCATCCTTCGGCATCGAGGGCGAGCGATGCTTCGGCCTGGTGGTCGCGCCCCTGGTGGTCGGCAAGAAAAACCTCGCCGCGGCCGGCGACCCATTTGACCGGGCGGCCGACCCGCTTTGCCGCCCACGGGATCAGGACGTGCTCGGGGTAGATGAAATTTTTGGCGCCGAAACCGCCGCCGACATCGGGCGCAACGAACCGCACCTGCGCCGGTTCGACGCCGAGGGCGCGGGCGGCGTGGTCGCGGGTCGCGTGGATGCTCTGCGCGGAGACATGGGCCGTGTAGCGGCCGCTCGCGGGATCGAAGAGGCCGATCACGCCACGCGGCTCCATCGGGTTGGTGACGATGCGCTGGCTGGTGACGTCGAGCGAGACGACATGCGCGGCGGCGGCAAAGGCGCGGTCCACGGCGGCGCTATCGCCGGCATGCCACTCGAAGCACAAATTGCGCGGCACTTGGGCTGACAGCAGCGGCGCGCCGGCTACGAGCGCGGCGGTGGCCGTCGTAACCGCCGACAACGGGACGTAGTCGACCGCGATCCGTTCCGCCGCGTCGAGCGCCTGGTCGCGGGTCTCAGCGACGATCAGCGCGACCGGCTCGCCGACGTAGCGCACCTTGTCCTCGGCCAATAGCGGCTGCAGCGCGAAGGCGAAGGGTTCTCCGGTTTGGGTATTGGCGTCGACATAGGGCAGGAGCGGCTTCAGCTTGTCGGCCCGCACATCGGCCGCGGTCAGCACGGCTAAGACGCCCGGCATTGCTTTGGTTGCGGCCGTGTCGATTCGGCGGATTTGGGCGTGCGCGTGCGGCGAGCGCAGCACGATTGCGTGCGTCAGGCCATCAAAGACAAGGTCGTCGAGATAGCGGCCCTCTCCGGTCAGAAAGCGTAGATCCTCGCGCCGCTTTGGCGCATCACCGATGCCGGATCGAACCATCGCGCTGAACTCTTATCCCGAATAGCGGATACCTCATTATAGCTTTTCCGGAGGCTTTCTCGCGTGGATCCTGCCGCCGCGTCGAGCAGGGGCTATTGACGTAGGAGTATATGCACGTATATGGAAAGCACACATCGGGAGATGATCATGACATCTATTCCCTATCGCACCGCACTGATCGTTGGTGCGGGTACCGGCATCAGTGCATCCGTCGCCCGCGGCCTGGCGGCGGCTGGTCTCAAGGTTGGACTGGCGGCGCGCAATATCGAAAAATTGACGCCGCTCGCGGCGGAGACCGGTGCGGAAAGGTTCGTCGTCGACGCCTCGGACCCGGCGGCGGTCGCACATCTGTTTGAAGAGGCGGATGCGCGTCTCGGGCCGCCCGATGTCGTGCTCTACAACGCCAGCGCGCGGGCGCACGGTCCGGTCGCCGAGATCGACCCGGAAGCGGTTCGCAAGGCCATCGAGATATCGGCCTTTGGCGGCTTTCTGGTCGTCCAGCAGGCCGCCCGGCGGATGATCCCGAAGGGAACGGGAGCCATTCTGCTGACCGGGGCCAGCGCGAGCGTGAAAGGGTTTCCTCTCTCCTCGGCATTTGCGATGGGCAAGTTTGCCTTGCGCGGCCTGGCGCAAAGCACGGCGCGAGAATTGGGGCCCAAGGGTATCCATGTCGCCCATTTTGTGATCGATGGCGGCGTGCGCAGCGCGCGCCGGCCGGATCCCGCGGAACGGCCGGACAGCACGCTCGATCCCGACGCGATCGCCCAGACCTATCTCGAGGTGTTGCGCCAACCGCGCAGCGCCTGGTCGCTCGAGATCGAAGTTCGCCCTTGGGTCGAGACCTTCTGAGCGCGGCCATACGTTCACCGCAACGAGGCGGGAGATCTGACGTGGAGCCGAGACATGCGACGGCGGCGGTGATCGGTGCCGGAGACTATATTGGCGCCGCCATCGCTAGAAAGTTCGCCGCCGAAGGGTTCATCGTGTTCGCCGGGCGGCGGCGCGGCGACAAGCTGGCGCCGCTGGTGGCCGAGATCGAGGCGGCCGGCGGGCGGATCATCGGCCGCTCGCTCGATGCGCGCAATGAGGAGAATTTGGCCGCATTCCTCCGAGAGGCTGATGCGACGGCACCGCTCGATGTTTGCATCTTCAACATCGGCGCCAACGTCAATTTCCCGCTGCTGGAGACGACCGGCCGGGTGTTCCGCAAAGTCTGGGAGCTGGCGTGCTATGCCGGCTTCCTGACCGCTCGCGAGGCGGCCCGGCTGATGCTGCCGCGCGGCGGTGGCAATATCTTCTTCACCGGCGCGACCGCCAGCCGGCGCGGCGGGATTGGCTATGCAGCTTTCTCCAGCGCCAAGTTCGGGCTGCGTGCGGTGGCGGAAAGCGCGGCGCGCGAGCTCGGTCCGAAGAACATCCACGTCGCCCATCTGGTGATCGACGCCGGTGTCGACACCGAATGGGTGCGCGGCCGCATCAAAGAACGGGAAGGCGAGGGGGCGCTCGCCAACCTCGACCCGGGGCGGCTGATGCGGCCGGCCTCGGTTGCCGAGGCCTATTGGCAAATCTACGACGAGCCGCGCGACGCCTGGTCATTCGAGCGCGAGATCCGGCCCTTCGCGGAAAAGTGGTGAGACCATGATCACGGTCGAATTTCACTTCGATTTCGGCAGCCCCAACGCCTATCTAGCGCATCTGGTGATCCCGGCGATCGAGCGACGCACCGGCGTGAAATTCGAATACGTTCCGGTGCTGCTGGGCGGCGTGTTCAAGCTGACGAACAACCGCTCGCCGGCGGAGAGCCTTGCCGGCATCAAGAACAAACCCGACTATGAGCGCCTCGAGACGGAACGTTTCATCAAGCGCTACGGGATCACCTACTATCGCCGCAACCCGTTCTTCCCGGTCAACACGTTGACCATTATGCGCGGTGCCGTCGCCGCGCAGAAGCTGGGCGGCTTTGCGCAATACGTCGGCGAGGTCTACCGCCACATGTGGGCGGAACCGAAGAAGATGGATGATCCCGACGTGTTGCGGGCGGCACTCGATGAGTCGAAGCTTGATTCCGAGCGGATCCTCGCGCTCGCACAGACCGCCGAGGTGAAGGAGGAGCTGCGTGCAAACACCGAGCGCTCCGTCGCGCGCGGGACGTTCGGCTCGCCGACATTCTTTGTCGGCGACGAGATCTTCTTCGGCAAGGATCGGCTGCGTGACGCCGAAGAGGCAATCGAGTCGCAACGCTAGCCCGCCCGGCGCGTAGCGCTCGGCTTTTCAGCAGCGATGCACAATCGTGCCCGCCCATTCCTCCGGGCAGTGCGCAGGCTCGACCCGCTTCCGACGGTGCCGCGATACCGGCCCTGGGCCAGCTCAGTGCAACCCGAGACGGCGTTTTACGCCGGCTCGGGGTGCGCCGCGCTTGCGGGCGTTAATGAAGCGCGCGGCAGCAGCCTGCGGGTCAGACGATGCCGTCGCGACGCAAGCCGGCGACCGCTTCGGCGTCGAGGCCGAGCCAGTCGCCAAGCACTTCGGCGGTATGCTCGCCGAGCAGCGGCGCCGATTTGACTTCGGTCGGGACGCCATCGAAGCGTACCGGCCAGGTCGGCATCGTCATCTTGCGTTCACCGTGAACCATCGTTTGCAGGATGCCGCGCTCCCGGAAGCTCGGCTCGTTGGTCAGATCCATCGAGTCGAGGACGGCGCCGGCGGGGACGCCGACCCCGCTTAGCTGCGCCATCGCCTCGTGCTTGGTGCGCTGCAGCGTCCAACCGGACACGAGCTCGTCGACCTCGGCCTCGCACTTCAGCCGGGCCTCGGCGGTGTCGTAGCGTGCATCGCCGATCAAATCCTCGCGCCCGATCAGCTTTAGGAGGCGCGGCCAATGTTCGGGGTTGGCGCGGCTGGTCATCAGGAAGACGTAGTCGTTGGGGCCGCCCGGCTTGCACGGATAGATGCCGCCGGGCGGGTTGCTGCTGGGCAGCCGCCGCGGCGCCGCCTTGCCGGTGCGCGCGTGGGTGATGAACATGCCGCGGCTGTAATGCATCACCGAATCCTGCATCGCCACCTGCAGCCGCCTTCCCTTGCCGGTGCGCGCGCGGTCGAAGAGCGCGCTGACGATGCTGAACGCCATCAGCATGCCGGTGCCGGTGTCGCCGATCGTCGGGCCCGGCTTGACCGGCCTGCCGTCGCGCTCGCCGGTGACGCTCATCGCGCCGCCCGCGGCCTGGGCGATCGGGTCGAAGGACAGACCCTTTTCGTACGGGCTGCCGTCGCCGAAACCCTTGACCTGGGCATAGATGATGCCCGGATTGATCGCGCTGACGACGTCATAGCCGAGCCCCAATCGCTCGACCGCGCCGGGCGCAAAGTTCTCGGTGAAGACATCGGCCTTCTTCACCATCTCCTTGACCAAGTCGAGGCCGCGCTCCGATTTCAGATTGACCGTCAGCGAGCGCTTGTTGGCGTTGTACATCATGAAATAATACGCATCGCCAAAGCCGGTGCGGCCGGCCTCGCCGCGCGGCGGCTCGACCTTGGCAATGTCGGCGCCCATCCAGGCGAGCGCCTCCGTGCACGTCGTGCCGGCCTCGAATTGCGTCAAGTCGAGCACGCGAATGCCGGACAGGCAGCCGGGGGAGGCGGGAGTTACGCTCATTCTAGGCTCCTCCTCGATGGGACGTTGTCGTTCCGCGAAAGCGGGTTGTTGCCCTGGATCCCCGCTGTTGCGAATGACGATTTGTCGTCGAACAATACCCTATTCGGCTGCCGCCGCGACCTTTGCGGTGCGGAACGCCGGCATGACCTCCTTCGCGAAGCGGTCCAGATCTTCCAGCTGGACGTCGAGCGGCGTGCCGAGCGGCGTGGCGCAAATCACGCGATCGATGCCGGGATAGCGCTTCTCGACTGCCTTCAGCTGCTCGATGATCTCCGCCGCCGTGCCGGTCAGGAAGCCGCCCGCCTTCACCGCGTCCTCGATGCGCGGCAATTTGGTGGTCGCGGCGAGCTTGGGGTCGCGCATCGCCGCGATCTGCTCGTCGGAGAGCGCACGCACGAGGCGCAGCTCGCCGAACATCTTCATGTTCTCTTCGTAGTGTTTCGCCGCCTCGCGGATGCCGTCCTCGCGGCTCTTGGCGATGTGGAACTGGAAGCCGAGCGCCAGGCGCTCGCCGAGTTCGAGCTTGACGCCGCGGCGGGCATAGGCAGCCTGGAAGCCGAGCATGTGCCGCTCCACCGCGCCGCCCTCGGCCGAGCCGCCGCCGATGACGCCCGAGATGCCGTGCTTGGCCATGAAATCGAAGGCGCGGTCGGAGCCGCTCTGGATCGGCTGCCAGCATTCGACCGGCAGGCGCTCCGGCGCCGGCACCAGGGTGATCTCCTTCAGCGTATAGCCGCGATAGGGCACCTCCGGCGGGATCGTGTAGTACTTGCCCTGGTGCGAGAACGGTTTGCCTTGGAAAGCCTTGAACAGGACCTCGACACCCTCCTCGAACATCTCGCGGTTGGCGTCCTGATCGAGCAGTGGCGACCCGAACGTCTCGACCTCGCGGGTGTGATAGCCGCGTCCGACGCCGAAAATGACCCGCCCGCCGGTCAGGATGTCGGCCATCGCGTAGTCTTCCGCGAGGCGCAGCGGGTGCCACATCGGCACGATATTGAAACCGCAACCGATCCTGAGGTTCTTGGTTACGCCGCACAGGTGCATCGCCATCATCAGAAGGTTCGGGATCAGTTCCGTGCCCTCGGGCTGGAAATGATGCTCGGCCATCCAGAAGGTGTTGTAGCCGCGCTCGTCCATGCACTTGGCGTAGGTCACCACCTTGTGCAGCGCCTTGGCCAGTTCCTCCTTCGAATAGCAGCGCTCGTTGATCGGCGTGCCGGCGTAGCCGAGGTTCTCCATGTCGGCGGTGCCGTAATAGGAGCTGTCGAATTTCGTGATCATCGATGGGGTCCTCGCAATCCAGACCCCGACTATCACCATCGGCGGCCGTTCTGTCTCGCCGAAATATCGCAGGCCGCCATGCTAAGGGACGCGCGAGCTTCAAAATCGGACTGAAAAGAAAGGCATTGACCTAACTATCTGTGGCCCGTAACTTAGGCTCATGCCTAACCAACAACAACTCGGCCGCGTTTTCCAGGCCTTGACCGACCCGACCCGCCGGGCCGTGCTCGAACGGCTGACGCGCGGGCCTGCCCCGGTCAGCGAGCTCGCCCAATCGTTCAGGATGGCGCTCCCGTCCTTCGTCCAGCACCTGCAAGTGCTTGAGAAATGCGGCCTCGTGCAATCGAAGAAGCAGGGCCGCGTGCGCACCTTCACCCTCGCCCCTCAGCAGCTAGAGGCCGCGGAGCACTGGCTTTCGGCGCAGCGCGCCCATTGGGAGCGCCGCCTCATTGCGCTGGACGACTTCCTCAAAATCCTCAAGGAGTAGCAGCGATGACCCGCGCGATCGCGCACAAACCCGACCCAAGGCTCGATCTCGTGTTGGAGCGCGTCGTCGACGTTCCGCCGAATCTCGTCTGGGCAGCATGGACCACGCCGGAATATATCAAGAAATGGTTCACGCCGGCGCCATGGCAGACGGTCGATTGCGAAATCGACCTGCGCCCCGGCGGCATCTTCCGAACCGTCATGCGCTCGCCGGAGGGAAGGGAATTCCCGAACGCCGGCTGCTATCTCGAGGTGATCGAGAACGAAAAACTCGTCTGGACCGCCGCGCTCGGGCGCGGCTACCGCCCGCAAAATGTGCCCGGAATCCCGGTCTTTACCGCGGTGATCCTGATGGAACCGCACGGCGCCGGCACGAAGTACACCGCGATCGCGATCCACGGCGATGCAGAAGCGGCGAAGAAGCACGCGGATATGGGTTTCCACGACGGCTGGGGCAAAGCCCTCGATCAACTCGTTGCCCTCGCGAAGCAGATGTGAGTGCGCGATGGGGTGTTCACCCGCGTCGTCTCTGCTCGCGGCGCCTCGCCGCGTTTCAGTGACGCGCGCGGGCGCAACAAAAACATCCCCACCCGCAAAGGCGGACCAGCCGGCGCCGTAATCGCTGGTCGGCCGGGGCAACAGAGCAAATACTGAGGGCCCCGCGAAAGCGAAGCACCGTCCGTTCCGCCTGTCGTGGTCCGTCGGTTATTAGCTGACCGGTTCGGCGGTAACGGCTTGATCATTATTTTGATCGATTACGAGCGCGACGCCCCGACCGAGGAAATCTCCGCTATAATTTGCTATAATGCATCGCATCCCGGATCGGCCGTTGGGACGGCGGTTCGTGTTGCGGATCTGCGATCTTGAGCCCGGAACAGGCCGCGCATGACAAGCATCTTCACGAGAAAATTGCGGCTGCGGCCAAGCATTTTGACGTTGTTCGTGCTGCTGACCGTGCCGGTCTTTTTCACGATCATCGCGGTAACCTACCTGTCGAACGACACGATTGCCCGCTCCAATGCCGAGGAACTCGTCGAGCGGTTTCGGATCGATGCGGTCGAGGACATTCGCAACGTCTTCGATCCGATCAAGTCGCTGGTCCGCAGCGCGGCCGTGGTCGGGGACGAGCAGCGCGATTTCTACTCGGACAATCGATCGCTGCGGTATCTGCTCAGCATCCTGCTGCACAATGAGAGGATCGTCAGCGTCTACGCCGGAATGGCCGACGGGTCGTTCCGGCAGGCGCGGCGGATCGACCCGACCGTCGAGATCCAGGGCAAGCCGCCGCCGGAAGGCGTCAAATACGCCTATCGCTGGATCGAGCCTCCCAAAGGATTGGCGCCAGTCGACCACTATGCCTTTCTCGACGCGAACGAGAAGGAGTTGGCGCGGTCGGACCAGGCGACGACCTACGACCCGCGCCCGCGATTCTGGTACCGGCTCACCGCGCGGGAAGATTCGCTGGTCATCACCGATCCCGATGTTTTCGCGGCGCTGGGACTGATCGGCTTCACGGTCGCCGCGCCGTTCCATGCCGATGGCAAGATCGCCGGCATCGCGGCGATCGACCTGACCCTGGACGGCCTATCCGAGTATCTCGCCGAGCGCAAGATCAGCCCGGGCACGCTGAGCTACATCCTCGATCAGCAGGGCAGGATGATCGCCAATTCCGAACGGGCCAAGACCTATACCAACGAGAACGGCCAGGTCGAGCTGCAGCACATTACCTCGCTCGGCACCGAGCTGCCGGCGATCGCTTTCAGCTCGCGACCCCGCCAGAACGAGACCTTGTTCTCGTTTGCTCATGCCGGCCAGCGATATGTCGCGAGCCTTTCGACGCTGCCGCCGCAGTTCGGCAAGCGGTGGCAGCTGTTCATCGTCACACCGCTGCGCGACTTCACCAGCACGTTGGACAGGAACAACAATCGCCTGCTGGTGTTCGGGCTGATCGCGATCGCGCTGCAAATCCTCGTCATCTATTTCTTGTCGACCGTAATCTCCTCGCCACTGGAGAAGCTCGCCCTGAAGGTCGGCAAGATCCAGGAGTTCAATAGCCCAAACCTGCCGCCTCTCGAATCGCCGATTCGCGAGGTGGCGATCCTCTCCAAGGCGATCGACACGCTCGACACCGCGATCAAATCGTTTGCCGCTTTCGTGCCGGTGAGCCTGGTCAGACAGCTTATCGAATCGGATCAGAAGCTGGAACTCGGCGGACATAGCCGGTTCCTGACGATCTTCTTCTCCGACCTCGAGGCGTTCTCGACACTTTCCGAAGAGCTTCCCGCCCAGGATCTGCTGCTGCGGGTGTCGGCGTATCTCGAAATCGTCACCAAGATCGTCAACGAGGAGGCCGGCACGATCGACAAGTTCATCGGCGACGGCGTGATGGCCTTCTGGGGGGCGCCGGCCCTGCTCGAGGACCATGCCTGGCACGCCTGCGTCGCCGCGCTGCGCGTCCAGCACGGCATGAAAATGTTGAACGATCGCTGGAAAGAGCAGGAGCTGAAGCCGCTGAACATCCGGATCGGCATTCACAGCGACGCGGTGCTGGTCGGCAATCTCGGCTCCAAGGAGCGGATGGGCTACACGGTGATCGGCGACGGCGTCAATGTCGCCTCCCGGCTCGAGGGCATAAACAAGGAGTTCGGCACCCGCATCTGCATCAGCAACAGCGTCTTCAAGGAAGCAGGCGAGCGCCTCTGCGTCAGACCGATCGACGATGTCACGGTCAAGGGGCGCCGCGCCAAGATTCCGATTTACGAGTTGTTGGGAGTTTTTGGCGTAGACCCGCAATTCGAGCCCGATCCGAGGACGGTCAGGTTGTGCAAGCTGACGCGCCTGGCTTACGAAGCGCTCGCCCAGGAGGAGTTTGCCTTGGCGCTCGAGCGCTACCACGCAGTGCTCGCCGAGTTCCCCGAAGACACGGTAGCCCTGGAGCTCGTCCGGAGGCTCGCGGCGATGAGCTCGGCGCGGCGGGTCCAGCGGCAGGCGTCCGACTGACAACCCGCAGCCGCATCGCCAATCAGCTGCCAGCGACGCTGTCGCCCGAGGTACCTTTATGTTGAAACCGAGTATGTTGAAACCGAGTTCGCACATTCACGGCCACGCACCGCCAGCCGCGCTGCGTCCCAGCGAATATACCTCGGCCCTGATCCAGGTGCTGCGTGCCAGAGCCGCGTGCGTGCGCGGTGCGGATGCGCTCGAGATCGGGTCCGGCAGCGGGGTGGTGCTGGCCGCGCTCGGCGCGCTGGGGGCCGGCTCGTTGTGCGGCGTCGATATCGAGAACGAGGCGGTGGTGTCGGGTTCGCTGCTGCTACGTGAACTCGGATACGGCCATGCGCAATTCCACCAAGGCGATATGTGGCTGCCCGTCGCCGGCCGCCGCTTCGATGTGATCGCCGCCAATTTGCCGCACTTCCCGATGCAGCCGCAGGCATTCGCTGGCCGGCTCGCTAGCTGGAGTTCCGGGGGACCGGATGGGCGCCGGCTGCTCGATGCTTTCCTGCAAGGCCTCCCGGCATATCTGGCGCCCGATGGCCGCGCCATCATGACGCACAATGCGTTCGTCGGTCTTGATCGGTCGCGCGCGATGGTCGAGCAGATCGGCCTGTCGCTGCGGGTTGCCAGCTCGACCCTGATCCACCTTCTCCGCGAGAAGCTCGACCTGATGACGCCAAGTGTTCTTTGCGCCGAGGAGGACCGGTCGATATATCGCTATGGCCCTTATGCGTTCGCCGAGATGCATATCGTCGAAATCGGCGCCCCGGAAATTTTCGGCTGAGGTGCCGGCCGCGCGGCGCGCCGTGCTCCGGCTGACCCATGGGCTGGTCTGGGTCCTGGCCATTGCCATCGTCCTCTTCGCCGTATCCCCTTTGCGGGCCGCCGACGACCGATTGCCCGACGCCGCCTTGGTCCGGCTGCTTCAGGAAGGGCGCGTGGCCGCCCCGGGTGCCTGCGCGCAATCGGGCATCGACCGTCTGATCCGCATCCTCTGCGCCGGCCGTATCCGGATCGGCGTCCGGGACCGCTACCCGTTGTTCGGCACCCGCAAGGGAGAGATTCGGCAGGGCTATGAGGTCGACGTGGCGCGTGCCATCGCTCAGAAGTTCGGGGTCGATGTCGAATTCGTGACGGTGAACGCGGCGAGCCGGATCCCGATGGTCACCGACGATCGCGTCGACCTCGTGATCGCGACCATGGGGCATAATGCCCAACGTGACGGCGCCGTGCTCTTCATCCGGCCGCATTACTATCAATCGGAGACGACGCTGGTCGCCCCGCGAGGTCTCGCGGTGGCCGATTGGCCGGATATCGCAGGGCAGACGGTCTGCGTGACCGTCGGCAACGGATCGAATGCCGAAATCGTCTCGCGCGGCGCCCGGCTGATGCTGTTCGATGAGGCGGTCTTGTTGCCCGACCGCTTGCGAGACCAGACCTGCACGCTGGCGGCGCAAGACGACAGCTTCTTCGCGTCCTACTTCACCGAGCCGCGTTTCGCCGACCGCTTCACCCAGAAATTCGGCTTTGCGCAGGTGCCCTGGGGAATGGCCGTCGCGCGCGACGGCAGCGAGCGACTAGCCCGTGCTCTCGACCTGCTAGGTCAGATCTTCCACCGCGACGGCGTGTTCCTCGACTTCGCCCGCGCCAACCGCATCAGCACTGGCTTTCTCGAACGGCAAACCGCAATCTGGCAGCGACCCGAGTGCAACACGGACGCCGGAAGCACCAACCCCGCCTGCATTCTGCCCGCGCTCAGCGCCAGACTGCAGCCAACCAGCTTTGCCGAGCATATCGCCGCGTTCGAGAGCCGGTTTGCAGCGTGGACCGGGATCGACCTCGCCTTGCCGATGCTCAAGACGACATCGGCGTGGTCGTTGTTTCAGAACGGTGTCGTGAATTCGCTGGTGCTGATCGCCGGCGCGCTCGCCGCGACGCTGGTCGTCGGACTGGCCTTTGGTGTCGCGCTCGGATCGCGCTTCCGGCTGGTGCGCTGGCCGGTGCGCGGCCTGACGATCGCGCTGCAATCCTCTCCGATCGTGCTGACGCTGGTCATCGCGGCGGCGGTCATCCGGCCGATGTTCGCGTATTCCTCGGCGGTCGCGCTGATCGCGGCGATCGCGGCATTGGGCCTCAGCAACGGCAGCAATGCCGGCCAGGCGATTTCGGAAGCGATCGTGACGCTCCGCGCCGAACGGTCCACCTCGCCGATGCCCGGGATGGAGCTGTTTTCGCGGGCATTGGGCCGGTCGGCGACACAGATCGTCGCGTTTCTGATCAACGCTGCCAAGGGCACCCCGATCGCCAGCTTCATCGGTGCGCCGGAGCTCTTGAGCGCACTCACCGACATCGCCTCGTTCTCGAGCGGGCGCGTGACGATCTATTCGCTGCTGCTGATCTTCTACACGGCCGTGGTGATGGTCGTCGTGTGGATCTGCGGCCGGTTCCGGGCGTTTCTCGAACGCAGCCACCCGCCAATATGAACCCCGCGGCATGAACCCGCTGTTCGACCGGCTGTCGTCGGATTTCCTGCCGCGTTTCCTGGGCGGCGTGGTGGTCAACTTCGAGATCGCCGGCATTGCCATCGCGCTGGGGCTGGCTTGCGGCCTGCTGCTGGCCGTGGCGCGCCTGTACGGCGGCGTGGTCGGGGCCGGCGCGGCCGGGGTCATCGCGCTGATGCGGGCGGCGCCGACCTTTGTCGTGATGTTCTTTCTGCTGAACGCGATCCCGCGTGACGCCAGCTTGTTCGGCGTGCCGCTCGCCCTGTCCGGCATCATGGCGGTCGCCCTGTCCCTGCTGCCCTATGCCGCCGCCTACATCGCCGATGCCGGCGTCGACGCCCTGGAACAGCTGCGCCGCGGCTCGCCCCTCGGCAGCCTGTTGTTTCTGCCCAACGTCACGCGTGCGTTTTTTGTGCTGGTGATGTCATCGAGCGCCGGCGCCGCGATCGGCGTGCCGGAGGGCATCGCCATCATCCTGCGCCAAGCCGAACAATTGCCCTCGCTGGGCGACAAGCTCCTCCTGTTCGCGGTTGGGATCGTGTTCTTCGGCATCCCGCTACAGGCCGGTTTCGCCATCATGACCCTGTTCCAGCGCCGCCTGAGCCGCGCGGTCATGCGCGATCGGGCCGCTCCCCGACAAAGCGCTTGATCCGCAGGCCGTCGGATCGCGATTCCGGTCCGTGTTGCATGACGTGGATCAAGCCGCCGCGTCGTTTGATCGCGTTGACCGACGATGGGTCGGACGACGACGTTATCCTTTCATGAACGAAGCGGTCTTCCTTGTCGTGCTCGGCGCATTCGCGGTCTTGTATGCTGCCGGGTGGCTTGCCATCAGCTTACCGAAAAGGGAGCGGCGCGAGGCGCTGCGCCGCAATCACCGGCCATGAGGCGCAGCGCGTGCCGGCTGGCCGCTCCGCTGATATGCGTCACGATGGGTTGATCCCCCGCGGCGCCTCTGCTGCGAGGGCGTCGCCGCGTTCCGCCGGGGCGTGCGGGCGCAACAGACTGATACCCACCCACAACGCCGGAATGGCGCACACGGCCCAGCCGGCACCGTAATCGCCGGTCAGGTGGAGCAGCAGAGAGAATAACAAAGGCCCAGCAAAAGCGCCGATCTGACCGAATGACAAGACGCCGCCGGTCACCGCACCGACCCTGCCGGCGGGGGCGAGGCGGGCGGTCTCGGACAGCAGGATGCCGTGCCACGATACCGCGGTGGCGCTGACCACGGCCCCCACCAGTCCGATCGCGGCGATCGGCCAGGCCGCGCTGAACAATCCGGTCAGCGCGACGCTGCCCGCCATGCCCAGAGCGAGACCGGCCATTACCATCCGGGGCGCGACGTAGAAGCTGCCGAGCCAGCCCCATAGCACACGGCATGGCACGGCGATGACAACGACGAGCGAGAACAGAAAGCCCGCGGCGGCCAGCTCGTAACCAAGCGCGACGAGATAGGTGACGAAATAGGCGGTAAAGACCGATTGGATGCCGTTGAAGGCAAAGCAGGCGAACGACAGAGCGCGAAGGTCGCGTGCCGTCACAACCGACGCGATCGTGGCGCGGAAATCCGACAACCGGAAGCGCCGCGACGGCACGCGGTCGTCATCGAAGCGTGCCCGCAACGGCTGCAATAATGCCGCGCCGATGACACAAGCCGCCGCCGTGGCCAGCATCGCGCCGCGCCATCCCAGGGCGACCGCCATCGCCGGGCCGAGAAAGCCGCAAATCAGCAATCCTGCCGGGACCGCGGTCTGCTTGATCGAGAACACCAGCGGCGCCAGGCGGGGCGGCGAGACGCGGCCAAGCAATTGCGAACTGGTCGGGGTCGAGATCGCCGCGCCGCCGCCGCCGATGATCGCCGAGGCGCCGAACCCGGGCAGTCCGCCCTCGGCCGCCGCCGCCATGCCGCCGCCCAGCAGCACCAGCGCGACCTGGCTCATACGCAGCGCGCCGTAGCGGATGATAAAGCTGCCGCAGCCCATTTGCGCGAACAGTGAGGCCGCGGCAGAGAGGCCGTAATAGACGCCAACCCAGGCGGGATCGGCGTGCAGCTCGGCAATGACCAGCGGCGCGACCACCGCGGGAAGGGTCTTGCCGACCGACGCGAAGGTCTGCTGCACAAACATCGCCCCAAGGGCGATCAACATCGGGGACAATCTAAGCTCCGCGCGGCGGGCTGCGGATAGTCAACGGAGGCGAGAAATCCGCCCCGCCGAACAAGTCTAGCGGGTTTCGCTCGTCAGCTGTCAGAAGCTCGGTTTCGCGGCGAACGGCGTCAGCTGCAATTCGTGCGTCCAGCACGATTTGTCCTGGGTGTGCAGGTAATAATACGCGTCGGCGATCTTGACCGGATTGATGATCAGGTCGGTGCGGTTCTGGTTGCGCGGCAGCTTGCGGCTGCCAGGCGAGTCGATCGATCCGTCGATGATGATGTTCGCAACGTGCACGCCGTGCTCGGAATAATCCTCGGTCAGCACCTGAGACAGCGTGCGCATCAGGACACGGGGATAGTAGAGCGATTGCCCGGTCATCCGCTTCTTGCCGCGCAGCGAGCTTGAGTTGTTGGAGAAGAAGAACGAGCCGTGGCCGTTCTTGCGCATCGCCGGCAACACTTCCTGGGCGACCAGGAAGGGCCCGCGAGCCGAGATGTGCAGCCCGGTGTCGAGCATCTCGACCGGCACGTATTCGAGCAGCTCCTTCTCGGGCGGCAGGTCGCGCCCCTCCAGGTAGCCGGCATTATAGATGAGTACCTCCGGGTCGCCCGCCTCGCGGCGGATCGTGGTGAAAGCGTTCGCGATCGACTCCTGCGACACGAGGTCGAGCTCGACGATCATGCAGTCGCCGCCCTGCTCGCGGATCGCCTTGGCAAGCGGCGCGGCATTGGTCTCGCTGCGGGTGGTGACGACGGTGAAGAAACTCTCCTGCGCGAATTTCTGCGCGATCGCCCCGCCGACGCCCCAGCGCACACCGACCTCGACATCGCTGTCATCGACCGGGTGTCCATGCGCCAGGATCGTATTGCGGCCGTCGGACTGCCATTTCGAGGTGGCGCCGATCACGACGCAGACTTGCTTGCCCCTGTTGTTCTGCATTCGAAAACCTCCTCCTGTAGGGCGGATAAGCAAAGCGTAATCCGCCGAGACAATTCGCGGAATGCGCTTTCGCTTTTCCGCCCTACGCCGTTGCTATCGCGCTGCCCGGTTCCAGCCCCACCAGGCGCACAGCGCCTGGCCCATCACCAATTCGAGATCACGGCCTTTGAGCCACGGCAGTTCCTCGGTGAACATCGCCACGCATTGCCGCCAGGAGCACGGCATCTTGGTAATGTCGGTGCCCCAGAACACGCGCTGCGGCCCGAAGGCGTCGAACACCTGCCGCAGATAGGCGTGCAGCGCCGGAAACGGGTAGGCCTCGCCGGAATAATGCGGCACGCCGGTCGCCTTGACCGCCACATTGGGAAACTTCGCCAACGCCACCAGCTGCGGAATGTGAGTCATCGCCGCGGCATCCTTCAGCGTCGAGGTGCCGCCGCGGCCCCCCAAATGGTCGATCGTCAGGCGAAGTCCGGGGTGGCGCTCGGCGATGCCGCCGATTTCCGCCAGCGAGTCGGTCGCGAGCATGGCGATCGGAACGCCGGCTTTCTCGGCTTCGGCCCACAGCCAATCGAGCGTGCCGTCGGCCAGCCACCCCCGCGCCGGATCGCTCAGAAACCCGTACCGCAGGCCGCGCCTGCCCGGTTGCTCTCTCCAACCGGCGATGCGCGCGCGGGATTCCGGCCGGTCGAGCGGCACCGCGCCCATGATCGCGAACCGGCCGGGGTAGTTCCGGACCGCCGCGAATGCCATCTCGGTCGATTTCGGGTCCCAACCGGGCGGGTGAATGACAGCGGCATCGACCCCGCCTTCATCCATCAGCGCGATCGCTTCCTCGGGGGTGAAATGCGTCACCTGGATGTGCGACTGATTGCTTGGCAGGCCGCTGCCCCAGGTATGGATCTGCGCGTCGACGATCTGCATTCGCCGGGCCTCAATGATCGAAGCCGAACAGCTTCTGGGCGTTGTGGTGCAGGATCTTGTCGGTCACTTCCCTGGGCAGGCCCAGCCGCTCTATATAGGCGAAGGTCTCCCGGTAGACTTCCCAATCCTGCAACACCGGGTAGTCGCTGCCGGTGACGATGTGGTCGGCGCCGAATGCTTCGAGGGCGCACAGGAACGCCGGCTTCGAGCCGTAGCACACGGTGTCGTAGTAGAACCGCCGGGCGGTGACGCTCGGCGCCTCGGCGAGGTTGGGATGGCCGCGCGGGCCCTGGCCTTGCTTGTCGAGGCGGTTCATCAGCATCGGAATTGGGCCGCCGAGATGCGGCACGATGAATTTGATCCGCGGATAACGGTAGGGGATCTGCTTGGCGATCATGTGCAGCACGAAGGTCGCGTCCTCGAGCGAGGTGCCGACCGATCCGCCGTAATTGTAATCGATGATAAACGGCGAGCAGATGGCGCTGCCGGCCGGGTGCACGAACAGGACGGCGCCGCGCCGGTTCATCTCGGCGTAGAGCGGCTCGAACTCGGTTTCGGCGATCGAGCGGCCGAGACATACGATATTCATGTTGACCCCGACGCAGCCGAGTTCGTCAAAGCCGCGCTCCATTTCCCGTAGCGACGCGTCGATGTGCGGCAATGGCAGCATCACGTAGGAGCTGATCTGGTCAGGGTAGCGGCGCGCGAAATCGGCGTAGGCGTCGTTCAGCATTTTTACCGCGGTGACGCATTCCGCCTCATCCGGCAGATAAGGCGGGTGGTTCGGTGACAATACCTGCCGTCCGACGCCGGCATCCTCCATCAGCCGGAAGCGGGCTTCGATGTCCTCCTGCGTATCGGAGAACGGGTGCCGCGCCAGCCCATGCTTCACTGCCAGATGGGTCGGCGAGGCAAACCGGTCGCCCATGAACTCGCTGAAGTTCTTCGGCGTGTAGTGCGCATGTACGTCGCAGATCATCGGACCCCCTTACGCCGCCGAGCGGCGCGCTTCGAGCACTTCGCGGACCCCGGCGATGATCCGGCTGCGGTCCGGGAAGACCGCGCTTTCGAGGATCGGGCTGTAGGGTATCGGCACCTGCAGCGCGCAGACCCGTTTCACCGGCGCCTTCAGCCGCGCGAAGGTCGCGGCATCCTCGGTGGCGATGGCGGCGATCTCCGCCGAGAAGCCGGCGGTCGGCCCGGCCTCGTCGGCGATGACGAGCCGGCCGGTTTTCTGCACCGACCGGCGGATCGTGTCCTTGTCCAACGGCACGAGCGTGCGCGGATCGACGACCTCCACGGAGATCCCCTCCTTGGCCAACTCTTCGGCCCCCGCCAGCGCCTCGTGAACCAACCACGCCAGCGCGACGACCGTCACATCGCTGCCCTCGCGCTTGATGTCGGCCTGGCCGAACGGGATCGTGTAATCCTCCTCCGGCACCGGTCCCTTGCGCCCCATCAGCCGGCTCGACTCAAACGAGATGACCGGGTTGTTGTCGCGGATCGCGGTCTTCAGGAGCCCCTTCATGTCGTAGGGCGTCGACGGCAGGAACATCTTCAAGCCGGCGACATTCATGAACATGGAATAGGGCGACTGCGAGTGCTGTGCCGCGACCAGGCCGCCACCCCCGACCGCCGCCCGGAACAGGATCGGGAAATTTACCTGGCCGCCGAACATGTAGTGGATCTTCGCCGCCTGGTTGACGATCTGATCCATCGCGACAAAGCAGAACGTCACCTGCCGCCAGTCGGCGATCGGGCGAAAGCCACAGCCGGCCGCGCCGATCGCCATGCCGGTAAAGGCCGCCTCGGTGATCGGGGTCGCCCGAACCCGCGCAGGGCCGAACTCCTGGAGCAAGGGCGGCAGCGCATCGGTCGACATGTAGAAGATCTTGGGATCCCGCCGCATCTCTTCGGCGACGGCCTCGAGCGCGGCCTCGTTGTATGTCAGCTCTCGCATGATCCGCTCCCCGCTGGATAGGCGCTTTGCGTCCTTCGAGACGGCCGCTGCGCGGCCTCCTCAGGATGACGTTCTTTCTTAATGCCATCAAATACACACGTCATCCTGAGGAGCGCTCGAAGGGCGCGTCTCGAAGGACGCGATGCGCTGATGCAGCTCCTACAGGTCATTCTTAGATCGGGCCGCTCAGGCCGAAAAGACGTCGTCGGTCGCCTGCTCGGGCAAGGGAAACGGGCTCGCCTCGGCAAAGGCGATGGCGGCTTCCAGAGCGCCCATGATCTCGCCCTCTATGGACCGCAATCCGGCATCGTCGAGCTCTCCCTGCTCTCTGAGCTGCCGTTCGAGCAGCGCGATCGGATCCCTCCGCAGCCAGGCGTCGCGCTCCCCCGGATCGCGCGGATCGGGTTGCCCTTTCCGCTCGGTGTGGGCGCGCCAGCGATAGGTCTTGCACTCGATCAGGGTCGGGCCGCCGCCCGACCGCGCCCGATCCACCGCCGCGTTCGCCGCCTGATAGACCGCGAAGACGTCGTTGCCGTCGACCACGACCCCCGGAATGCCGTAGCCGGCCGCGCGCCCCGCGACATCCGGCAACGCATGCGTCTGGGCCGCCGCCGTCTGGGCCGCATACATGTTATTCTCGCAGACATAGAGCATCGGCAGTTTCCAGGTCGCCGCGATATTGAGGCATTCGTGGAACGGGCCGGCGTTCGACGCGCCATCCCCGAAAAACGAGACCGCGACGCCTCCCTTGCCCTCCATCTGCGCCGCCAGGCCGGCGCCCGTGACGATCGCGATCCCGCCGGCGACGATCCCGTTAGCGCCAAGCATGCCGATGCCGAAATCGGCGATGTGCATCGAGCCGCCCTTGCCCTTGCAATAGCCGGCCTGCCGCCCGTAAAGCTCGGCCATCATGCGGTTGAGATCGGCACCCTTGGCGATGCAGTGGCCGTGCCCGCGATGCGTCGAGATGATCCGGTCGCCCTGGCCGAGCGCCGTGCAGACACCGACCGCGACGGCCTCCTCGCCGATATAGCAATGCACGACGCCGTAGATCTTGCCGGCGCCGTAGTCGTCCGAGGCGCGTTCCTCGAAGCGGCGGATCGTCAGCATCTGGCGCAGCATCTCGCGCTGCTTGTCGGGCGACAGGTTGGTCGTCTGGGTGCGGTTCATCGGGGGGATCCGTCTCGGCCGGTCGGGGTGTTTCATGATGGGCCAGCGCTCGCAGGCTGGCAACCGGAACCCCGGCCCTCGTTGCAGCCGCGCCGTGTGTGCCGGCGGAAACGTTCCACCAGCGCTATTTCAACGCGCGATCGCTTTCCAGCGGTGCCCGCAATTCGGCTCCGCATCACTGGCGGTCGAGCCAGGCATCCTCCATGCGCCAAAGGTTGTAGGGGCTGTTGACCCCGACCGTGATGCCCTTGACCTGCGGATATGAGCAGGTCGCCGAGCGCGGGTGAAAGATGATTGGCCGGCCGCCGTCCTCGGCCAGATATTTCTCGATCCGCCAAACGATCTGCCGCCGCTTCTCCGTATCGGTTTCAACCGATTGCTGGTCGATCAGCTTGTCGACCTCGGCGTTGCAATAGCCGGTGTAGTTGCGCTCCGAGCCGCACAGATAGTTCTCGTAGAACATCTGGTCGGGATCATCGAGCCCGGTTTCGCTGACGGTGAACCCAAGCGTGTAGTCCTTGCGCATGACCGTCGGATACCATTGCGTCGTATCGATCGGGTTGAGCGTGCCGTCGATATAAATGTCCTTCAGCTGGTCGATCAGGATCACCGCCGGATCGCGATAGGCCGCGACGTTGCGCGTCGTCACCGTGACGGCCAGCCGTTTGTCGGGCCCATAGCCGAGCCCTTGCATGATTTGCTGTGCCTGGGCACGGTTCTTCGCGACGTCGGGATCATATCCCGGCAATGTCGTCAGCATCTCCGCCGGCATGCCCCACACACCGTTGGGCGGCGGCTGCATCGTCGCGCCGATCTCGCCCTGACCTTCGCCGATGATGTCGATGAAGGCCTTGCGGTCGAGCGCCAGCATGATGGCCCGGCGCAGCTGCGCATTGTCGAAGGGCGGCGCGGCGCGGTTCATGATAGCGGTGCGGCTGGTGTTCCAGCTCGCGATCTCGCAGTTCATTCCGGGCGCCTGGCTCTTGATCTCCTTCAAGAGCGAGATCGGGATGAAGCCCGGTCCGGTGCGGTCGAATTGCTGCGCGCCGAGCGCCAGGATCCAGGTCGAGGCGCTGCGGATGATCGTGTACTCGATGCCGTCGAGATACGGCCGGCTCGGCTTCCAGTAATCGGGGTTGCGGACCAGCTTGATCGACTCGTTCGGCTTGAATTCGACAAACTTGAAGGGGCCGGTGCCGATCGGGTGCTGCCGCATCTCGCGCGGCGCAACGTGGCACGGATAGACCGGCGACCAGCCCGACGCGAGCAGCCCGATGAACGAGGGCTGCGGCCGCTTCAGGCGGAAGCTGGCCTCGAAATCGCCGTTGGTCGTGACCTCCGCGAGATTCTGATACCAGGATTTGCGCGGATTGATCCTGAGCTTTTCCGTGCCGTTGCCCTGCAGCAGCTCCCAGGTGCATTTGACGTCCTTGGCGGTGAACGGCTTGCCGTCATGCCATTTGACGCCCTGGCGCAATTTGAAGGTCAGCACCATGCCGTCCTCGTTCCAGGACCATTCGCTGGCGAGATCGGGGACGATCGTATCGAGCCGGTTCTGCGCGATGTGCTGGTCGAACATCACGAGGTTGTTGAACACCGCCATCATCGGGCCTTCCGAGACGATCGTCGATTCCTCGAGGATCGACATGCTCGCCGGGCTGTCGCCATGGGGTATCTTGAGGATGCCACCGGGTTTTTGCGCAACGGCCGCGCTCCAACTCAACGCGAGCCCCACTGCTACGAGCATCGCGGCGCGGCCCCGCGGGATCCCTCTGCCGGACGACCTCATTGCTGGTTCTCCCGCGGATCGCGCTCGGACAACCCGTGGTAGCACACGCCAGCGCCACGCAGGACAACGGAATCTTGCGGCTTTCCCGGTTCTCCTCCGCGGTGGCACTGTCCTCGCCGCAAAAGCCTGATCAGCGTCCCAAACATACCAGATCCCTCCCTTTGGCTGCCGATCGCGCGGTTACCGCGGGTTCAAACTTTGTTGAAATAACGAATCCAAAGGGTAAGTGCTCGCGGAGAAATTGGGCTAGAATCTAAAGGATAGATTTTCTATCCCTCGGGCTGAGCCTGCGCCTATCGTTACCGCAATTTGAACCAGAGCGCCCGATGCAGGGCTCTGGGGGGAAACGCCCAACAAATAACGCGCAGGAACCGCTCGAAAGTTAAACAAAATCTTTGCGTTGCCGGGGATCAGTCAGCGGTTGAGCGCAATCGCGCTAGATGAGATCATGTATCGATTATTGCGCGCGGCGGCCCATCGTGCGATGAAAAGGTAGCCGTGGCTTACGAACTGCACTGACGGAGAACTCAACCATGCCGATTCCACAACGTGTCCAGTATCCCGACGCCATCGAGCCGTTGGTGCAGTTCATCGAGGAGACGGCGCCGGAGGAGATCGTCGATCGCGCCCTCGACAAGCTGCGCGCCGGGGTCTCGATCCCGACGATGCTGACGGCCTCCGCGCTCGCGGTGACCCGCTCAACCGAGATGCCGCCGGGTCATCACGGCGGCCCGCTGCACCCGCTGGCGGGGCTCTATGCGGTGACGAAGCTGATCGAGCGCCTGGAGGGCGAGCAGAAATTCGTGCCGGTGCTGCAGCACGTCGCGCTGACCAACAAGCACATCAACCATCCGGCGATGGGCCCGTACCAGCTGCTCGAATATGAGCCGCAGGATGCCGGCGGGTTCGAGGAAGCCAAAGCGGCGTGGCTGATGGCGGTAGGGCGCGGCGAGTGGAACCTGGCGGACCACCTGTTCCTGTCGCTCTGGCAAACCGCGCCGGCCATCCAGGTCTTCGATCTGTTGATGTCGGTCGCGATCACGAAGAATTGGAACGACGACCACTATTTCATGTTCCCGGGCGCTATGTGGCGCGCCTTCGAGACCGGGGTTCTCGACAAGGCGTACCTGCCGCTGCTGATGCGGCCGGTGGTGCGTTATGTGACCCGCAGCCCGGTCCTGCCGCTCAACCCGGTGCCGAACCCGATGCCGGACATCGAGGCGCTGATCGAGAAGCATCAGCTGTTGTCGCGCATCTACCGTCAGCGCAGCGGCGAGGATGAGACGACGGCGATCGGCGAGCTTGGCGAAGCCATCGGCCGGGTCGACGTCTATGCCGAGATCCCGCCGCTGATGGCCGAGGCGCTGGCGAGCGGGCTGTCGCTCGAAGGCGCCGGCGAGGCATTGTCGATCGGTGCGGCCGGTCTGTTCCTGCGGTCATTGACCGGCAACCCGATGGATGTCCATCTGCATACCAGCGTCAATCTGCGGCGCTATCTGCTGAAGCTCGACGGGTTGAGCATCAAGAACAAGCTGCTGTTGCTGATGACCTGGCACACCGGCCCGGAGATCCGCTCGACCGCGAACCGGATGGAGCCGGCGCCGCAGCCCGACATGGCCGCCGTCGCCGCCTTGCCGCCGCGGTCGCAGGACGATCTGCTCGATGCGATCACGCACAGCATCTATCACCAGCCCCCGACCGACTGGTCGCAAGTCACCAACCTCGGAATGATGCGGGCGGTGCCGGAGGTCAAGGACACGGTGAACCTGGCACAGCAATATGTGCAATGCGGCTACGATCCGGAGGCCTTCATTGCGCGCCTCGCCGAGATCGTGTGCCACGACAATTTCACCGAGATGCACGCCTTCAAGCATCATCAGTCGGTTGTCGAGGAGTTCCGCGCGACCCGCCAGCCATGGGCGTGGATGCATCTGGTCTGCGGCGCCCAGGCCGCGGCGATTTCCTTCGGCAAGAACATGGCGGTGTACGAGCAGTATCTCGAACTCCTGCACGCCGCCTAATCCGCGAGGAAACCGAGGTCCCGGCGACGGTCGGGACCCGTTCACCCGACGATCTAACAACTGACAAAAAGGGTCCCGGCTTTCGCCGGGACCTTTCTTTCTGCCGCGTGGTGCAGACCGGCGTCACATTCCCAGATAGGCCTGCCGCACGCGGTCGTCGGCCATCAATGTCCGCCGCGGGCCTTCGAGCGCGACGCGGCCGGTCTCCAGCACATAGCCGTAATCGCAGGATTCGAGGGCCTCGGCGACGCGCTGCTCGACCAGGATCAGGGTCACGCGGTCCTCCCGGTGCAATGCCGCGATGCGGTCGAAGATCAGGTCGGCCACCGCCGGGGCTAACCCCATCGACGGTTCGTCGAGCAGCAGGAGCCGCGGCGCCGAGGCGATGCCGCGGCCGATCGCGACCATCTGCTGCTCGCCGCCCGATAGCGTGCCGGCGAGCTGGCGCCGCCGCTCCGCCAATACCGGAAACAGCGCGTAAATTCGCTCGATGTTCCGCTGCCATTCGGCTTGGCCGCGGCTCGAATACGCTCCCATCTCGAGATTTTCTGCCACCGTGAGGCTGGCGAACACCTGCCGCCCCTCGGGCACATGCGCGATGCCGAGATGGGCGCGCTCATGCGGCGGCACCGCCAGCAGGTCGCGGCCCTCGAAGGTGATCGCACCGGCGCCGGCCGGGACGGTTCCCGAGATCGCCTTGAACAACGTCGTCTTGCCGGCGCCGTTGGGTCCGACGATCGCGATGAACTGGCCCTCGGCGATGGCGAGCGAGACGCCGCGCAACGCGGCGAGCCCGCCATAGCTGACCGATAGATCGTTGATCTCGAGCATCATCCGCGGCAAACCCGACCGATATGGCCGCTTCGGCATATCACGTTGGTATTGGAGGGCGCAAAATCCGTGGTGTCATCGGCGCGCTTTGCCTATCGTCGCGCCGGCAGGAGCGAGCGGAAGGTGGCGGTGCCGTTTTCGACGGTCGATCTATTGCAGGCGCTGAGCGCCGGCCTGTTGGTCGGCAGCGCCTATGCGCTGATGTGCATCGGGCTCGGCATCATCTTCGGGTCGATGAACGTCATCAATTTCGCGCAGGGCGACTTTCTGATGCTCGGCATGTATGCCGCGTTCTACCTGACGACCGGGTTCGGGGTGCTGGCGTTTCTCGGTCCCTATGGCGGTCCGATTGTTGCCGCCTTCCTGGCGGGCCCCATTGTATTCGCGCTCGGCTGGGTGTTGCACCGCTTCATCGTCGCCCGCGTCACCGGCGCTGGCGTCTCGCAGATCGCGGGCGCTGGCGCCTACGGCCAGATCATCGTCACGCTCGGCATCTCGCTGATCCTGCAGAATGGCGGGCTGATCGTGTTCGGCTCGACCCCGGTCGGGATCCGCACACCGCTGTCGCGCCAGTCCTGGGAGATCGGCGACGTGCTGCTGAACCAGGCGCGCGTCGTCAGCTTCTTCTTCGCGGTCGCGTTGGCTGGCGGCATGTACCTGTTCCTGAGCCACACCCGGCTCGGCAAGGGGCTGCGCGCCGCCGCCGACAATCCGCAGGCCGCGATCTACATGGGGATCGATGTCGACCGGGCGCATCGCATCGCCTGGAGCGTCGGCGTCGGCATCACCGCCGTCGCCGGCGGTCTCGTCGCGACGTTCCAGACGTTCCAGCCTTATGTCGGGTTCGATTTCGTGATCGTCATGTATGCCGGGGTCGTGCTCGGCGGTCTCGGCAGCAATTTCGGCGCGTTCTGGGGCGGGCTGCTGATCGGCGTCGTGCAGCAGATGTCGACGCTGATCCTGCCCTATCAGCTGCAAAACACCGCGATCTTCGTCGTCTTCCTGCTGATCATCTTCCTGCGGCCGCAGGGCATGTTCGGCCGCCTCAGCGAGCGGACATGAGAACGCGGTCATGAGAACCCGCGCGGAGGCACGCCGCCAGCGCTGGGCGATCCTCGGCTTTGCCGTCGCCATCCTGGTGCTGTCGTTCGTCGTCCTGAAAAGCGCCTATTACCAGCTGGTGCTGACCCAGGTGCTGCTGTGGGCCGTGCTGTCGCTGGCCTGGAACCTGCTGAGCGGCTACAGCGGCTACTTCTCGTTCGGCCATGCCGCCTTTTGGGGTCTCGGCGCCTATACGGTCGCCTTGGGCATGCTGTATTTCGACCTGACCCCGTGGATCTCGGTTCCGTTCGCCGCCCTTGTCGGCGCCGTCGCCGGGGCGATTATCGGCTACCCGACCTTCCGCCTGCGCGGCCACTATTTCGCACTGGCGATGCTCGCCTATCCGCTCGCGACGCTCTACGTGTTCCAGTGGCTCGGCTATCAGGAATTGGCGCTGCCGATGAAGCGCGAGGCGCCACTTCTCTATATGCAGTTCGAGGATCCGCGCGCCTATGTCGTGCTTGCGCTCGGGCTGGTGGTCGCCGCGTTGCTGATCTCGCTGAAGGTCGAGAATTCGCGGTTCGGCATGGCGCTGTTGGCGATCAAGCAGAACGAGCCGGCCGCTGAAGCGGCGGGCATCAACACCTGGCGCTGGAAGATGCTGGCGCTGATGCTGAGCGGCGCGATTGCCGCGATCGCCGGCGGGCTTTACGGGGTCGTACTGCTGGTCGTCACCCCGGAGACCGTGTTCGGCATGCTGGTTTCCGCCCAGGCGCTGATCCTGGCGCTGTTCGGCGGGGTCGGTAGCCTGTGGGGGCCGGTGATCGGAGCGATGCTGCTGGTGCCGCTCGCCGAGGGGCTCAACGCCGAGCTCGGCGACGTGCTGCCCGGTATCCAGGGCGTCGTCTATGGCATCGCGATCATCATGATCATCCTGTGGGCGCCCGAGGGCGTCTACTGGCGCGCGCTCGACCGATTGTCGCGCCGCAGCCCAGCGCCGCACGCGCCAGAGCCCGCAGCAGGCACGATTGCAACCCCGGTTGCAGCGAATGTCGCGCCGCTGCCTCGCGCTCCCGCCCCACTAGGCGACGATCTGCTCGTCCTGCGCGATGTCGGTATCTCGTTCGGCGGCTTGCGGGCGCTCGATGGGATCGATCTCGCCATTCCCGAGGGCGGGCTCTACGGCATCATCGGTCCGAATGGGGCCGGCAAGACGACGCTGTTCAACGTCATCAATGGCTTCCTCGCCCCCGACCCCGGCGCGATAACCCTCTCCGGCGAGCCCATTACCGGCTTGCGCCCTAGCCAGGTATGCCGGCGCGGGGTCGGGCGTACCTTTCAGGTGGTCCGGGCATTCCCGCGCATGACGGTGCTCGAAAACGTCATCGTCGGCGCTTTCGTCGGTGCGCCCGACGACGCGGCTGCGCGTCAGATGGCGTTGGCCGCGCTCGATCGCGTCGGGCTCAGTGCGCGGTCGGGTGCCATTGCGGGCGGCTTGACCACAAGGGAATTGCGCCTGATGGAGCTGGCGCGTGCGCTGGTGCCGCATCCCAAACTGATGCTGCTCGACGAGACGCTCGCGGGGCTCGCGCACGATGACCTCGATGGTATTCTGACGGTGATCCGGCAATTGCGCGCGGACGGCATTACCGTGGTGATCATCGAGCACACGATGCAGGCGATGGTAAAGCTGGTCGATCACTTCACGGTGCTCGATCACGGCCGGCTGATCGCCTCCGGCCAGCCCAACGACGTCGTGCGCGATCCGAGCGTCATCGAAGCCTATCTCGGCAAGAAGTGGGTCGACCGCGTGGCGGTCCCCGCGAAATAGAGGAGGAACCAGCGGTATGAACAGGAAACTGACGCGACGCAGCGTGACGGCCGGGTTGGCGCTGGGCGCCCTTGCGAGCCCGGGATTGGGCATCGGCATCGCGCGGGCGCAGACCAAAGCGGTCAAGATCGCGATGATCGCGCCGCTCTCGGGCCCGTGGGCGCGGCAGGGTCAACTGCTGCGGATGGGCTCCGACATGGCGGTTGACGACATCAATTCGCAAGGCGGCATCAAGGCGCTCGGCGGCGCCAAGCTCGAGATCATTTACGCCGACGCCGGCGACAGCACCGAAAAGGCCAAGAATGCCGCCCAGCGGCTTTTGTCGGATCACCCCGATCTGGTCGGCGGCTCCGGCGCTTGGCTCAGCTCGTTCACCTTGGCGGTAACCGAGGTGACGGAGCGGGCCCAGCTGCCCTGGCTGACCCTGTCCTACTCCGACGCGATCACCAATCGCGGCTTCAAATTTGTCTTCCAGACTTCGCCCACTGCCGATTGGCAAGCGTCTGAAACCCTGCCGACCGCAATCAAGCTGGCCGAGGCGGCTACCGGCAAGCGACCGAAGACGATCGGCATCATCCAGGACAACACCGCATCGCCTGTCAGCTTCGGCAAGCAATTGCGCGAGGGCGGTGGGCTCGACAAGGTGGGCCTCAAGCCCGTCGTCGACCAAATTTTCACGCCGCCGCTGTCGGACGCAACGCCGCTCGTCGACAAGGTCCGCTCGGGCAAGCCCGACTTTCTGCTGCTGCTGACCTCGGCGATGCCGGACTGCAAGCTGGTGCTGGAAAAACTGGACGAGTTCAAGCTCTCGAAAGGCAAGGTGCCGCTCGTCGGCAACGGTGCGCCATTCGGTTCCCCCGAACTGTTGAAAACGATCGGCCCGGAACTGCTCGAGGGCCTGCTGTTCAGCGTCGCCAACTGGCCGATGAAGGGGCAGGAGGAGTTCATCGAGCGCTTCAAGAAGCGTACGGGCGAGCCATTCCTGACCCAGGACGGGCTATGCGGTTACGGAGACGTTGCGATCCTGAAAGAGGCGCTAGAGCTTGCCGGCGCCGCCGACAAGCTCAAAGTCGCCGAAGCGATCCGCACGATGAACCTGACCACCGGCCCGGCGGCGCAATCGTTCCCGGGTCCGATCAAGTTTGACGATAAGGGCCGCCGCCAGGACGTGCCGATGATTTTCGCGCAGTGGCAGAAGGGCATGCCCGTCACGGTATTCCCGACCGAGCTCGCGCTCGCCAAGCCGTTCTGGCCGTCGGTCTAGCCGTGCGACCTGAGCTTGCGGTTTTGCGGCTACGCGGCGGCGGCGTTCGCCGCAAGCCGCGGCTTGCCGCCGGACGCTGGCCGCATCCGGCTCGCCGACAGCAGGACCGACACGGTCGTCCCGCGGTCCTTCTCGCTGTCGATCCGCAGCGAGCCGCCGTGCAATTCGACCAGCGAGCGCGCCAGCGGCAGCCCGAGGCCGGTGCCGTCATGCCGCCGGTTGAACCCGGTATCGAGCTGGCCGAACGGTTGCAGGGCGATTGCGATTTCTTCCGGCGTCATGCCGATGCCGGTGTCGCGCACTTCGAACGCGATGCCGCCATCCTTGGCCCGCCGGGCGCCAAGCACCACGGAGCCGCCCGAGCCGGTGAATTTGATTGAGTTGGTCAACAGGTTGAGGAGCACCTGTTTCATGCGCCGCTCGTCGGCGATGACCGCCGGCAGCCCCGGCTCGCATTCGATCGACAGCTGCAAGCCCGCCGCCTGCGCCGCTTCCCTGACGATCTCGACGGACGCATTGGCCAACTCGTAGGGATCGGTCTCGTCGGCTTCGAGCCGGAACTTCCCGGCGTCGACCTTCGCCAGGTCGAGCAGGTCGTTGACGATCTCCAGCAGATGCTGCCCGCTCTGATTGATGATGCGAGCGTATTCCAGCTGTTGTGCCTGCAATTCGCCGGTTAGGCCCATCGCGAGCATGTCGGAAAAGCCGATGATCGCGTTCAACGGCGTGCGCAGCTCGTGGCTCATATTGGCAAGGAATTGCGATTTGGAGACGTTCGCCGCCTCGGCGGCGATCTTGGCATCCCACAGGCGGCGTTCGGCCATGGCTTGCGAGGTTACATCGCGGGCGGTGCCGCGATACCCGACAAACTCGTCTGACTGGTCGAATACCGGATTGCCGCTGATCGACACGATCTGCTCGGGGTCGCCTTTGAATTGCCGTCCGTAAACAAAGTCGCGGAAGGGCTCGTGCCGCTCCAGTACCGCCCGGTGTTCGAGCCATTTGTCGGGCTCGCGATCGGAATCGGCGATCATCTCGAAGCGGGTATGGCCGATCGAGGTGCCGGGATCCTGGCCGAAGCGGCGGATGCCGTCCGACACGTAGGTGAACCGGTGGTCGCGATCGGTCTCCCACAGCCAATCTGACGTCATCGTCGCGAAATCTCGGAACCTTGCCTCGCTATCGCCGAGCGCTTGGGCGACCTGGCTCAGTTCCGCGGTCTGCTCTTCCAGGCGGCGCGAGCGCGATGCGAGCGCCGCGAACAGTGTCGCGAACCCGATCGACGCGCACAGCGCGGCCAGCGCGATCAGAACCGCTTCGCGACGCCACCCGGCAAAAGCGACGGTTTCGGCAACCCCGACATTGATGACGAGCGGATACTCGCTGACCGGGCGTGACGATATGATCATCGGCACCCCGGAGAAAAAACCGCGCGTGCGAAAGTTCCCGCCGCCCTTGGCGACCGCCGCGTGCCACAACGAGCTGGCCGGGATTTGCGTATCGATCATCGCCTCGAGGTGCGGGTGTTGCGCTAGCGATGTTCCGTCACGGCGAAACAGAGAAATCGTTTCCTCGGTGCTGCTGATGGCCCGATAGAAGTCTTCCAAATACTGTGCGTCGACCAGCCCCAACACGATGCCTGCGAACTCGCCGCCAGGCCCGTTGACCCGGCGCGTGAGAAAGAAGGTCCACCGCCCAGAGATCAGATCGCGACCCGGCGAGCTGATAAACAGACCCGGATCGTCGTGCTCGCGGAAATGCTTGTAGTAGTCGCGGTCGGCTAGGTTGACCCGCGGAACCGGCCAGAATCGCGAGCCGTTCGCCAGCCAGCCATCCGAATCCAACAGCCCGATTGCCCTAGCCTGCGGCAGGTTCGTGAGGCGCTCATGCAGGAAGTCATGGAAGGCCTGACTCCCCAGGAACTGCTTGAACTGATCGGGCTGATTGACGCCGGCGCTGCGTACCTTGGCCTGCATCTCCTGGAGAACAAGATCGATCGCCTGGATCGACCGCGCGGTCTGCTCGCCGAGGACGACGCTGAGCTTGACCATCTCGCTCTGCGTATGGGCGAGAGTCTCCGCATGGCGGTCCCAGATGGCAAGCCCGGCGGCGGCGATCGTGACGCCGATCAGGAAAAAGCCAGTCAGGGAAAGGCGGCGGCTGGTAGGCGACAGCCGCTTCGGCATACCGAGCAAAATTGCCACCCCGTTTCCTCGCCGCCGAAGGCCCTAGTGCGCGCCCGGGCAATATCTGCCGAATTCGACTCTAATCCCTCAGCCGTAAAGATTTGGTCAATTCCGGCGAACCGAAGGTCTAAACGGCGAACGGAGCCGCTCACCGCGCCGGGCGAAACCGCCGCCACACCATCGTCGTCAGCGCCCGCTTGCGTGAGCGCTTGGCTCTGGTCTTCCGCGCCGGCGGGGGGGAACGCTTGGTCACTAGGCGGGCCCCCTCGACGGACATGACCAGCTTCAGCGTGCGGCTGTGGAAGGCTTCCATCCCGGGGCGATGGGCGATCGATACCACCGTGGCGCCGGCGAGTTCCTTGTCGAACAGCGCCATCATCGACTTCTGGATATCTTCGTCGAGGGCCGACGTCGCCTCGTCCATGAAGACCCAATCGGGCTTGTGCAGTAGCAGCCGCCCGAAGGCGAGGCGCTGCTGTTCACCGCCGCTCAGCACCTTGTCCCAGCGCTCCCGGTCATCCAGCCGATCGACGAGATGCTCGAGCTGACAGCGGTGCAGCGTCCCCTTCAGAATCTTGGTCGGGAAACGGCGCGGCGAGGCAGGGTAGGCGAGGGCCGCCCGCAAGCTGCCGAGCGGCAGATAGGGTCGCTGCGGCATGAACATCAGGCGGGCCTTGTCCGGCACCACGATCTTGCCCGCCCCCCACGGCCACAGCCCACAAATCGCGCGAAACAGCGTGCTCTTGCCGCTGCCCGATGGCCCCACGATCAACACACGCTCGCCTTTGGCGATCCTGGTGTTGGTGTCCTCGATGATGATGTTGCCCTCGGAGGTCGTGATCTGAAGATTCTCGAAATGCAGCTCCTCCTCGCGCTGCTCGGCGGCGCAATCGGACAGCTCGATCGTCGTCACTTCGCCGGCCTCAGACGTCGCCTCGCCGCTCGAACTAAGCGCGTCCTCAAATTCCAGCAACCGCTCGACATGCGAGCGCCATTCGGCGATGCGCGGGAAATTGTCGACGAAGTAGTTCAGCGAGGTCTGGACCTGGCCGAACGCGGCGGTGATCTGCATCAGGACGCCGAGCGTGATCGCGCCGGCGAAGAAGCGCGGGCTGGCGACCAGGGTCGGGTAGACGATGCCGACCGTGGCGTAGAAGCTAGTCAGCCACATCAGCCGCCGCTGGGTGCGCATCAGCCCCATCGTCGAGGCCAGGACGTCGCCGAAATGGTTGGTCAGCACCTTCTTCTCGTCGCGCTCGCCGCCGATCATGCCGACCGCTTCGCTGTTCTCGCGCAATCGCACCAGCGCGAAGCGGTAATCGGCCTCGGTCGCGTTCTGGCGGAGATTGGCGGCGACGATCGGACGGCCGACCAGATAGGTCAGGGAGGAGCCAATCGCGGCATAGAGCAGCGCGGCAAACACCATGTAGCCGGGGATGTGGAACGACCAGCCGCCGAGCGACACATCGAGCGCCCCGGAAACCATCCACAGGATGCCGATGAACGAGCCCAGCGTGATCGCCTTGTCGAAGATGCCGAGCGCGAACTCGACCGCCTGTTCGGTGGTGTGCTTGGTGTTCTCCGAGATGCGCTGGTCGGGGTTGTCGACGCCGGCCCCGATGAAGCCGAGCTGGTAATAGCGTCCCTCGGCGAGCCAGCGATCCACCAGCTTCGCAGTCAGCCAGCGGCGCCAGCGCAATTGCAGCAGCTGCTTGACGTAGGTCTGGTAGACCGCGACGCCCATCGTCGCGCTCGCCAGCAGCGCAAACAGACCCATCTGGTACAGAAAGGCATCCCAGTCGCGGTTCTCGAGCGAATTGAAGAAATCCCGGTTCCAGATATTGAGGCGGATTGCGATGCCGATCTGCAGCAATGTCAGGCCGATCAGGCCGCCGGTTACGAGCCACGCCGTCCAGCGCTCCTCCGAGGTGAAGAAGGGTGCCGCCAGCCTCAGGAACCGAAACAGAAACCACTGCGAGCCGGTCTCGCCATCAGTTTCCGGCGGGATCCTCTCCTCGCCGCCGCCGGCGGTCATTGCCCGGCATCCGGCTCGGGCGGGTAGTAATCGGTCGAGCCGGAGAATGGTTGCAGCTGGGCCGGGGCGGACCACATCGCCGATCGGGTGACCGCTTCCTCCGCCGGAAGCAGCAGCGAACAGGCCAAGACAAAAGCCGTCGCCAACAGGGCATAGGCGCCCGATCGGACAATCCGGCGCCCACTTTCAGTCATCACGGGAATACCCTGCTCGTGCGCGCGGAAACCGCACGAGATCAAACACCCGCCGCCGAGTTTTGTTACCTGGGCCTACTTTGTTGTGCCCGGCCTGCTAGCCTTTGGTCGTTATTGCGAGCGAAGCGAAACAATCTCCCGCCGTTGTGCCTCAGGCCAACGAGATTGCTTCGTCGCTCCGCTCCTCGCAATGACAGGCAACGGCGTACCCCGCCTAATCGGCCGCGGCGCTTGCCGGTTCCTCCGGCAGCATGCCGAGCGCACGCTTATAGACGTCGAGCAATGTCTCCTGCTCGTCGAGATCATCCTTGTCCATACGCCGGATGCGGATCAGCTGGCGCATGATCTTGGTATCGAAGCCGTTGCCCTTGGCTTCGGCGTAGACCTCCTTGATGTCGCCGCTGAGCGCGCGCCTTTCCTCTTCGAGCCGCTCGATCCGCTCGATGAACGAGCGCAGCCGCTCGCCGGCAATCCCCCCGACATCGGGCATTCGTTCCCCCCACTCAGAACTGGTTTCGACGCTGGTCCGATAAATCGTTCAATGCTTCGGCTGAGCAGTGGCGAAGGCAGCCTTTTGCTCGGCGCTCGCTTCCTTCTGGTGCTTCTTGCGCCATTCGTCGTAGGGCATGCCGTAGACGATCTCGCGCGCCTCGGGATCGCTGAGCGCGACACCCTTCTCCTCGGCGGCGGCGCGGTACCATTTCGACAGGCAATTGCGGCAGAAACCGGCGAGATTCATCAGGTCGATGTTCTGCACGTCGGTGCGCTCGCGCAGATGCTCGACCAGGGCGCGGAAGGTCGCGGCTTCGAGCTCGGTGCGGGTCTTGTCGTCCATTTCCATCTCCTCTTCCCCCTTCCTATGTAGCACCCCTCGCGGCGATCTTGAACGGCCCGCAATTGGCACAGCTGGTCGCAGCCTCTCGCCGGGGTCGCGCTAAAGGCGCAAGATCCCAGCCGCACTCAATCCAGCAGCGGACAGAATCCTCATGCGACGCTTTGTGTTGGGTCTGTTTGCCACGATCGGCATCCTCGCCGTGCTGGCGGTTGTCGCTGCCGGCGTCGCGGTATGGCGCGTCGCGGCGAGCCGGCCAGCCCTGCCCAGGACAATCATTCTGACGGCCGATTTCGGCAGTGGCCTGATCGAGGGGAGCCAGAACGCGCTCTCCGAGCTGGTCGGCGGCCGGAAATCGACAGTACGCGGCTTTCTCGACGCGCTCGAACGCGGCGCCGAGGATCCGCGGGTCAAGGGCCTCTATGCCCATATCGACGCCGATACGCTCGGCCTCGGCAAGACCCAGGAAGTGCGCGACGCAATCGCCGCCTTCCGCGCCAAGGGCAAGTTCGCGATCGCCTTCTCCGAGAGCTTCGGCGAATTCGGCGCCGGCACGCGGCCTTATTACCTCGCCACCGCCTTCGACGAGATCTGGCTGCAGCCATTGGGCGCGGTCGGGCTGGTTGGACTGCATTCCGAGACGCCGTTCCTGCGCGGTACGCTCGATCACCTCGGGATCAAGCCGATCTTCGCGCGCCGCGAGGAGTACAAGAGCGCCGCGAACAGCCTGACCGAGACCGAAATGACCGCGCCGCAGCGCGAGGAGGTCGAGAGCCTGATGACTGCGGTGGCCGGCCAGATCACCCGCGGCATCGCCGAAACCCGGCAGCTCTCCGAGGGCGAGGTTCAGGCGCTGATCGATCGCGGCCCGCTATTCGCCGATGAAGCGAAGACGGCGCGCCTGATCGACCGGATCGGCTATCGCGACGAGGCGATATCCGAGGCGCATCGCCGCGCCGGGTCGGGCGCCGAGCTGATGTCATTGTCGCGCTATCTGGAAGGCGCCGGCCACCCGCATAACAAGGGCCCGACGATCGCGCTGATCTACGGCACCGGGTTGATCGTCCAGGGCGGCGGTGCCACCAGCCCGCTCTCCGGCTCGGCGGAGATGAGCGCGCGCGAGGTCACCCGGGCGTTCCGCGACGCCTTTCGCGACGCCAAGGTGCGGGCGATCCTGTTCCGCATCGACAGCCCGGGCGGCTCGGCGGTTGCGTCCGAATCGATCTGGCGCGAGGTGGTGCGAGCGCGCGAGCGCGGCAAGCCGGTCATCGTCTCGATGGGCGACACCGCCGGCTCGGGCGGCTATTACGTCGCCGCGCCGGCCGACAAGATCGTCGCGCAGCCCGCGACGCTGACCGGCTCGATCGGCGTGCTCGCCGGCAAGCTCGTGATCGGCCAATTGCTGAACAAGATCGGCGTCACGATCGATACAGCCGAGCGTGGCGCCAATAGCGGCATGTTCAGCACATTGCGCGACTTTACGCCGGCCGAGCGGCAGCGACTCGACGCCTTTCTCGACCTCACCTATCGCGGCTTCAAGGAGCATGTCGCGGCCGGCCGCCATCTTTCCGAGGATCAGGTCGAGGCGGTCGCCAAGGGGCGGGTGTGGTCCGGCGAGGAAGCCAAGACGAATGGCCTGGTCGACGCCTTGGGCGGCTATGCGGTAGCATTGCAGCTCGCCAAGGAGGCCGCCGGGCTCGCCGCCGACGCACCGGCGAGGCTCGTGGTGTTCCCCCGCGAAAAGGGCACCGCCGAGCTGATCTTCGATCGTGTGTTCGACCGCGATCACGACAGCGACGGCACCTCGGCGCCGTCCGGCGCAATCGAGCGCGCCTGGAATGCTCTGTCGGCGGTTGCGGTTCCCCTCGACGGGCTTTTCGGCGACCCCGGCGCCCTCCGGATGCCGCCCTTAGGCGACATCCGGTGACGCGCGCTCCCCTCGACCTTTCAGAGCGAGTTGGCTTTCAGAGCGAGTTGGCTTTTAGAGCGAGTTTGCGACGCTCTCGAAGCTCGCGCTGACGCTGGTGCCGATATTCGCGATGAAGGCGAAAGCAACCACCGAGACCAGGCTGGCAATGAAGGCGTATTCGATCGCCGTCGCGCCGTCCTGATTGCGAAAGAGCTTGTCCAACACGGCAAACATCGCACCACCCTTGTCTTGTTCTTGAACCCGGTGACCAGCGGTATCGCCGAATACATCTAAAATGTCATGCAAATTCGTAGTTAATCGGCGTCGGTATAGTTAATTACTCGCGGTTTATCTCGATGTCGGCCGCAACCACACCTCGCCGGCTTGTTCAGCAACAACCGTCAGCTGGCCCCCGCGCGCCCCCGATTCTGTCCGCAGCGCCTTTTCGCCGCACCGATCGGACTGCCCGAGACTCCTTGCGTTTCGATGCAGAGATCGCGCAGCAGGAACCGCATGGACGACGAGCGCCACCGGGTATTGAGCAAAGTCCCGGAAGTCACCTTGACGTTCTGGGTCATCAAGATCGCCGCGACGACCCTCGGCGAGACCGGCGGCGACTCGGTGACGATGACGCTGGATTGGGGCTATCTGACCGGCACTGCGATCTTTCTGTCATTGCTCGTGGTGCTCGTGATCGTACAGACCGCGGCCAAGAGGTTTCATCCTTTCCTGTACTGGGCGACGATCGTGGCCTCTACCACGGCCGGCACGACGATGGCCGATTTCGCCGACCGGTCCCTGGGAATTGGCTACGCCGGTGGCTCATCGGTTCTGTTCCTCTGCGTGCTTGCCGTGCTCGGCCTGTGGTACCGGTCGCAGGGCTCGATATCGGTGGAAACGGTCAATACGCCGAAGGTAGAAGCCTTCTATTGGCTGGCGATCACCTTTTCCCAGACCTTGGGGACCGCGCTCGGCGATTGGATGGCCGATAGCACCGGCCTCGGCTACGAAGGCGGGGCGCTTGTCTTCGCGGCGGGCCTCGTGGGGCTCGCTCTTGCCTATTACTGGACCGATTTGTCGCGGGTCCTGCTGTTCTGGGCGGCGTTCATCCTGACCCGGCCGCTTGGCGCGACGGTCGGAGATTTCCTCGACAAGCCGAGAAATCACGGCGGGCTCGCCCTGAGCCGGCCGCTCGCTTCGGCGGTCATCGCGGTGTTGATCCTGGCAGCACTTCTGCTGTTGCCGCAGCGGGCGGGCACGCACCCGAGCAAGGCCTAGGAGTATCCGCACGCCTCAGGTTGCCGGTCTACCTACCCGCCTACCTGCCGCTGCGGTTATAGCCGGAGCCATTCTGGAACACATTCGGCTTGCGGTAGACGGCGAGGATGATCGCGCCTTCGTCGGAGTGGGTCTCGTGGAACGAACCGACCCGGCGCCACACGTATTCGCCGGCACGGCAGATCCCGTCATGGTCGTAGAACGAGCCTTCGATGACGTAGGTCTGCTCGATTTCCGGGTGCTTGTGCATCGGCAGGGTCGCGCCCGGCTCCCATTTCAGGAAGCACGTCATCTCGCCCTTCGCCTTGTCCTCGTACAGCACCTTGATCGAGATGCCGGCGAATTGCGTCGGCTCCCATTCCATGTCCTGGGGCTTGACGTAGATGGAACCGCCGATGGTGGGCTGAGCGCCCCGCGGCCGGCTGGCGGTTGTGGTCCTTGCCGCCGTGCTGCTCATGTCGCGTTTCCGAGATCGGCTAAGTCATTGGAGCGGGTGAAGGGAATCGAACCCTCGTCGTAAGCTTGGGAAGCTTCTGCTCTGCCATTGAGCTACACCCGCGTCCCGCCGGAAATGATAGGCGAACGCGGCGGCGATGCAAGACCTCGCGCCCGCACGTCTTGCACCGAGGGGGAGCGGCGAGGCACTCTCGGCGAGATCGGCTTGCAGCCGAGGAGGTGGCAATGCGGCAGCGCGTTCTCGGCACGTTGACGATCGGTCAGGCGCCGCGCCCCGATGTCGTGCCGATCATCGACCGGCATATCTCAGCCGAGATCCGGCGCATCCATCGCGGCGTCCTCGACGGACTCGGCCATGCCGAGATCGCGGCGCGCTACACGCCCGAAGGCGGCGAGCCAGAGCTGGTCACGCGGCTTCAGGATGGGACGGAGGTGGTGCTATCGCGCCGTCGAATGAAGGACGGCGTGCAGGCGGCGCTGTCGGCTCTCGAAGCCGAGGGCTGCGACGCGATCCTGTTGCTGTGCACCGGCACGTTCGACGGTCTCGCCTGCGACAGAGCGTGGCTCGTCGAGCCCGACCACATCATCCCGGCGATGGTCGCCGGCCTCGTCGAGCGGCGGCAGCTCGGCGTGATCGTGCCGATCGCCTCGCAGATCGGCTCGGAAAGCGGCAAATGGCGCCTGTTGCATCGTCCGCCGATCTTCGCCGCCGCCTCTCCCTATGGCGGCACTCCCGACGCACTCGTCGATGCTGGCAAGCAGCTTAAGGCGCAGGGTGCCGACGCGATCTTGCTCGACTGCATCGGCTTCACCGAGCGCCACCGCTCGGCCCTGCTGCCGCTGGGTGTGCCGGTGATCCTGTCGAACGCGGTCGCCGCCAAGGCGCTGTCCGAATTGCTCGGGGGCTAGGCAGATGTCCGACGATATCGGCGCCTTTGTCCCGGGGCAGCGGTTTCGCATCGCGGGCCGCGCCGGCGGGCCGCTCGCCGGGCTGAGTTTCGCCGCCAAGGATCTATTCGACGTCGCCGGCCATCCGACGGGCGGCGGCAACCCGGATTGGGCGCGCGTCAATCCGGTGCCGGACCGGCATGCCTGGGCGGTAGAAACACTGCTCGACGCCGGTGCCGATCTGATCGGGAAGACCGTCACCGACGAGGTCTCGCTCGGCATCCTCGGCGAGAACCCGTTCGACGGCACGCCGACGAACCCGCGCGCCCCCGGCCATGTGCCGGGCGGCTCCTCCTCGGGCTCGGCAGCGGCGGTCGCGGCCGGGCTGTGCGACAGCGCGCTGGGCACCGATACCGGCGGCTCGGTGCGCGTCCCGGCGAGCTTTTGCGGCCTCTACGGCATCCGACCGACGCATGGTCGGCTCGACCTCAGCGGCATGATGCAGCAAGCGCCGACTTCCGACACGACCGGCTGGTTCGCTCGCGACGCCGCGACCTTCGCCCGCGTCTCGGCGGTGTTGCTCGGCGAGGCCATCCCAGACGCGCTGCCGCGCCATCTGCTGGTCGCCGAGGATGCTTTCGCCTTTGTCGAGCCCGGTACCGCGTCGACGCTGCGGCCGCTCGTCGACAAGCTCGCCCGCCTGATCGGCGATGCCGGCGAGGCCGTGCTCGCGCCGCCCGGGCTGGCGGCCTGGCATCGCGCCCAGACGACGCTGCAGCCGCACGAGGCGTGGCAGACCTTCGCGGAATGGATCGAGCGCGCCAACCCGCGCTTCCAGTTCAGCGTCGCGCGCAATCTGGTGATCGGTTCGCAGATCCCAGCGGCCGAGCTGGCGCAGGCCGCTTTGGTGCGTGAGGAGGCGCGCGGCCATCTGCGCCGGCTTTTGCCGGAGGGTACGATCATGTGCCTGCCGACGACGCCGTTCCCGGCGCCGCGCTGCGGTCAGCCGCTGACCGCGACGACCGCGCTGCGCGCCCGAATCATCTGCCTGTGCGCGCATGGCGGCCTGACCGGAGTGCCGCATGTGACGATCCCCGGCGCCACGGTCGATGGAAATCCGGTCGGGCTGTCGATCATCGGCGCGCGGGGCAGCGACGCGCTGCTCGTCGCGGTCGCCCGTGCGCTGGCAAACGGGTAAGAGAGGCGTTGACCGGGATCGGGAGGGGGACATGCAAATCGCATTCATCGGGGTCGGCAATATGGGCCGGCCGATGCTGGCCAATCTGCTGAAGAAGGGTTTCTCGGCCATCGCCTACGACGTCGTCCCGGCGGCGCTCGACGGCGCGGTGGCGCTCGGCGCGGCGCGCGCCGGCTCGCCGGCCGAGGCGGCCGCGTCGGGCGACATGGTGATCACGATCCTGCCCTCCTCCGGCAATGTCGAGGCCGCCTATCTCGGGGCCGATGGCGTCCTCGAGGGCGCCGCCCGCGGCAAGCTCTGCATCGACATGTCGACTATCGACCCCGGCACCTCGCAGCGCGTCGCGGCGCGCCTCGCCGAGAAAGGCATCCGCTTCATCGACGCGCCGGTGTCGGGCGGCGTCGGTGGCGCGACCGCCGGCACCCTGGCGATCATGGTCGGCGGCGCCGCAGCGGATTTCGCCGAGGCGAAGCCGGCGCTCGACGCGATGGGCGCCAACATCATCCATGTCGGCGCAATCGGTGCCGGCGAGGTCGCCAAGCTCTGCAACAATCTGATCGCCGGCGCGGCTTTCGTCGCGGTCAGCGAAGCCTTCCGCATCGCCGAGGGATACGGCGTCGACCCCAAGGTGCTGACTCAGGTTATCGCCAACAGCTCGGGCGCGACCTGGGTCATGGAAAAGAGCCACCCGGTTCCCGGAATCGACCCGAACAGCGCCGCCAGCCGCGATTACGCCCCCGGCTTCATGACCGACCTGATGGCGAAGGATCTAGGCCTCGCGGTCAACGCCGCGCGCGAGAAGCGGGTGCCGGTCGCGGTCGCCGCCGCGGCGCAGCAGGTCTACCGGATGGCCTCGGCACACGGCCTCGGCCGCAAGGACTGCGCCTCGGTCTATCGGTTCCTGGCTCCGTCGCCCGACGAAGCGCCGGTTTAGAGGAAGCATCTGACCATGGATTTTCACGATCGTTGCCGCTCCTCAGTCGCCGCCGCATTGCTGCTGCTCGCCGCCTTGTTGGCCATTGCATCCCCCGCCACGGCGCAGCAGGCGCCCAGCCTGTCTGCGACGCCGACCGGCCCGTACGGCATGTCGATGGCGGAGTGGCAGGGCGTCAGCTGCCTGTGGGGCGGCAGCCTGGGCGCGGCCGGTGTGTTCTATTACAGCGACGTGCTCGCCGTCGCCGCGACCGGCGCGACCAACCCGCTGTTGTTGGTACCGTTGATCGCCACCGGCTTTCTCGGCGGCTGCAGCGTCGGCGCCAACGGTGCCCCCGGCCTGGTCTGGTTGTTCCGCTAGGGGCTAAATCCGGGTTTGAACAACGTTGTCCGCGTCCACAAGACGCTGCGCGTGACGCCTGCAATGGCGTTGGGATCGCGGATCGGGCTTTGGTCGATGGAAGATGTGGTTGCGCTGATCGATGCCAAAACGGAAAAGATCAGCGGCAACACGCTGGTAGGTTAAACCGGTGTCCTAGTTTCAGCCCTCAGCGCTCATCCGCTGGTTTTCCGCCTGCCTGGATCGACATGGGAGCGGCTAAAGGCGTCCATGATGGGCGGACTGAAATCACCGACGATGAACCGCCAAGATCGCCAAATGAGAAAGGCG
>Ga0210400_10000395_pt1 | contig 49763 bp, 49 predicted proteins | sample IncBWH26MmetaG_FD_155456 | JGI IMG/M metagenome (GOLD analysis project Ga0210400, IMG submission 155456) | Forest soil microbial communities from Barre Woods Harvard Forest LTER site, Petersham, Massachusetts, United States - Inc-BW-H-26-M | ecosystem: Environmental > Terrestrial > Soil >...
CTTGGTGGGCAGATCGCGGATGTGGCCCACGCTGGCCTTCACCTTGTAGCCCTTGCCCAGGTATTTCTCGATGGTCTTGGCTTTCGAGGGGCTTTCGACGATGACGAGCTTTGTCACGGCAACTCCAAGGGGCCGATGATGGACCCGTAGGCCGTGGCCTTGTCAAGGGGCAGATGGGCTCCTCGCGTGCGTGCGCATAATGCGCGCGTACGCGAGAGGGGCTCAGGACTCGGGCGGGGTGAGGCCGCGCGCCGTCTCCCGGGCCGCAGCCAAAGCACCTGCCGCCACCGCCTGCCCGGAACGGGCGTTGAGAAAGAGGATGACGCCGCCGAGCAGGGCCAGCAGACCGTGAGAGGCCCCCGCGCCCTCCCCTTTGAGGGCGTGGGCCAGCATGAGCGCGCCTCCCGCCAGCAGCGCGCTGGCGAGGCTGAGGCGGAAACCCGCGATGAGGCTCAGCCGGTCGCATTCCTCGAAGAGGGCCGGAAAGCGGTGGCGCAGACGGAGATCCTCAACCGCAGTGGCGGAGGGCTCCGGTGGCAAGCCCAATTGCTGGCCCATGGCCCGCGTCCGCGAGACACCGGGGCGGGGAAAGACCGCCGAGACCAGCAGGTAAGCCAGGATGGTGATGAAGGTCCCGGCGATGTAGCAGGCGCCGAGCAGGACCGTGGCCAGGAACCAGGCAGGCGCATCCGCGGGCCACCCGGGATGGTGGCCTGCGGCATGGGAAGCCAGCGCCAGAAAGGTCGCGCCTGGGAGCAGGTAGATGAAGAGGTCGCGCAGAGCCCTGAAGCTCCGGGCGAGGAACACGCTGATATCCGGGGATGCGGACATGGGGACCTCTGGCAGCACAGTGGGGTGGCGGCCCCATCCTAGCGCTGAGCTTCCCCGGAGCCCAGCGGCCAGCCCGCGGCGAGGATCTCCACCAGCCGCTGGGGAGATTCGCAGGGGTGGGCGGCCCCCTCCTCCAGGAGCGCGTCCGTGCCCTCGCTGCCGGGGACGGCGAAGAGCTCCTTGCCATGATCGAGGGCCAGCTTGGCGGTGACGAAGCTGCCGCTGCGGATCTGGGCTTCCACCACGAGGACACCCTCGCTCCAGGCGGCCAGGAGCACATTGCGGCGGGGAAAGTGCTTGGGCTTGGGGTGGGCCCAGGGCGGGAAGCAGGTGATCACGCCGCCGCGCTCCGCCATGCGCGCCATGAGGGGCGCGTGTTCGGCGGGATACGGATGATCGAGGCCCGAGCCCAGCACGCCCCAGGTGGGCCCAGCCTCCAGCGCGCCCTCATGGGCGGCGCCGTCGATGCCGCGGGCGAGGCCGGAGAGGACAGCGAGTCCGGCCCGGGTCAGTTCGCGCCCGAAGGTCCGCGCGATTTCGAGCCCGCGGGGTGTGGCTTTCCGGGCGCCGACGATGGCCACGGCCGGTTGAGAGGGCAACGAACCACGCACCCACAGAGCCACGGGATAGGGCAGCGGGGTCATGAGGGCATCCATGCCCGGATCGCCGGGCAGGCACAGCTTCGCTTCGCGCTGGGCGGCCTGGACACGCCATTTGGGCAGCTCCGCCTCCAGCCGCGCCAGGTCACGGGCCATGCCAGGTGGCAGGCGGAACTCGCGACCCTCCTCCCGCGCAGCCCAGATCGCGGCTTTGCGGGCTTCGGGCCAGGGCAGCGCCGCGAAGGCGAGAGCCAGGAGCGACGGGTTCAGCAGGGCGGTGTCCAGGGCTTTTTCCTTGATCAACGGGGTGGAACTGGTAGACTAACCGTCTTGTGTCCGGGCCTCCCGGACCTGTATTCATCGAGGTTGCCATGTCCCGTCAGTGCGAGATCTGCGGCAAGAAGCCCCAGTTCGGCAACAATGTCTCCCATGCCCACAATGTGACCAAGCGCCGCTGGAATCCCAATCTCCAGACCGTCCGCGCCTGGGTGGGCCTGGCCCCCAAGCGCATCCGTGTCTGCACCTCCTGCCTGCAGGCGGGCAAGGTCTCCAAGGCCCCCCGCGGCCTTAACGCCGGCGCCAAGACCGCCTGATCGGCGCTTGCAAGATCCTGAAGAGCGGCCTCCGGGCCGCTCTTCTTTTTGGGATTGGGCGTTTAGGCTGAATGCATGCTCCTGGGCCTCGACACCTCCACGGAATGCCTGCACCTGGCGCTGGTGCGGGGCGAAGGGGTCTGGACGCGGCGGGAGGCCCTGCCCAAGGGGCATGGCCACAGCGAGCGGCTCCTGCCCGCCTTGGATGAGTTGCTGGCGGAGGCAGGCGCCACGGCGAAGGACCTCAGCGGCGTGGCCTGCTGCGTGGGACCGGGCGGTTTCACCTCACTCCGCATCGGCGTGGCCACCGCGGAGGGCCTGGCCCTCACGGGCTTGCCCACCTGGGGCTTCAGCGCCTTCGAGCTGCGGGCCGCGGCGCTGAGGGCCGCGGGCCACGCGGACCGCGTCTGGATCCTGCTGGACGGCCAGCGCAACGAGGCCTTCACCCAGCCTTGGGAGGCCCACGCCACGGACCCAGCGAAGAAGCTGCCCATCGCCGCGCTGCCCGATCTCATCGGAGGCGAGCCCTGGTGGGCGCCGGAGACCTTCCTGCCGAAATTGACGGCGCTGGATGGGGCCGCGCGCATCACGCTCGATGAGGGGGCAGCGACGCAGAGAGGGCTTGCGGCACTCACCCGCGCCTGCATGTCGCGGGAACCCGAGGCGCCGTTGCAGCCCTTCTACCTGCGGGAGACGGACGCGGAGCTGAACTTCCCCGACGCCGCCGCGCATCTGGACGAGACGCACCGCAAGGGCCTGGCCCGGTGAAGGTCGCGCGCCTCCACGGCCCCCTGCCCGACTGGCTGCGGGCGCTGGACGAAGGAGCCTTCGGCGAAGCCTGGGGCGAACCGGAACCTCATGAAGCTGTCTGGATGATCGAAGACGCCGCCCTCGCGCGCTGGTCCCTGGTGGAAGCGGCGAAAGAGGCGGAGCTGCTGCGCATCGCCGTGGACCCCGCCCGGCGCGGGCTGGGCCTGGCGAGGACGCTGCTGCAAGGCTGCGAAGATGAACTGGCCGCCATCGGCATTCGCGACCTGCATCTGGAAGTCCGCGTCTCCAACGCGGCGGCACGGGCTCTCTACGCGGGCGCCGGTTGGCGCGAATCAGGCCTCCGGAAGGGCTATTACCGTGACGGCGAAGATGCGGTCCTCTATGCCAAACGGCTAGTCTGATCGGCGATGCCCGAGCAGAAACGCGACCCCGAGCTGACCCGCCTCTACATCGGGGCCGGGCTGGTCGTGCTCATCGTCATGATCATCCTGGCCTACAAGACGACGGGGCTGCGGGTGGCCTCGGCGGGCATCGACGCGCCGTCGCGCTGGGCCCTCATCGCGCTGGGCCTGGCCAATGTGCTGGCCATCGGCTTCCTCCTCTTCATCGTCATCCGCAGCGTGGCGAAGCTCTACTTCGAGCGCCGCAGCGGCATCCTGGGCTCCCGGCTCCGCACGCGGCTGGTGCTGGCGCTCTTCGTGGTGTGCCTGGCGCCGAGCCTCATGCTCTTCCTTGTGGGGCGCAACTTCATCAGCAAGAATGTGGAGCGCTGGTTCAGCCCCGAGACGGAAGTGCTCATCCACGACGCCTCGGCGCTCGCGGCCCAGGCCAGGGATGGCGGGTCCGCGCGGCTGGCCTTCGGCGCAGGCCGCATCAAGGCCTCCGCCTCCGACGACTGCGGCCGCATCCGCGATGAATCGGGCCTGGACCTGGTGGCGCGGCTGGATCCCGGCGCGAAGGGTTTCAAGGTGGAGGGCCTCGACACCGCCCAGGGCCTGCCCTCGCCCATGCTGGAGCCCTTGCTCTCGCAAGCCTCCGCGACCGAGGAGGACACGCGCGGGACCTGGCTGCTCCAGGCGGTGGACCGCGGTGACGGCCGCTGGATCGGGGGGGTGTTCCTCGCGCCCGCGCAGCTCGTGCCGGTGCTGGCGGTGGAGCAGCGCGCGCGGGAGAGCGCCCAGCTGCGGGCGGGCCGCGACACGCTGGAGACGCTGCCGCAGCGCACCTTCCTCTTCCTGGCGCTGCTCACGCTTTTCCTCGCCATCTGGGTGGGCCTCACCCTCGCGCGCACCATCACGGATCCTGTGCGGGCCCTGGCCAAGGCCGCGCAACGCGTGGGCGCGGGCGACCTCCAGGTTGAGCTGCCCGTGACGGGCGAGGACGAGCTGGCCTTCCTCTCCGGCAGCTTCAACACCATGATCGCGGACCTGCGCCACAGCCGCGAGGCGTTGGTGGAGCAGAGCCTCAGGCTCGAACAAGGCCGCGCCTACCTGGACCGCCTGCTGGCCGCGCTGCCTGTGGGGGTCATGTCCTGGCGGGGGAACGGCGACCTCGTGAGCGCCAACGCCGCCGCGCGCCGCATGCTGGGCGCCGATCCCGCGATCCCGCCCGCCTGGCCGGAATTGAAGCAGGCCCCTTCCGTGGGGCGGTTGCCTGAGCTGGTGGAGCTGGCGCGGAGCGCGGGCCGGTCCTCTCAAGAGGAGCTGCGCCTGGGTCGCGAAGGCGAGAGCCGCGTTGCGCGCGCCATCATCGAGCCGCTGGAGGAAGGCGGCGTGCTGGCGGTGCTGGAGGACCTCTCCCAGCTGGCCAGCGCCGAGAAGCGCGCGGCTTGGCAGGAAGTGGCGCGGCGCATGGCGCACGAGGTGAAGAACCCGCTCACGCCCATCCAGCTCACGGCCCAGCGTCTGCTGCGCCGGGCCCGAGAGGACAGGCTGGACGCCGACACCGTGCGGGGCGGGGCGGAGACGATCCTGGGCGAAGTGGCCAGCCTCGCGCGGCTTGTGGACAGCTTCTCCCGCTTCGCCAAACTGCCGGCGCCGGGCTTCGCGACCTGCGACGCGGGCGATCTGGTGCGCCATGTGGCCTCGCTCTACGGGCCCAACCATCCCCGCATCGCCTGGCGCGTGGAGATCCCGGAGGGCCCGCTGCCTGCGGAGTGGGACGCCGATCTCGTGAAGGCCGCCCTCATCAACCTGGTGGACAACGCCGTGGGTGCGCTGGAGGGCCGTGACGACGGCACCGCCGCGTTGCGACTGGAGAAGCGGAACGGCGACTACCTCCTCATGGTGGAGGACGACGGGCCCGGCGTGCCCGAGGAGACTCGCGGCCGGCTCTTCGAGCCTTACTTCAGCACCAAGCGCAAAGGCACGGGCCTGGGCCTCGCCATCGTCCGCCGCACCGCAGAGGATCACGGCGGCGAAATCAGCTATGAGCCGCTCGAACCCGGATCGCGCTTCGTGATGCGGCTTCCGGCGAAGGCGGGGATCTGAGGCTTTGCGGTAGCCGGTAGTCGGCTAATAACGCAGCACGCTGAAAACGGGCAGGCCGCTCAGCTTCTCCCGGCCCGGCAGATCGCCCAGCTCGATGAAGAGCGTGAGCGCCACAGCCTGGGCGCCGGTCTGCTCCACCAGGGCCCGCGCGGCCGCGGCGGTGCCGCCGGTGGCCAGCACATCGTCCACGATGAGGACGCGGTCGCCGGCCTTGAAGGCGTCCCGGTGGATCTCCAGGCCGTCCGTGCCGTATTCGAGACCGTAGTCCTCGTGGAAGGATTCGCGGGGCAGCTTGCCCGGCTTGCGGGCGGGGACGAAGCCCAGCGAGAGCCGTTGCGCCAGCGCCGCGCCGAAGATGAAGCCGCGGGATTCGATGCCCATCACATGGGTGGGCTGGAGCGTGGCAACCGGCTCCGCCATGGCCTCCACGGCCTCGCGGAAGGCGGCCGGGTCGCTGAGCAGCGGCGTGATGTCGCGGAAAAGGATGCCGGCCTTGGGGAAGCCGGGGACCGTGCGGACGAAGGCGTCGAGGTTCATCGTTGGATCTCGTAGGGAAAGGGCAAAGATTGTGCCCCGGTTCCCTGGCCCGCGTCCACCTCCCAGTCCAGGTCCGCCACCCTCGCCTGGGGCGGGCCTTCGGAAAGCCGCGCGCGAAAGGCTTCCAACGCGGCCGTCTCCCCTTCCGCTTCGCCGCTCACGGCCCCGTCCGGATCGTTGCGGACGAATCCCGAAAGTCCCAGCGCCCGTGCCTCTTCCCGCGCCCACCAGCGGAACCCCACGCCCTGGACGCGGCCCTCCACGCGGAAACGCGCCTTCAAGCGCGGCCTCCGAAAGTGCGCTCGAATTCCTCGCGCCGCGCCAGCACATCCGCGCTGGTGAGATCCAGGTGCAGGGGCGTGACGCTCACCCATCCGTCCAGGGCCGCGCGGCCGTCACTCCCGGGGGTGCGGGCGTAGACGGGGCCCGCGTCGCCGCCGATCCAGTAGTACGGCACGCCCCGCGGGTCCATGCGCTTCTCCACGAGGTCGAGGTACTGGCGTGTGTCCTGGGCGCAGAGCTGGAAGCCCTTGGGTTCGCCCTTGGGGAAGTTCAGGCTCCAGATGCGGTTCGGCGGCAGGGGCATGGCCTCCCAGGAGCTGAGGAACTTCTCGATCCAGGGTTCGATGAGATCCAGCGCGCCCTTGGGATGCAGGCTGAAAGCGGCGGCCCTCGCCCCTTGCAGCGCGCCTTCGAACGCCGCTGCCACGGTGCCGGAATAGAACACATCCTCGCCGAGGTTGAAGCCGTTATTCACGCCCGACAGCACCCAGTCCGGCGTGCGGCCCAGCAGCTCCTTGCAGCCCACCAGCACGCAGTCCACGGGCGTGCCGTCGCAGGCGTAGCGGTCCGGGCCCAGCTCGTGGAGGCGGAGGATGTCGTGGAGCGAGAGCGCCGAGCTGATGGCGGAGCGGTTGCGGTCCGGCGCGATGGTGACGACCCGCCCGAAGCGTGAAGCCACCTGCCCCAGCATCGCCAGCCCCGGCGCCCACAGGCCGTCGTCGTTGGTGAGGAGGATGAGGCGTTCGGGCATGGATCCATTCTAATGGCTGGAACCCCATGGCCAGGGGCTTGAGGCCTCACGTTAAGATGGCCCTTTGGCCCTGCGGCCGCCCGAAGGCATCCATGACCTGTCTGAAAGGGGAATCTCCGCGATGCGAAACCTCCGCGTCCTCCTCACCGCTCCTGCCATGGCGCTGATCGCCGGCGCGGCGTCCGCCGCAGTCCCTCAGGCGCGACCGGCCAACCCCTTCGCGAAGGCCAGCGCGCTGCCCTTCCAGGCCCCGCCCTTCGACAAGATCACGGACGCCGATTTCAAGCCTGCCATCGAGGAGGGCATGCACCTCCACATGGCGGAGATCCGCAAGATCGCGGACAACCCCGCCGCGCCCACCTTCAAGAACACCATCGTGGCCATGGAGCGGAGCGGGCAGATGCTCACACGGGCGGGCATGGTGTTCGGCTGCCTCACGAGCGCCAACAGCGACGACGCCCTCCTGAAGCTCCAGGAGAAAGAGGCGCCGAAACTGGCCGCGCACCAGGACGCCATCTACCTCGACACCAAGCTCTTCAAGCGGGTGGAGGCCATCTACGCCAAGCGCGACAAGCTGAAGCTCGATGCCGAGTCGAAGCGCCTGGTGGAGTACGACTACCAGCAGTTCGTGAAGGCCGGCGCCCGCCTCTCCGACGATGGCAAGGCCCAGCTGAAGAAGCTGAACGAGGAGGAGTCCACCCTCGATTCGCAGTTCAACAACAAGCTCCTGGCCGCGGCCAAGGACGGCGCGCTGGTGGTGGATGACAAGGCCAAGCTGGCCGGGCTCTCCGACGCCGAGATCGCCGCCGCCGCCCAGGCCGCCAAGGACCGCAAGCTGGACGGCAAGTGGGTGCTCACGCTCCAGAACACCACGCAGCAGCCCCTGCTCCAGGACCTCACGGACCGCGCCACCCGCGAGGCGCTCTTCAACGCCTCCTGGAACCGTGCCGAGAAGGGTGATGCCAACGACACCCGCGCCCTCATCGAGCGCCTGGCCCAGCTCCGCGCAGAGAAGGCCAAGCTCCTGGGCTTCCCCAACTACGCCGCGTGGCAGCTCTCGGACCAGATGGCCAAGACGCCGGAAGCGGCCATCAAGTTCCTGCAGGCCCTCGTGCCCGCCGCCACCGCGCGCGCCACGGCCGAGTCCAAGGACATCCAGGCCGTCATCGACGCGCAAAACGGCGGCTTCCAGGTGCAGCCCTGGGACTGGGACTTCTACGCTGAGCAGGTGCGCAAGGCGAAGTACGACCTGGACGAGAGCCAGGTGAAGCCTTACTTCGAGCTGAACCGCGTGCTGCAGGACGGCGTCTTCTACGCCGCGAACCAGCTCTACGGCCTCACCTTCAAGGAGCGCCGCGACCTGCCCGTGTGGCAGCCCGATGTGCGCACCTTCGAAGTCTTCGACAAGGACGGCAAGCACCTCGCGCTCTTCTACTGCGACTACTTCAAGCGCGATAACAAGAACGGCGGCGCGTGGATGGATGTCCTCGTGGGCCAGTCCAAGCTCCTGGGCACCCAGCCCGTCGTCTTCAATGTCTGCAACTTCGCCAAGCCTGCCGCCGGCCAGCCCGCGCTGCTGTCCTTCGACGATGTGGTGACGATGTTCCACGAGTTCGGCCACGCCCTGCACGGCATGTTCGCCAGCCAGGAGTACCCGAGCCTCTCCGGCACCGCCACGGCGCGCGATTTCGTGGAGTTCCCCTCCCAGTTCAACGAGCACTGGGCCACGGACCCCAAGGTCTTCGCCCACTACGCCAAGCACCACAAGACCGGCGAAGTGATGCCCCAGGCGCTCGTGGACAAGATCAAGAAGGCCGGGAACTTCAACAAAGGCTACGCCATGACCGAGCTCATCGCCGCGGCCCTGCTGGACCTGGACTGGCACGCCCTTCCCGCCGGCGCGCCCAAGCCGGACGCGGACAAGTTCGAGATGGACGCGCTCACCAAGGACAAGATCAATCTCAGCTATGTGCCGTCCCGCTACCGCTCCAGCTACTTCCTCCACATCTGGAGCAACGGCTACTCCGCGGGCTACTACGCCTATCCCTGGACGCAGATGCTCTGCGACGACGCCTTCCAGTGGTTCAAGGAGAACGGCGGCCTCACGCGTGCCAACGGCGACCACTTCCGCAAGATGGTGCTCTCCCGCGGCAACACCGAGGATCTGGGCAAGATGTTCCGCGACTTCCGAGGCGCAGATCCCAGCGTCGAGCCCATGCTGGAGAACCGCGGCCTGAAGTAGCGGCCCGCAGCTTCCGCCTGATCCGGCCCGCTGAAAAGCGGGTCGGCGTTTTTCACCGCTCGAAGAGCACGTCGTCCAAGGGACGGCGGCGCTCCCAGCCGAGGGTTTCGAGCTCCGGCACGGGCTCTTCTGATTCGGGCCAGCCCAGGCAGAGGTAGGCCACCCAGTCCCAGGTATCCGGCAGTTCGAACCTGGCGCGGAGGCCCCCCGGTTCCAAGATGCTCACCCAGCCCAGTCCGAGACCCTTCGCCCGGGCCGCCAGCCAAAGCAGCTGGATGGCGCAGACGGCGGAGTCCCGGGCGGTCTCGGGCTGGGTGCGGCGGCCCAAGGTGTGGCCCTGATCCGGATCGCGTTCCGAACAGATGAGGAGGTGCTCCGGCGCCTCGCAGAGGCCCGCCAGCTTCAACGCGCCATAGGCCTCGGCCCGCGCGCCGCCATAGGTGGACGCGGCGGCCTCGTTGCAACGGGCGAAATCCGTGCGCACGGCCTCCCGCAAGGCCGGGTCCAGGACCCGCACGAAACGCCATGGCTGGGACAGCCCCACGCTGGGCGCCAGGTGCGCGGCCTCCAGCACTTCCCGGAGAAGCGCGCCCGGCACGAGGTCCGTCCGGAACCGCCGCACATCCCGCCGCAGGCGGAATAGGCGCAGCAGCTCGGCCTGGAATGGGGCGTCGAAAGGATCCACCTCCCCATGATGACAGCCGACCCCTCTGGCTCAGATCGCCATGATGTTGTAGCCGCCGTCCACATAGAGGACCTGGCCAGTCACGCCGCGGCCCATGTCCGAGAGCAGGAACAGGGCGCCGTCGGCCACTTCCTCCAGCTCCACCAGCTTGCGCAGGGGGGCGTGGGCGCGGTGGTGGTCGAGGATGGTGGAGAAGCCGCCGATGCCGCTGCTGGCGAGTGTCTTGATGGGGCCGGCGCTCAGCGCGTTCACGCGGACGCCGCCGGGACCCAGGTCGCTGGCCAGGTAGCGCACGCTGCTCTCAAGGGCCGCCTTGGCCACACCCATCACATTGTAGTTGGGCATCACGCGCTCGGAGCCCAGGTAGGTCAGGGCGATGATGGAGCCGCCGCCAGCCATCAGATCCTTGGCGCCATGGGCGAGGACGGGAAGGCTGTAGGCGGAGACATCCAGTGCCACGCGGAAATCCTCCCGGCTGGTGCTCACGAAATCGCCTTCCAGCGCTTGGCGCGGCGCGTAGGCCACCGCGTGGACTAGGAAGTCCAGCTTGCCCCACTTGGACTTGAGCAGGTCGAAGCCCGTCTTCACCTGGGCATCGTCGCTCACATCCATCTGGAAGAGGACCGAATCGGGGATCTCGGCCGTGAGCTCCTTCACATTCTCGCCCAGGCGTTCGCTCTGGTAGCTGAAGGCCAGCTGGGCGCCCTGCTCGTGGCAGCGCTGCGCGATGGCCCAGGCGATGGAACGCTTGTTGGCCACACCCACGATGAGACCGCGTCTACCCTGCATCAGCATGGAACTTCCTCCGGGTCGGGATGATCCACCACGATAGCGGAAGGGGGCGCCTTGCCTCAAATGGCGGGCTAGACTGGGGGCCGATGATCCTTCGCCACGCGATGCTTCTTCCCCTGTCCGCCGCGCTCATCGCGCAGGCGCCCTCCGCTTTCCGCGCCGATCTCGAACAGGGCCACTACCTCAAGGTCCAGGCCGCGGCCCAGGCCCGGCTTGCGCAGGATCCGGGTGACGCGCCCGCGCTCGCCGCGGAGAGCCAGGCGCTTTCCAGCTTCCAGCGCTTCGATGAGGCCTACGCCGCCGCGCAGAAGGCGCTGGAGCTCAAGCCCAACCTGCCGGACGCCCTGATGGCGAGGGGCCTCGCCCGCGCGGGCACGGCCGTGCAGCAGCGGAACTTCGGGTCGCTCGGCAAGATCGGCGACGCCATGGATGATCTCGACGCCGCCACCAAGGCCGACGGAACCCTGGTCACCGGCTGGATCTCACTGGGCCTCGCCTACCAGCAGCTGCCCGGCATCCTGGGCGGCTCCACGCGCAAAGCCTTGCGCTGCGCAGACAACTTGCGCAAGGTCTCGCCTGCCAAGGGCGACGCGCTCCGGGGCATGGTGCTGGCCATGGACGACCGGTGGAACGAGGCCTTGCCCTCTTTCGGCCGCGCGCTCGCTGCCGCGCCGGGGGACGCCCAGGTGGTGGCCATGTACCTCCAGGCCCTTGATGACAAGGGCGCGCGCAAGACTCTGGGCGACGCGGCGTGGAAGCAGAAGCTCCAATGGGAGGCCACGCGCCTGCTGCCTTCCGTGAAGACCCAGGCCCGCGGCGTGGAGGCTGTGGCCGAATGCCTGCTGGACGGCGACCAGCCCGAGCAGGCCTGGAAGATCTGCGCCGATGGCCTCAGCGCCGTGGAAACCCCCAGCATCCTTCGCCTCGAGCTGGGCAAGATCGCCGCCCGCGCGGGCATCCATCGCGAGGAAGGCCTCGCCTACCTCGACCAGGTGACCGCCCAGCCCCTCGAAGGCGGGACGGCTGGTTATTCGGGCGCCTGGTGGCGCAAAGGCCAGATCCTTAAGGATCTCGGCCGGACCGCGGACGCCAAGGCCGCTGCACTCAAAGCCCTGAGCTACGATCCCAAACACCCTGGTGCGAGGAAGCTGCTCGAGAGCCTGGGATGAGCGAAGAGTTCCAGCCCGGGACTTCCGGCCAGGCCTGGAAGCGACGCGCCCTGTGGCTCCTCAAACTCGGATTCACGATCCTGTTGCTGGCCCTGGCCTTCCAGCATGTGCCCCTCCGCGCGTTGGGAGATGCCTGGAGCCGCATCCGCATGGGATGGGCGATCGGCGCGGTGATCATCTATGTGCCGCTCTGCGTGCTCGCGGAATCCGCCCGGCTCTGGGCCGCGGGGCGACGGGTCGCCGCCCCTCCCTTGACGATCCGGGAATGGGCCTCGGCCTTTCTCGCCAGCCGCCCTTGGTTCTACCTGCTTCCTGCCTCCGCAGGGGCTGACGGCATGGTCTGGTACCACCTCCGGCGGAAGGGTTGGAGCCATGGAGGATGCGGCTACACCCTGCTCTCCGTGCGTTTCTGGGGACTCGCGCTCTGGGCGCTGATCGCTGGCATGTCGCTCATCATGGCGCCAGAGACGGGCGGGATTCTTTCCGGCATCCCCCCGTGGTTGATGTCACCTCGGCTCTGGCTCGCTGGCGGCTGCATCACCCTGCTGGGATGCGCCCTGGCTCCCCACTGGCTGGCACGCAAAGAGCATGTGGATTTGAAATCTGCGGGTCCGGCCGATCCCTTCCTCCATCTCAGCCTCACCGTCTTCTCTGCGCTCATCGCGGCCGCCAGCGTATGGATGGCCGCGCGAGCTACCGCCTTACCATTCGGGCTTCTCACCTGCCTGGGGCTCTTGGCCTGGCTCACTTTCGCCATGGCCCTCCCCATCTCGCTAGGGGGGCTCGGGCTCCAGGAGGCGTTGGTGCTCCGATTGGGCCTGCCTCTGGGTTTGCCTGCGGCGACACTCCTGGCCTTCTCCGGGATCGTGCATCTGATGCGCGCGATTCTCGCTCTCACCGGTGGCCTAGCTGCCATTAAAGGGGATCCCATTCCTCCTGGTACTCAGGCGGCTTCGAAAAAACCGGTCGAGCAGCCCCCCCAACGAGGGGTCCATCCAGACTCCCGGGCATAGAATGTGCAACAGGCCAAGTCTGGCCATTGATGGGAACCTCATGCCTGGAAAGAGGACAGCGATACTCCAGTCCAACTACATCCCATGGAAGGGGTATTTCGACATCATCAATGGAGTGGACGAGTTCATCATTCTGGATGAAGTGCAGTACACGAAGAACGACTGGCGGAACCGGAACCGGATCAAATCCAGCCAAGGGCCCTTGTGGTTGACCATTCCGGTGTTCCACGACCTCTCCCGGCGCATCGACGAGATCCGGGTCGCGGATCAGAATTGGCGGACCAGGCACTGGGCAAGCCTCTCTCAGAGCTATTCGAAAGCGCCTTACTTCAAGACCTACAAAGACAGGGTGGAACAAGCATACCTGGGCAGCGCTGAAATGATGCTCAGCAAAATCAACCACGACTTCATCGCCATGGTGGTCGATATCCTTGGAATACCCACCCGCATCTCCTGGTCCACGGGCATCGGGACCATTCCTGGCAAGACTGAACGGTTGGTGGACCTGTGCCGGAAAACGGGAGCCTCCGAATACCTTTCCGGACCCGCTGCCAAAGACTACCTGGACGAATCGCTATTTAATGACGCGGGGATCTCCGTGCGCTGGATGGACTATTCCGATTATCCGGAATACCGGCAGGTGCATCCTCCCTTCGAGCACGGGGTGAGCATCCTCGATTTGATTTTCAACCAAGGTCCCCACGCGACCAACTACATGAAGAGCTTCAAACGGCCATGAAACACTCCATTTCCGTCGTGACCACCCTCTACCGCTCTTCGGGATTCATCGAGGAGTTCTACCGGCGCGTGAAAGAGACGCTGAGTGTTCCAGGGTACGAGTTCGAGATCATCTTCGTGAACGATGGCTCTCCCGATGACTCGCTGCTTACGGCCCGGCACCTGGCGGAGGCGGATCCCAGTGTCACTGTCGTGGACCTGTCCCGGAATTTCGGGCACCACAAGGCCATGATGACGGGGCTGGCCTTCGCCCGGATGGACCTCGTGTTTCTCATCGATGTGGACCTGGAAGAAGCGCCTGAACTCGTCTGGAAATACCTGGAGGAAATGCGCCAGGACTCCCAGCTGGATGTGGTGTACGGCGTCCAGGACAAACGGAAGGGTTCGCCTTTCGAAAGGCTCTCCGGAGCCGTTTTCTACCGCCTGTTCAATTGGCTGTGCGAGGAGCGCATCCCCCGCAACATGTCGCTCTCCCGGCTGATGACCCGGAGGTATGTCCGGAGCCTCCTGCGTTATCGGGAACGCAATCTCTTCATTCCCGGGGTCTGGCACATCATGGGATACGCCCAGAAGGGTGTCCCCATCACCAAGACCTCCCGGGGGGAGTCCACCTACACCTTGAGGAAGAAGATCGCCCATTTTGTCAACGCCGTCACCTCGTTCAGCGACACCCCGCTGATCCTCATCTTCTACACAGGGGTGGGCATCTGCACGGCGTCCTTCGCCATGGCCTTCTATTTCATCCTCAAGAAACTCATCTACGGGGTGAGTTCCAGCGGATGGACCTCGCTGATCGTCACCTTCTCCGGCCTTGCCGGAATCATCATCCTCTTCCTGGGGGTCATCGGCATCTACCTGTCGAAAATGTTCATCGAACTCAAACAGAGGCCGCACACCATCGTGCGCGAGGTGTTCCGCCAGAATGACCAGGCCCATCCGGCGGGAGGGGTGGACGGCCTGGCCCGCCTCAGCCAGACTTACAAGTCAAAATTGCGCCGCGCCTGCGGAAGCGGAGAGTGAGTGATGCACACCACCGAGGAAGTCATCCAGGCGAACATCAAACTGCATACGCACCTGGTGGATAAATACCGGGATACCGAACCGCATTACCGCCCGGAGAACATCCGCCATGTCGACGGGATCATGGGCAGCCTGAGGCGGGAAGCTCCTGGCGGAACCCTGCTGGATGTGGGATGCGGCATGGGCTTCATCATCGACATCGCGAAGGGGCATTTCACGAAGATCCGGGGTGTGGATGTCACCCAGGCGATGATTGAGCGGGTGGACTGCGCTTCTTCGGCCTGCGACATCTCCGTGCAGCTGGCGCAAGTGGAACAACTCCCCTTCCAGCAGGACTCCTTCGACGCGGCGAGCGCCTATGCCCTTCTCCATCACCTCACCGACCTCGCGCCCGCCTTCAAGGAAATCTGCCGGGTCCTGAAGCCGGGGGGGGTCTTTTACAGCGACCTCGACCCGAACTATTACTTCTGGGAGGCCTTCAACAGCCTTCCGGAGAAGGGCCCTTACAGCGGGTTCGTGCAGCGGGAATTGAACGCCGTGAAACACAAGGACGACGAGCTCGAGGCGGATTTCGGAGTCGACCCCAAGTTGCTGGCCACCGCGGAGACCCTCAAACACGAGGGGGGCGGATTCAAGGAGGAAGACCTGAGGAAGATGCTCCTGGAAGCAGGTTTCTCGGATGTCTCCATCCGGTACTTCTGGTTCCTTGGGGAGGCAAGCGTCATCCACGGCGACCAGTCGGCCTGCGCGGATGCCCTGCGCGCCCACCTGATCCAGATGCTTCCCCTGTCCAGGCATCTCTTCAAATATGTCAGCGTGTGGGCACGGAAGTGAGCAGGGAGCGTCCGTGAAGGCTGCTGGCGGAGAGTCTTCCCGGAAAGACAGGATCGTCATCTACGGGGCAAGTTCCTTCGCCTCTTTGATGAGAGCCCATTTCGACCGCGAGGGGGGTTTTGAAGTCGCAGCGCGTGCTGTCGATCGCCCCTATCTCGCCGCAGCCGGGAAAGAAGGCCCCACCCTCGTTCCTTTTGACGAGGTGGAAACGGCATACCCGCCCGCCGAATACGCGATGTTCCTCGCCATCGGCTACCGGAACATGCGCGACAGGGAGCGGATGTTCCAGAAAGCCAAGGAGAAGGGCTATCGCCTGGTGAACCATGTGAGCCATGACGCGCGTGTCTGCGACCCCGAGGCCATGGGTGAGAACAATGTCATTCTCGGGGGCTCCATCCTCGAACCCTTTGTCCGGCTTGGCGACAACAACATCATCTGGTCAGGATCCATCCTCTGCCACGGGACACGGGTGGGAGATCATAACTTCTTCGCGGCCGGCACCATTTTAGGAGGCGAATGCGTGGTAGGAAACCGGTGCTTCCTCGGCTTTGGCGCCACGGTCACCGCTCACACGACCGTCGCGGATGAAACCCTCGTGGGCGCGCGCAGCCTCATCCTCCATGACACGGTGCCCGCCACGAAATACCTGGGAGCCCCTGCGCGAAGCTCGGGAACGCATGCCGAGCGCGGCATCGAAATCCTGGATTGAACGCCATGACCTTGAACACCCCCTGGGAAACCCCGAACCCCGAGACGCGGCTATGAAGATTTGCCCGCAATGCTCCAACGAGATCTCCGATTCAGGGTGGCTTTGCCCCGCATGCCACTGGAACGCCCAGTTTGCAGGCGCAATCCCGATCCTGGGGACTCGCCCCCCCGAGGAAGGTGAAGGATTCTCCGCGTCCTACTTCGAAGAACTGGCGAGTCTCGAAGCGGGGAATTTCTGGTTCCGCGCCAGGAACGAACTCCTGCTCTGGTCCGCCGAACAATTTCTCGGGAATGCACGGTCGTTCCTGGAGGTGGGGTGTGGCACAGGGTTTGTGCTTCAGGCTCTTCACAAACGGTTCCCTGACCTCGGGCTCACGGGATCCGAACTCTTCATCGAAGGCCTCGGCTTCGCCGCGAAACGGCTGCCCGGCGTCAACCTCATCCAGATGGATGCGCTCAACATCCCGTTCCGAGGGCATTTCGATGCCATCGGAGCCTTCGATGTCATTGAGCACATTGCAGACGACCGGCGGGCCCTTCAAGAGTTCCACAAGGCCCTGGCGCCCGGCGGCCGGCTCTTCCTGACGGTTCCCCAGCATCCTTGGCTTTGGAGCGTGAATGATGAACACGCACACCATCAAAGGCGATACGCCCGCCAGGAACTTTGTTCCAAGGTGCGCGACGCGGGTTTCGCGATCCGCAGGACCACATCCTTCGTGAGCCTCCTTCTCCCACTGATGGCCATGTCACGCCGGAAGCGCGACATGCAGGCCCAGTTCGATCCTCTGGAAGAATTCCGGATCGCCCCTTGGAAGCAACGAATCCTCGAGCGGATCATGCATGCCGAGCGGCTTTCCATCAGGATAGGGCTGCGGTTCCCCATGGGAGGCTCGCTCCTTCTCGTGGCCGAACGGTCCTAACCCCCTCCCGGAAGGCTCCCATGCGTCGATTCCTCTCCCGCCCTTGGCTTTACAAAGCCTTCAAGAAGGTGGTGGTCAGCGAGAAGCAGATGGAGCGCTTTGTCGCGCAGGCGATCCAACCCGAGGCCAATAGCAGGATCCTGGACATCGGCTGCGGGCCGGCGGACATCGTCGCCTTCCTGCCCTCCAGCTGCGCTTATATCGGCTTCGACGCGAACCCCGACTACATCGAGGATGCCAAGCGGGCTCATCCCCAGCGCAAGGACGCTTTCTCCTGCCAGATGGTGAAGGAGGCGACCCTGGTCGACCCCGGGACTTGGGACATCGTGATGGCCAATGGCGTGATCCACCACCTGGACGACGGTGAAGCCCTCCAGCTTTTCGCGATCGCCAGGAAGGCATTGAGGCCAGGAGGACGCCTTGTGACCTTGGACGGCGTCTACACGCCGGACCAGTCCTGGGCGGCCCGGTGGCTCATTTCGCGGGACCGGGGCCGCTTCGTCCGCACGCAGGCGGAATATGAGGATCTGGCGCGCCAAGTGTTCGACCGGGTGGAGCCTCATGTCGAGCAAGACTATCTCCGGATCCCGTACACCCACCTCGTCTTGACATGCTGGAACGGAGACGAAGCCTGAAGCGTCAGTTCTTGAAATAGTCCAGCACTGCTTCAATGACGGAATCCTGATCCTGCATGGACAGGTCGGACCACAGGGGGAGGCGGAGGAGGCAGTCGCTAAAGCGGTCCGAATGCGGGAGCGCTCCTCCCCGGTGTCTTCCTGAAAAATAGGGGCTCCGGTGCAGAGACTGGTAATGGAAGACCGCGGAAATCCCCCGCGCCTTCAGAAAAGCCATCAACTCCGTGCGGCGCTCCAAGCTATCCAGCACAAGGTAGAAGATGTGCCCGTTGTGCCGGGCGTACCCCGGGATTCGCGGAAGCATGACCTGCCCTCCCATTTCCAAAGGGGCGAGGGCATCCATGTACCGCTGCCAGACCTTCATGCGCTGGGAATGGATGGCCTCGAGCTCCTCCAGCTGGGCCCAAAGCACGGCGGCGGTGATGTCGGGGGGCAGGAAGCTGCTGCCCACATCCACCCAGGTGTATTTGTCCACCTCCCCGCGAAAGAAGGCGGCCCTGTTTGTGCCCTTCTCCCAGAGGATCTCCGCCCGGGCCGCCAAGGATTCATCGTTGACCGTGAGGAGCCCGCCCTCCCCGCACTGGATGTTCTTGGTCTCATGGAAGGAGTAGGTCCCCAGGTCTCCCAGCGCGCCCAAAGGGCGCCCTTTGTAGAACGCTTCCACGCCTTGCGCCGCGTCTTCGATGATCCGGATGCCCTTGGGGGCCGTGATAGACCGGAGATCGTCCATGTCCACCGCCACCCCCGCGTAGTGGGTGACCGCCACGGCTTTCGTCCGGGGAGTGATCCTCTCGGAGATGCTCTCCACGGAGACATTCGGATGGCATTCCATGGAGTCCGCGAACACGAGATCCGTTCCGCGGAGGGCGAACGCGTTGGCGGTGGACACGAACCCGAAGGAGGCGAGGATCACCTCGTCCCCGGGCCTCAGGTCGCAGAGCAATGCCGCCATCTCCAGCGCGTCTGTGCAGGAGGTGGTGAGCAGGGCCTTGGGGAATCCGTAGCGCTGCTCAAAGAAAGACTGACAGCGCCCTGTGAAAGTGGAATTCCCTGAGGTTCGCCCGCTGTCGAAGACATCTTTGATGAGTTCCAGCTCCCGGCCGGTGAAGTGGGGGTGATTGAAAGGAATGAGCATGTTTCCCCTGGGAAGGCAGGACCGGGCGTTCAATACCAGTTTATGAAGACTCTGTCGGCGTCTCCGGGAGGGAGCACCGGCGATTGCTTCAGAACAGGTCCCAGCCATGTGATCTTGAGCGAGGCGTCGGCCTGGAAGGCGAACGAGTGATTGCCCACAGGCAGCGAGAGCACCGCCGGGAGGTTCAACGCTTGCCCGTCCATCTGAACGGCTGGACGAACCCCGACGTGGTTCTCGGCCAGGACGGATACCTCGTACCTCCCCGCCCGAAGGCATTCATAGGTTGGGTTCGGGCCCTTCAACGCGCCCCCAAGCACATAGAAATCACCGGCAAGCCCGAGGTAATGGGCCTGAATGAAACTCACATCCTCGGGACGGAGCCAGACGAACCGGTAGCTGGGAATCACGACTGGAGCCGGGTTTTGAGCCAGCATTTGAGCCAATCCGGGAAGCCGCCCCTCGTAGATCCTGTTCACGATCAAGCTGTGGAGAAACCACTGGTATCCCGCGCTTTTCCGGGACGCCACCAGCCCAGAAGCGTCATAAACACAATCCCTGGCAGGATCAGTGAGGGCCTCGGCGGTGGCCATGAGCAGTTGTTGCCGATCATTGGAGAAATCCAGGTGCCGCAGAGTCGATTTAACGAAAGGGGTCATATGAGTGAAAAGGACGACCATGATGGCTAGGCGGGTCATCGTCGGAGACAGCGTTGAACCCTCGCACGCCACAACGAGCCATCGCACTGAAAGGATGAAGGCGAAAGGAGTCAGCAGAACGAGGTTGTAGGGATAAGGAGCAGGATTGGCCAGGAGCGCCAGTAGCGCGACGCAGAGGAACAAGGTTTCAGGGAAAACGCCGCCCCAGACATTTGGCGCTTGCCTCTCGGAATTGAAGTGGGAGAAATTCCACACCAAGGCAGCCACGCCCACGCCCAGGAGCAAGGGAGCTTGGAAAATCAGGCGGGCCAAGGTGTCCCATGGCCCGAAACGGGAAGCGCCATCCGAGGAGAAGGAGAGGGCCATCCGGATGCCCTCCATGAATGTGGACAACTGGCCGCTCCACTTGAAGGCCAGCGCGACCAGGAGGCCGGCCGCCAGGAACCCCAGGAGCATGAGTAGAAACACCCGCAATCGCTTGCCCCTCAGCGGGAGCGGCGGGACGACCATGACGATGGCCCCGAGAGGGACCCAATAGATGAACGCCTTGAAGGTCGCGAACTGCATGATCGCGGCCAGGGCCCCTAAGGCGAAGGGGAGGAACCAGGCCGGGCCTCGTGGGTTTCGAAGGAGGTTCCAAGACAACAGGAGAAAGAGGAGCACCAGGTTGTCGTGCCGGATCTCAAACCCGTAATCCCACAGGGGAGCCAAAGTCGCCGCGCCCAGCAGCACCCAGATGAATTTCTTGTCCTTCCATGGGATGCCGCAGGCTGTCGCGGTCAGCAGGGTGTTCAGCCAGAACACGAGGATCATGACCAACCGGGAGGCCGTGTACAGGCTTCCGGAATCCTGGAAGCGACCCGCCAGCCAGGTGAGGGGGAGCAGATGAAGCAGCTCGCTGCTGGAATAGAAATGCCCGCTCCAGCCTGATGCCAGGATTCGCGCGACATACACATTCTGGCACTCGTCGACCTGGTAGATCCGGTCCATCGCCAAGTAGATGGAGAACCCCGCCAAAAGAACCAGGAGGCAGATGCTTGTCGTTGATCGGGCCCAAAAAGACTGTGGCTGAGAATCGGTGTCCGGCATGCGTCGAACCTCACGGCGTTTCATTGACGGTTTCATGGAATCCAGGATGGTGGAAGGTCTGCTTCCATCTGGATCCGGCCTACAGGGTCAGGGCAGATGCATCTCTGCAGCTTCTCGGAGGGATGCGCCGCGTAATGTTCTCGGATCACCCTTGATTGGGTTTGTACAAGCGCTGGTCCTCAGGAAGAAAGAATTCTTCCATGGAGGCCGGAAGGCGTGTGTCGAATCCGATGAGTCGGCGGGCCTGGGGGCCGAGACCATCAGAGATCTGCGGGGGGATCAGCCTCACCCAGTCCATCCGCTGCTTCATGAAGGACCGGCAAGCATTCAGGGTCAGGCTATGGCGCCAGGCTTGTGAACGATTCAAGCCGGAGCGGTGGAACACCCGGGCGTTGAACAGGATGAGGCTGCCTTGGTCGCATTCGACGGAGACGCAATGCTGGTCGAAATACGCTCCAGACGGCGCAGAGGGACTGTGATGGGAACCTGGCAACAATTGGGTCCCCCCATTCTCCCGGCTGAAGGGGTCCAGCGCCCAGATCATGCCGAGGTTGAAGGTGTAGGCCGGGCTGAACCGCGGGCAGTCCACATGAACCCGATGGCCATAATTGGTTCCCCCAGGAGGGAGGGAGGAAGAAGTGAAGGCGTACATGATCCAGTGCTCGCCCAGGATCGGCGCGACCAGCTGCTGAAGGCGCGCGTCATCCAGAAGCCGGCCGAAGACCGGATCCCGGGCCAGGAGGTCGTGCATCAGATACTGATCGAGCCGGCTTTGCTCGCTCCCGGAAGGAGCATAGGCATCCACCGCGGCGCCCAGTTTGGCCTTGAGCCGCTCACAGTGTTCCGGCTCGATGAAATCCGGCACGACGCAGTAGCCCCCGGTCTCAAGGCCATAGAGAGCCTCTTCGATGGTGAGTGCGTCCAAAGAGGCCTGCTTCGCCATTGGAAATCCTTCTACGGGGTCGCTCTGATCCGATGCGCTGGACATGCCTTCGGTGTGAGCGGATGGCACCGCTGGTAATTGGATTGTTCCATCCTAACCTAGGCCGCCTTCCGGAGCGGCTTCGCGAAGAATGTGCGCCCGCCTGCGTTCCCCGGTATGCCTCATACTTTCGCTTCATCGATCCGGGAGACCCCCATGAAGGGCATCATTCTGGCGGGCGGCAAAGGCACACGCCTCCATCCGCTGACGAAGGTCACCAACAAGCATCTCTTGCCGGTGGGGCGTGAGCCCATGATCTACCACCCGGTGCGGCAGTTGGTCGGGGCCGGCATCCAGGACATCCTCGTTGTCACCAGCACTGACCACATGGGCGATGTCGTGGGATTGCTGGGGAGCGGAAAGGATTTCGGTTGCCAGTTCACCTACCGGGTGCAAGAAGACGCTTCAGGTATCGCCCATGCACTGGCACTCGGGGAGGGGTTCGCGGGTCCTGATTCGGTGGCCGTCATTCTCGGGGACAACATCTTTTCCCGCTCCATTCAACCGTTCATCAGCCGGTTCCACTCCCAGGACGGCGGCGCCCGGGTGCTGCTCAGATCCGTGGATGATCCCTCGCGCTACGGCGTGGCGGCCCTGGACGAACGCCATGTCATCGAGATCGAAGAGAAGCCTATGGAGCCGAAGAGCAACTATGCCGTCGTGGGCGCCTACTGCTTCGACAACCAGGTCTGGGACATCATCCGCGGCACCGCGCGCTCTGTCCGGGGAGAATACGAGATCACGAGCGTGAACAACGCCTACATCGCACGGAACCAGCTCCAGTTCGACATCTTCCAGGGCGCCTGGACGGACGCCGGCACTCTGGAATCCCTGGCGGAGGCCAATGCGATGCTTCTGGCCCAGGGCAACGCCATCCTCCCCGCCGAGTAAGCCATGGGACGCATCCTGATCACGGGGGGCGCGGGGTTCATTGGATCCAACTTCGTCCATTTCTGGCGGAACAGGCACCCCGGAGACGAGATCGTGGTGCTGGACAAGCTGACCTACGCTGCTGATCCGTCGCAGATCGAAGGACTTGAGAGCGTCCATCTCGTCCAGGGCGATGTCGCCGACGCGGCCAGGGTGAGGGAAGTCCTCGATGGCGTGGACCGCCTCGTCCATTTCGCCGCCGAGTCGCATGTGGACCGCAGCATCAGCGGCCCAGCGGAGTTCATCCAGACGAACCTCCTAGGCACCTTCACCCTGCTGGAAGAAGCCCGGCGGGCCTGGGCGGGCGACCCGTCCTGCCGTTTCCTCCATGTGTCCACCGACGAAGTCTTCGGTTCCCTGGACGAATCCGGGAAGTTCACATCGGACTCACCGTACCGGCCCAACAGCCCCTACAGCGCCTCCAAGGCGGGCGCGGACCATCTTGTGCGCGCCTACGGCAAGACTTACGGCCTCCCCGTGCTCATCACCAACTGCTCAAATAATTACGGCCCCCGCCAACACCCCGAGAAATTGATCCCCAAGGCCATCACGGCTCTCGCGGTCGGCAAACCCGTCCCGGTCTACGGGGACGGGCTGAATATCCGGGACTGGCTTTTCGTGGACGACCACTGCGAGGCCATCTCCCTAGCGGTGGAAAGGGGTCTGCCCGGCTCAATCCACCTGATCGGCGGCGATTGCGAGCTCACCAACCTCGACCTGCTGGGCAGGATCTGCGAGCGCCTGGACCGGCGCCTCGGCCGGGCCGCCGGCTCTTCCCGCTCCCTCCTCACCTTCGTCCCCGACCGCCCCGGCCACGACCGCCGTTACGCCATTGACACCACCGCCGCGAAACAGACGCTGGGCTGGTCCCCCCGCGTGTCCCTGGACCAGGGACTGGACCGCACGATCGCCTGCTACCTAGGCAAAGGGCCGAATTGATCGCCGCCCGGCGTCACCCAGGTGACGAGATAGGGCGGAACTCTGGGATATGGCTACCTTTCTAAGGCCCTGATTCGCCAAACCCCTTGCACTCTCACATGGACTTTCTAGACTGGGAGCCTATTCCCCTTCACTGGCACGGGGCTTGATTGGACAACCCCGGACCTTTTCCTCCTAGGAGACTCACATGAAGAAGCAGTCCGGCTTCACCCTCATCGAACTGCTGCTGGTGCTGGCGATCATCGGCATCATCAGCGCCATCGCGATCCCCGCGCTGCTCAGCCAGCGCGCCCGCGCCCGTGACAAGTCCGCCACCGAGAACATGGTCGGCCGGGTCGGTGACCTCGTCGGCCAGTGGGACCGTTTCCGCGAAGCGGGGCTCGCCTCTGCCGCGGCCGTCACCTCCATGCAGAACTACCTGAAGTCCACGACCTCCAAGGACAAAAACCCATGGAACACCACCGGCGCCTCCGCCGCCTTCAACACCACCATTGATACTGGCGGCGCTGCCACATCCGCTTCCACATTCGCGACCTATCTGGCTACCCTTGCTGCGAGTAAGGGACAGGTGGTCTTCTCCGTCCAATCTCCGGGCAAGCCTGCAGGCAACTCCGGCTACATCGGCGGTGCCGTCCTTCTGAACGCCTCTTCCACCAGCGACACCAAGCCTTTCATCCGCACCAAGGTGACGGCCGTCGAGTAGGGTCTCCTCCATGCCATGAAAAAAGGGGGCTTCGGCCCCTTTTTTCATGGCATGGCTTTTGTTTGTGATAGGGAAGTCGAGGGTCTTATGGAACGGATGCGCGGATTCACACTGATTGAGCTGCTACTAGTGCTCGCCATCATCGGCATTATCAGCGCCATCGCCATCCCGGCGATGCTGAGTCAGCGGGCGCGGGCCCGTGACAAGGCCTCGGTGGACCACCTAGCGGGCCGTGTGGGGGATCTTGTGGGTCAGTGGGACCGTTTCCGGGACCGCGGCATGACCGGATCGGCCTCCGTCACTTCCATGCAAAACTACCTCACGGCCACGGCCACCAAGGATCTAAACCCCTGGACGACGGCAGGCGCGTCCACCGCTTACAACATGACCATCAACACCGCCATCACGGGAATGGTCACGGGTTCCGACTTCGCGGCAGCCCTGGCGGCACTGGCCCAGCCGACCAACAAAGGCCAGGTGCAGTTGGCTGTGCAGACACCTGGCAAGAACACCCCCGGGTTCGTGGGCGCCGCCGTCTACCTGCACGCCAGTTCCACGGCGGATGTGCTTCCCCACGTACGCACCAAGGTGACGAGCATCGAGTGAGTCGGCGCATTCAGTGCGGGGCCACGAACGGCTTCTCTGTTTGAATGGAAAGATGCCAGACTCCCGATCTTCCCTGACTCGCTGGCTCGGCGCGCTGGTCGCCGCCTTAGCCTTCCTGCTCTGGCTAGCCGCCATGGCGGGGCTCTACATCAGATACGGCGTTGTGAACCACTTCATCTCGGAGGGCGTGCGGGATCCCGCCACTGTGAAATTCACCCTCCATTCCTTTTTCATGGAGATCCTGCCCCTTTACGCGGGCGTGGGATTCCTGCTCTTCGTGCTCCAGATGGCCGCGCTGAAGGCGCTGCGGATCTGGACTCCCGCGAAAGATAGCTGGACCTTCCGCCATGCCTTCTGGATGACGCTCGGGTTGCTGGGCCTGGTCCACTGCATACTCTGGTGGCGAGTGCCGACCACGCTCTGGGTGATGCTGGGGATCAACCTCCTCCCGCTGGGATTCGCACCTCCCCTGCTTTTCGCCCTCTCCGGCCTCGCGATGGTGAAAGGCCTGTCCTGGTCGGAAACGGGGAAAGCGCGCAAAGGGTTGAGCCTGATGACCGGCGCCTTCCTCGCCTGGGGAAGCCTCTGGATCCCGCAGCGCCTGGAGCAGGCCATCTGGACCCCAGACCGGCCAGTTGGCCATCCCGCGAAGGTTCTCATGATCAGCCTGGACGGCCTGCGCCAGGATACCGCCATGGAAATGGGCTTCGACCGCGCCCACGGCTTCAAGTCCTTCAACGCCTACGCGGCGATCCCGGCCACCCGCCTGGAGTGGAGCATCATCTGGGGCGGGGACCCCCGCAGCTACTCGGTGGGCAACCTCTTCCCTTCCCTCGACGAGTTCGAAGGCAAGGCGCCCTACCAGATCCTCGACCTCATGAAACAGAAGGGCCTCAAAGCCCGCTTCTATATCGACGATGGCGGCACGGTGGGCTTGACGGACCGGGCGGATGAATTCGATGAGATCGGCATGCCTGCTTCCGGCTGGGAGAACTTCTTGAATTCCAACCTCGCCGTCCACATCCCCCTCTACGCGGCTTGGATGAATGTCCTACGGGTTTTCCCCACGACGACGCCCTGGACGCCGTTAGATCTCGGCTTGAAGGCTGCCCTAGGTCGTGGCCGGGGCGCGGATTGGGTCATGTACCACTCCTGTCTCGCCCATCAGCCGATCTTCCTCACGCGGGAGGAACTGGCGGCGATCTCGGGATGGTGGAAGCTTCCCATCGGCCGCATGGCGCCGCACTTCGAGACACCTCCGGATCAGGTGGTCGCCGCTTGGCGGCCCGAATACAATCCCTTCCTGGCCTATCGGATCCGCGTGAAGCGCATCCTCGACCAGTGGATCCAGCTTTGGGACACGCTGCCTTCTGATCCCGACTACGGCGCGGCCAGCCGCTTCCTCATGACGGACCATGGCGAGCGCTTCTACCACGCGACCGAGGAGATCCAGTTCGGCGGCGTACACGGGTACGGCCTGGATCCCTGGGAGGCCCGCATCCCCCTCTGCCTGGACGGCCCGGGTGTGGAGACTGGCATCGACGACAAGAAAGCGATCAGCCTCCTGGCAGTCCGCGACGCGATCGTCGGCCGGATCCTGGAAGACAAGCCCATCCGCCCCAGCGATCTGCTCAGCGCAGACGACGCACCGATGCGGATGCACGGCCTGAACTTCTCCGTGAGACCGGATGATCCGAAGGACTACCGGGAGATGGACCCTCATGAATTCGTGGAAGGCGTCCGCGTGCTCCCGGGCGGCGCCTGGTTCATGAAATATAAAAAGAGCCCTGAGGAGCGGGAGCAGGATTTGACTTACGCGGAGGCCAACGGAAGGATCTTGAAGGTGTTCCGCCCTCTCAAGCAAGGCGGCTGCAGGCTCTTCGTCTACGACGGCTACGATCAGGTCGCGATCCAGCAGCTGGACGAGGCGGCCTTTGACAGGGCAAAAGCCACCATAAATGAGCGCTTCCTTCGACCCTGGGACGCAAAAGCCACCGCTCCCTAGGACTGGGAGCTTCAAGGCCGGGCGGGCATCAGATCAATAAGTCGAACTCAGGGCGATGCCGCCGCTCTGGTCCATGGTCAGAACCTTAGGCGAGCCCGACTGCTTCGGGTCGTTGACGGTCAGGGTGTACCCGACCCCGCCATTGGTCACGGTGATGCTGTAATTCATCAGGGTCCCGTTCTTCAGGCTGAAGCTGGGGAGGAAAGTCGCGCTGCTCGGCACCCCGTTGGTCCATGTGACCGTGGTCCCACTGGCGGCGTAGACACCGGTCTCGGCTTTCCGGGACTCCATCTGCATGCCCAGAGCCACGGCATTGGCCTTGGCATCACCAATGACCCGGGCTCGTTTGCGCTGACCCAAGAAGGTGGGGATCGCGATTCCGCTGATGATGCCGATGATGGCGAGCACCAGCAGGAGTTCCACCAGCGTGAACCCGTGATCGCGCCGAGTCTTCAGATGGGACATATCGGACCTCCGAACCAGGAATAGCAGCAGGAACTACGCCAATCTCCCGTCTTAACTGTCGCTCTGCGAGAACACATTGGCCAGGTTGAAGATCGGCATGTACATGGCGACCACGATGAAGCCGATGATGCCGCCCAGGACCGCGATGATGATGGGCTCCATGAGGCTCGTGAGGCCCGCCACGGCGTTGTCCACCTCATCTTCATAAAAGTCCGCGACCTTATTCAGCATGGCGTCCAGAGCGCCTGTGGCCTCGCCCACGCCCACCATCTGAGTCACCATGGGCGGGAATACCTTGGTCTCCGCCAGGGGGGAGCTGATATTGCGGCCGGCTTCCACGGCATCCTTGGCTTTGAGGATGGCATTGGCCACGACCTGGTTGCCGGCGGTCCGGGCCGTGATGTCCATGCCCTCCAGGATAGGCACGCCGGAGGCGGTCAAGGTCCCAAGGGTGCGGCAGAAGCGGGCCACAGCCACCTTGCGAAGCAGATCGCCGATGACAGGGATCTTGAGCATGAGGGAGTCGAGCTGGAGCTTGCCGCTCACCGTCTTATAGTAATACTTCAGGGCAACCACGATGGCCACGATGAAGATGCCCACCAACCATCCATAGTGGACCAGGATGTTGGATAGCATGATGCAGACCTGGGTCGGGAAGGGCAGCGAGGAGCCCAGGCCCTCGTACATGGCGGAGAAGACGGGGATGACTTTCACCATGATCACATACACCACGATGGCGGCGATGCTGATGACCGCGATGGGGTAGATCATGGCGCTCTTCACCTTGGAGGCCAGCTTCACGGCCTTCTCGATGTAGATGGAGAGGCGTTGCAGGATGATGTCCAGGATGCCGCCCGCCTCGCCCGCGCCCACCATGTTCACATAGAGGTCGCTGAAGGCCTTGGGGTGCTTGGACAGCGCGGCCTGGAGGCTGGCGCCCTTCTCCACATCCTCGCGCACGGCCTCGATGACCCGCTTGAAACCCTTGTCCGCCTGCTGGGACCCGAGGATCTCCAGGCACTGCACCAGGGGGAGACCGGCGTCGATCATCACGCTGAACTGGCGGGTGAAGATCGCCAGGTCCTTGGCCTTCACCTTGCCGAAGCTCTTGGTGGATTTGGATTCCTGCGCCTTGATGGTGACCACTTCCACGCCGTTGCGGCGGAGGGTGAGGACGGCGGCGTCGCGGGAGTCGGAGACGATGACTCCGTCCTGGAGCTCACCCATCCGGTTCTTGCCTTTCCATGCGAATGCGGGCATCGGGACCTCGAGGACGGTTCAGGGCTGGGGTTCGGGTTCCAGGATAGGCGCCTTGGGTGGCTGGCGGAAGGCTAGCTGTACTTGATGTTGGGGTTGCGGCTGGCCATGCCGGGCGATCCGGCGGCAGGGGCGGCGGCCTGGGCCCGGGCGGTGGGAACGCCCGCGCCGCGGTTGATGAGCTCCCGCAGCTCGTCCTGGTTGCTGGAGTAGCTCATGGCCTGGTCCTGGGTGATCTCGCCGCGGATGGTGAGCTCCGCCAGGCTCTGGTTGAAGGTCTGCATGCCGTACTTCAGCTGTCCGGTCTGCATCATGCCGTAGATCTGGTGGATCTTGTCCTCGCGGATGAGGTTGCGGATGGCCGGGTTGGGGACCATCACCTCCAGCGCGAGGGCGCGGCCCTTGCCGCCGGCCTTGGGGATGAGGCTCTGGCAGACGACACCTTCCAGCACCAGCGAGAGCTGGGCGCGGATCTGGGACTGCTGGTGGCTGGGGAACACATCGATGACGCGGTTGATGGTCTGGACCGTGGAGTTCGTGTGCAAGGTGCCGAAGGTGAGGTGACCCGTCTCGGCGATGGTGAGGGCGGCCTCGATGGTTTCCAGGTCGCGCATTTCTCCGATGAGCACCACATCCGGATCCTGGCGGAGGGCGCTGCGCAACGCCTTCTTGAAGCTGTGGGTGTCCGCGTGGATCTCGCGCTGGTTCACCACGCAACGGCGGTGCTTGTGCACATACTCCACCGGGTCCTCGATGGTGAGGATGTGGAGGGGCTCCTCCGCGTTGATCTTGTCCACCATGGCCGCGAGGGTCGTGGATTTGCCGGAGCCCGTCACGCCCGTCACCAGCACGAGGCCGCGGGGCTTGTCGCAGAGCGACTGCACCACGGGGGGCAGGCCCAGCTGCTCGAAGCTGCGGATCTTCTCCGGGATGGTGCGGAAGACGCCGGCCGTGGCGCCCTGCTGGTTGAAGACATTGGCGCGGAAGCGGGCCACGCCCTGGAGGCCGAAGGAGAAGTCCACCTCGAGATCCTCTTCCAGGCGGTGCTTCTGCTGGTCGGTCATGACGCCGTAGCAGAGCCACCGGGTCTGGGCGGCGTCCAGTTGAGGGAGCTTCAGCGGCACCATGCGGCCATCGATGCGGATCTGGGGCACGGTCTCCACGGTGATGTGGAGATCGGTCCCGCCGTACTCCACCATCGTCTTCAGCAGCTGCTGGAGGGGGACGACATACTGGCTGTTGCTGTCGCTCATGGGATCTCCGGTGGGTTCCTGCGATGTTTCGAGGACGGATTCAGGAGACGGTTTCCCGGGCCACTTCCTCGACATTGGTCATGCCGCTGATGATCTTGTGGCAGCCGGAGCGGCGCATGGTGATCATGCCCTCCTTCACGCCCTGCTCGCGCAATTCGAGGGCGGAGGCGCCCGTGAGGATCATGTCCTTCAGGGTCTCGCTCATCTCCAGCACTTCGTAGACGGCCACGCGGCCCTTGTAGCCGCGCTTGCCGCAGACCTCGCAGCCGCGGCCGTGCATGATGGTCACGCCCTTGTTCACCTCGTCGTCCGTGAAACCGAACTTCAGGAGGGCCTCCGGCGGGGGCTGGTGGGGATCGGGCTCCTTGCAGTTGGCGCAGACGCGGCGGATGAGGCGCTGGGCCGCGATGACATTCACCGAGGTCGCCACGAGGAAGGGCTCCACGCCCATGTTCATGAGGCGGTTGATGGTGCTCGGGGCGTCGTTGGTGTGCAGCGTCGAAAGCACGAGGTGGCCGGTGAGGGAGGCCTTGATGGCGATCTCCGCCGTCTCGAAGTCGCGGATCTCGCCCACGAGGACGATGTTGGGATCCTGACGCAGGAAGGAACGCAAAGCGGCAGCAAAGTTCAGGCCGATCTGTTCCTTCATCTGCACCTGGTTGATGCCGGAGAAGTTGAATTCGACCGGATCCTCGGCCGTCATGATGTTGACTTCCGGCACATTCAGCTTGGCGATGGAGGAGTAGAGCGTGTTGGTCTTGCCGGAGCCCGTGGGGCCTGTCACCAGCACCATGCCGTAGGGCTTGGAGATGGCCCGGTCCCACCGGTCCAGGCTCTCCTGCTCGAAGCCCAGCTTCGTGAGGTCCAGCATCAGCTTCTCTGAATCGAGGAGCCGGCAGACGATCTTCTCGCCGAAGAGGCAGGGCAGGATGGACACGCGGTAGTCGATGACCTTCTGGCGCCCGGCGAGGTTCACGCGCAGCTTGATGCGGCCGTCCTGGGGCAAACGCTTCTCGGCGATGTTGAGCTTGCTGAGGATCTTGATGCGGCTCGTGAGCGCGTCCCGCAGAGTCAGCTTGGGCCGCATCACCTCCTGCAGGATGCCGTCGATGCGGTACCGGATCCGGTACTCTTTCTCATAGGGCTCGATGTGGATGTCGGAGGCGCCGCGCTTGATGGCGTCGATGAGCACCATGTTGGCGAGCTTGATGATGGGCGCGTCCTCGCCCGCCTTCGTCAGCTCGTTCAGGTTGACGCTCTCGCCCTCGTAGTCCCCGATGTCCTCGAAGTCGGCGTGGGCCTCCAGCTCGTCCTGCAGCGCGCCCAGGTCGATGTTGATCTCGTTCATGGCGGCCTGGTTGGCCTGGGCCACCGAAGCCGCGGATTCCTGCGCGGACTGCGACTGGGCCTGCGCGGCGGCCGCGCGGCCCGCCTTGCTGTGCAGCTCCACCTGGCTGGACCCGCCGTAGTACTTCTCGATGGCGCGCAACAGGCCCATCTCGCTGCTCACGACCGGGTCCACATTGTAGCCCGTGTGGAAGCGCACATCGTCCATGGCGAAGATGTCCGTGGGGTCCGCCATGGCGAGCGTCAGCACATTACCCGTGCGCTGTAGTGGCAGCACCTTGTGGCGGTTGGCCAGTTCGGCAGGGATCAGGGCGATGACGGAGGCGTCGATGGGCGGCCACTGCTCCAAGTCCGCCGCCGGGACTCCGTACTGCATGCCGAGGAAGCTGACGATGTCTTGGTCGGTGCAGAACCCCATGCGGACGACGATGCTCCCCAGCTTGCCGCCTTCGCGGCGCTGGGCCACCATGGCCTCTTCGAGCTGCTCCTGGGAGATCAGCTTGGCTTTGACGAGCAGTTCGCCCAGCTTGGTGACCAAGGCGTCCTCCAGAAGAGTGTCGGGATGGTATCACCAGTCTAGTGCCAAGCTCGCAATCTTCCCACTTCTCCTCCCGATGTAAGCTGTGCCCATGCCTTCCCCAACCACCCCGTCTCTCCGTTTGGACCGGGCCCGCCAGCTGGTCCAGGACAAGGGTCTGTCCAAGGAAGATCTGGTGCTGCTGGAGGAGATTCTCCAAGCCGGAGATCTGGACCCGTTGCTGGATGCGCAGAGCGGCCCGCCCGAACCGCCCGGCACCCGTTCCCTCGTGGACCTGCGGCGCAATCTCGGACTCTTCCTCGCCTTCCTCGCGCAGTTCAATCCGCGCCGCCTGGGCGATGCCCGCGCGGCCATGGGGCTCGTGATCGAGCACGGTCTCTCCCGCCTGGGGCGCCTGGCCAAGGACTGCCATCGCGAGCTCCTCCAGGAGCCGGGGACCGCGCCCTGGGTGGGCCAGGCTTTGGACCTGGTGGCGTCGCTCCGCGCCATGGCCCTCTCCGCCGGGGTGACGGACGACCTGCCCCTCCGCCGGGATTGGGCGGCCTTCCTCACGGACCATGGCGAGGATTTCCGCGAGGTGGCCTCCGCCCTTCAAGGGCTCGAGGACGGTGCCACGCTGGCCGCCCGGCTCCACGCCCAGCTCAAGACGCTCAACCGCAACCTCCGCAACGCCGAAGGCCGTTCCGAGGATTCGCTGCGCAAGCTGGCGGACCTCCTGGAATCCGCCACGCCCCTGGAGACGCGCCGCAAGGTGGAGCCGCTGCTCCTCGTGGAGCATGTGGTCTCCAATCTGCGCCTTTCCCTGCGCCGCCCGCTGGAGAAGGGACTGGATGGCGGCATCCACTGGCCTTCCGTGGCCCAGATCCACGGCAGCCTCCAATGGCTCTGGAACCACCTGGGCTGGCAGCTGCCGCGGGTGGAGGCGCGGGATCTCCAGCGCGTCCTGCCCCGCGAGGTGCGGAAGCTGCTCCAGCAGATCCGCAAGGAGGATACGGCCGCCTTCCGCGTGCTGGCGAAATCCCTGGGCGGGCACCTCGCCGTCATGAGCCTGCTGGAAGGCCTCGGCCCCTTCGCCCACGCGACGGAAGAGGTCCGCTACGCCGCCGTCGCCCCCTTCCTCGTGGTGGAGGCAGAGCTCGGCCGCATGGCCGACCGCACCTATTCGCAGGAGGCTCTGATGGGTCTCAAGCCCGGGCCCGAATCCCAGAAGCTGCGCGGCCTCTTCCGCCAGACCGTGCTCGCCCAGCGCCAGGACCAGAGCACCGTCCGCGCCCTGCTCCAGCAGGCGCTGTCCGCGCCGGACACGGACCAACTTGCGATGGGCCTGGACAACCTCCGCGCCCTGCTCATGGCCCACCAGCGCAACCAGGTGGGCGACCTCGTGGGTGTCTTCAGCCCTGAATTGCGCCTTCGCCTCTACCCGGAATCCGTGAGCCTGGCCGAAGAAGGCGATCGTCTCCGCCAGCGCCTGCACCGGCTCTACGAGGCGCTCTCCCCGCTCCAGAACCAGCTGCAGCTCCACCTGGAATTGCAGGACTGGCCGCGCCTCGCGCTGGGCTTGGCACAGGGCCAGCAGCAGGCCTCCGCCTTCCGCCGCAGCCCCGAATTCCCCCTCATCCGTCCCGCGGACCGCGAAGAGGCGGACCGGCTCATCCAGCTCCTGGCCCGCACCCTGGACAGCCCGGCCGATGTGCGGCAGGCCCTGGTGGACGGCACCGATCTCGTGTCGGAACTCCTGCGCTTCCTGGAACTGCTGCTGCTCCGCATCAACGCCCGCGCCCCGCTCATCCGGCACGACCTGGAGATCGCCCGGGGCGCGCTGGACCTCAGCGGCCAGCTCAAGACCGCCACCGGGCCCGAGCGCAACCGCCTCGCCCAGAAGCTGCTCCAGACCGCCAAGCGCCTGGGCGTGCGCGATCCGCAATCGCTCGTCCTCCTCAAGCGCTGGGTGCGGGCGGAGCGGAGCCAGAAAGAGCAGCGGGCCAACCTCGATCCCCTTGCCGCCCATCTCGAACGATTGGCCGCGCGCCTCGACGCGGCGCTCGGATAAGCTCTTCCCGTGCTGCGTCAGATCCATTGGTTCGATGAGGCCGGCGTCGCCGGCGCGCTGCGTGTGGCCCTGAAGGAGTGGGGCTACGATCCCGTGGACCAGGCCGGCGACGGCCCGGCCATCGTCGTGACCCGCCATCCTGATCCCGCCCGCATGCCGGATCAGGCGCGGGAAGTCGTCTGGTGGGTGGAGGACGCCACGCCCGAGGAGGCCAGCGCCGTGCTGGCGCTTCGTCCCGGCTGGGTGCTACGGAGGAGCGAGAATCTCAAGGCCGTGCGATCGGCGCTGGAGCGGCTGCGCCAGCGCGATCTTGGGGAAGAAGGCTGGCTGCGGCGCATGCTCCAGGAGGCCAGCCTCGACGAACTGCTGCGCCTGCTGCTGGCGCGGTCCATGGAACTGGCCCAGGCCCAGGGCGGCGCCATCTGGATCCGCCGCGAGGACACCTTCTTCCAGCGGGCCGGCGACGGCACCTTCCCCGAGGCGCCCTTGCCCCGCCGCGAAGCGTTGGAACTCGCCGCCAAAGGCGAGGGCTGGCTCATCGGCGCGCGGGAGCAGATGGGCCTGTTGCGGTTGCGGAATCCCCGCACCGCGCCGGAACAGTTCCTCAGCTGGACCCATGCCGCCGAACCCATGCTCCTGAACGCCTGGCGGCTGGAGGAGAGCCGCCTCCTCAGTTTCAAGGACGATCTCACGGTGGCGCAGAACCGCCGCTGCCTCGAAGTCGATCTGCCCCGCCTCGTGCGGCAGTCCGCCGCGGCGGGCGAGTCGCTCTGCGTGATCTTCTTCGATGTGGACAACCTGAAGGCCCTGAACACCGTCCACGGCCATCTCGCGGGGAGCCTCGTGCTCCAGACCGTGGCGGGTGGCGCCCAGCGCATCTGCCGCGCCCACGACCGCCTCTACCGCTACGGCGGCGACGAGTTCTGCATCCTCATGCCCCGCACCTTCGCGGCCGGCGCGTTGAAGTTCGGCCAGCGACTCCTGGAGATGATCTCAGACGCGCCCTTGCTCATCGAAGGCGAGTGGGTGCCCATCTCCCTGAGCCTGGGCATCGCCGCCTATCCCGATCACGCCCAAGGCGCGGAGGCGCTGATGAAGGCCGCCGACCAGGCCCTCATGCGCGCCAAGGCCGAAGGCAAGCACCGCGTGGTGATGGCGGAGTAGCGGGACCTACTTCCGCTTCTTGCCCTTCTTCCCGAGATTCTGGAAGAAACCGCCTTTATCTTCCGCGGCGGCGCCCACAGTCTCGCCTTCGAAGGCGTCGCGCAGGCGCTCGGCCGCCTCGCGCTGTTCGGCCGTGAGCTTCTTCGGCACGGCGGCGCGCACGTGCAGGTAGAGGTCGCCGCGGCGGCCCTTGGACTGGAGACTGGGCACCCCGGCGTTGGGTCGGCGGAGGATCTCGCCGCTGGGCGTCCCCGCCACGACCTTCACCGTGTCAGGGCCGTACAGCGTGTCGATGGTGAGGCTGCCCCCCAGCGCCAGAATCGTCCAAGACACATCCAGCATCAGGTGGAGATCGTCGCCTTCGCGCTGGAAACGGGCGTCTTCCTCCACATCGAACACCACGAGGAGGTCGCCGTTCTCGCCGCCGTAGCGTCCGGCCTCACCCTGGCCCCGAAGCTTGAGGCGGTTGCCGCGGTCCACGCCGGCGGGGATGTTGAAGCGCACCTTCGCGGTCGCGCGCGAACGGCCTTCGCCGTGGCAGGTCTTGCACGGGTTCGGGATCAGTTTGCCGCGGCCCTCGCACTTGGGACAGGGCACCACCATCTGGAAGAAGCCCTGCCGCGCGGCCACCTGCCCGCGCCCGCCGCACTGGCCGCAGGTCTCCGGCCCCGTGCCCGGCGCGCAGCCGTTGCCCTTGCAGGTGCCGCAGGCGTCCATGCGCGGGAATTCCAGCTCGAAGTTGTCCTTCCCGAACACCGCGTCCTTGAAGGGCAGCTTGAGGTTGTACTGGAGGTCTGAGCCGCGTTCGCCGCGCGCGGAGGACGAACGCCGCCCGCCGCCGAAGAAATCCCCGAAGAAGCTGCCCAGGAGATCCTCGAAGCCCGCGAACTGGCTGGGGTCGAACTGGAACTGCTGGCCGCCGCCCAGGCCCGGGCCCGCGTGGCCGTACTGATCGTAGGTCCGGCGCTTGTCCGCGTCCGACAGCACGCTGTAGGCCTCGGCCGCCTCCTTGAAGCCCTCTTCGGCCTCCTTGTTCCCCGGATTGCGGTCCGGGTGCAGCTCCATGGCGAGCTTGCGGTAGGCCTTCTTGATCTCGTCGGTGCTGGCGTCCCGGGCGACGCCCAGAATCTCGTAGTAATCCCGCTTCATCCGGCCAGTTTATCGGCTCCGGGCCGGAATCTCTCGCTCCGTTTTCAGCTCGGCAGCCCGCCTTCCTCGTCCATGGCCTTCATCATGGCCTCGCTGGCGGCCAGGACGGCCTCCGTGAGGAGGTTCTGGGTCTCAAGGAGGTCCGTCTCGCAGCCCTGGAGGGCGGCCTTGTCCTTGGTGCCCACAGCCTGCCGGGCCCGGCCCAGTGTCTCGCGGATGAAGAGCTGCTGGTCCTCCGCGAGGTACTTGCCGCACTCGGCGAAGCTCTTGTCGCAGGAGAAGATGAGCCCTTCGGCGCTCGCGATGTACTTCAGCTCGTCGCGGCGCTTCTCGTCCGCCTCCACGTTGGCCTCGGCCTCGCGGACCATGCGCTGGATCTCCAGCTCGGAAAGGCCGGAGCTGGGGCGGATGCTCATGCTCTGCTCCAGGCCCGTCATGAGGTCCTTGGCGGAGACCTTCACGATGCCGTTGGAGTCGATGTCGAAGGCGACCTCGATCTGGGGCACGCCCTTGGGCAGCGGCGGCAGGTTGATGAGGTCGAAGCGGCCCAGGCTCTTGTTGTGCTCCGCCAGCTCGCGCTCGCCCTGGAGCACATGGATCTCCACGCGGTTCTGGTTGTCCGTGACGGTGGTGAACACGCGCGAGTCGCGGAGGGGGATGGTGGTGTTGCGGGGGATGATCTTCACGAACCCGCCGCCCTGGGTCTCGATGCCGAGCGAGAGCGGCATCACATCCAGCAGCACCAGGTCCTTCACATCGCCCTTCAGCACCGCGCCCTGGATGGCCGCGCCAGCCGCGACGACTTCATCGGGGTTGATTGTGCGGTTGGGCTCGCGGCCGAAGAAGTCCTTCACGCATTTCTGCACGAGCGGCATGCGGGTCTGGCCGCCCACGAGGATGACCTCGTCCACATTCTTCGCCGTCTTGCCCGCCTGCTGCAGCGCGTCCTTGATGGGGATGAGGGTGAGCTCCACGAGGTCGCCCACCATCTGCTCCAGCTCCTCGCGGGTGAGGACGGCCTCCAGGTGCAGCGGGCCGCTGGGCCCTTGCGCGATGAAGGGTAGGCGGATATCCACCTTGTCCAGCGTGGAGAGCTCGCACTTGGCCTTCTCGCTGGCCTCCTTGAGCCGCTGCAGCGCCATGCGGTCGCCCGTGAGGTCCATGCCCGTCCGGTCGTGGAACTGCTTCACGAGCATGAGCAGGATGGCCTGGTCGAAATCCTCGCCGCCCAGGAAGGTGTCGCCGCTGGTGGCCAGCACCTCGAAGACGCCGTCGTTCATCTCCATGAGCGTGAAGTCGAAGGTGCCGCCGCCGAGGTCGTAGATGGCCAGCATCTGCTTGACGCCCGGCTTGTTGAAGCCGTAGGCCAGCGCGGCGGCCGTGGGCTCGTTGACGATGCGCTCGATGTTGAGGCCCGCGATGCGGCCCGCGTCCTTGGTGGCCTGGCGCTGGGCGTCGTCGAAGTAGGCGGGCACCGTCACCACCGCGTCCGTCACTTCCTCATGGAGGAAGGCCTCCGCCGCCTGCTTGAGGTTGCGCAGCACGATGGCGGACAGCTCGGGCGGCGCGTAATCGCGCTCCCCCACCCGCACCCAGGCGTCTCCGTTGGGCGCGGCCACCACGGGGAACGGGAGGCGGTTCTTCGCCTCCTGCACCCGCGGCGACTCGAAGCGCTGGCCGATGAGGCGCTTGATGGCGAAGAGCGTGCGTTGCGGGTTCGTGACGGCCTGGCGCTTGGCGATGTGGCCCACGAGCACATCGCCCTTGTCCGTGAACGCCACTGTGGAGGGCGTGGTCCGGCTGCCCTCCCGGTTGGGGATGACCCGCGGGTCGCCACTCTCCAGCACGCACACGCAGCTGTTGGTGGTCCCGAGGTCGATGCCGATGAGCTTGCCTGCCATGGATGCTCCAGAGGATGGAAGTCAGTTCACCGGGGCGTCGCCGCCAGAAGAGCCGTCATCCGGCAGAGCGGGCGGTTCCTGGGTGTGCAAGGGGTCGTTGGGCAGCAGCCTGCGGCGGTTCACCACCACGCGGGCCGGACGCAACAGCTGGCCGCGCAGGTTGAATCCCTTCTCGTAGACCGCCGCCACGACGCCATCGGGGAGCGCGGGGTTCTCGAGGGTCGTGAGCGCCTCGGCATGCAGCGCGTCGAAGGGGTCGCCCACGGCCAGCGCGATGGGCTCCACACCCAGGCGGCGCAAAGCGTCCATGAACTGCTTGCGGATGAGGTCCACGCCGGAATGGTAGGCCTCGAGGTCGGGGTAGGCCGCCTCCAGCGCGCGCTCGAAGTTGTCCAGCACGGGCAGGAGATCGTTGTAGATCTTCTTCTCCGCCTGGTCCACGGCCAGCTGGATGTCGCGCTGGGAGCGGTTGCGGAAGTTGTTGAAGTCGGCGGCCAGGCGGCGCTGCTGCTCCATCAGCTCGGCCTCGCGCTTCACCAGCTCCTCGAGCTGCCGTTGGGCCTCGGCGGAAGCCTGTCCGGCGGACTGGGCGGCCTTCGCCACCTTGATCCTCGCCTCCTCCGCGGCGGCCGCGGCATCCGCCAGGGCCTGGAGGTCCATGGCGTCCCCATCCATGTCCACCACCTCGTTCCCGTCCATGGGATCGACGGGATCGGCGGAAAACGGTTCCTCGGGCGGCAATCCCGCCGGCTTGGGCGTCTCGGGGTTCATGCTCCAGAGTATATAGGGCTTGTGGGCGCCATCCGCTAGCCCCGGCGGCGGTCCACTTCCCTGCCCCACCAGTCCAATCCCGCGAGGATCTTCGGGTAGTCCATGCGCAGCGGGCCCACCAGGGCGAAGGTGACGAACCCCGCCGGGCCCAGGTGCACCGTGCGCACCAGCGTCGCCAACGGGAAGCTGGCCAGGTAGGGGTTCTCCGAACCCAGAAGCAGCTGCACCCCTGAGCGGGCCTGGTCCGCGAAGGCGTTGAGCAGGCGCGCGAGGAGCTCCTGTTCTTCAAAGGCCGCCACCATGCCGCGGAAGCGCTCTAGATCGTCAAACTCCGGAAGCTGGCCCAGCTGGCCCAGGCCGGATACCAGGACGGGCGGCTCCTCGCGACCTTCTGATGCCGTCCACTTGGCGGCCATTTGCTGGAGTTTCGCGGCCAGCTGGCGGCCCTCTTCCACGCCGGATTGGAGATCCGCCATCAGGCGCCCCTGCATTTCCGGAAGGGTGAGGCCCTGGAAGCGGAGCGATGCGAAATTGCCCAGCTCCACCATCTGCGCGGGTGAAAGGTCCGGCGAAACCTCCAGGATGCGGTGCTCCACCTCCCCGCCCGCGCCTACCCAAACGGCCACAGCGCGACCCGGCGGCAGGGGCACGAATTCCAACCGGGCGAGGCGGCTCCGGGCCAGACCCACGGGAAGGGCGAGGCAAACGCCCTGGAGGACTTCCGAAAGGACACGCCCCGCCTGGCGGGCCCAGGATTCCGGATCCAGATCCAGTCCCCGCAGGGCATCCTCCAGCCGCGGATCCGCGGTCTCGTGCCCTGCCCGGGCGCCCATCCAACGGTCCACATAGTAGCGGTAGGCCCGCTCGGTGGGCACGCGGCCCGCGCTGGTGTGGGGCTGGCTCACGAGCCGGTCTTCCTCCAGATCCGCCAGCACATTGCGGATGGTGGCGCTGGAGAGGGCCTCCGGATACCGCTTGGCCAGGAGCCGCGAGCCCACTGGCTCCCCGGCCTCGAGGTAGGCCTCGATGAGCGTCTTGAGGACCGATTCTTCCCTCGGGTCCAAAGGATTGGGATCAGGGCGGTTCATTTTCCGGTGACCAGCAACAGCCTTCCAGACCCTAGACTAATGCCCCTACCACTCCCAGAGGAGCCCCTCATGAAACTGCGCACCCTCACCCTTCCCGCCGCCCTGTCCCTGGCGCTCGCCGGAAGCCTCGCCTGCAACCGCGAGAGCGAGGCCGCCAAGATGGCCGACCAGGCCGCCAAGCAGGAGGAATCCCGCGTGGCCGAACTCCAGCAGGAGCTGGCGGACGCCAAGGCCGGCAAGACCACCTCCACCGATGACGCGGAGACCAGCAAGACCCTCGAAGCGAACCGCATCAAGGCTCTGGAGCACCAGCTCACCGACGCCAAGAAGCGGTCCGCCGCCATGAAGAAGGAAGCCGCCCAGCTCGCCGCCGCGAAAGAGGTGAAGGCTGCCTCCGTCACGGTGCCCGCAGACACCGCCTTCTCCGTGATGCTCTCGGAGGGCCTCGCCACCGACAAGCAGCAGGCCGGCGACGGCTGGAGCGGCACCCTGGCCCAGCCTGTGGTGGTGAACGGCTCGACCGTTTGGTCAGCTGGCACGCCCGTGAAGGGCGTCGTGACCCAGAGCGTGCCCGCGGGCCGCCTCAGCAGTGGCAAGGGCGTGCTGGCCATCAAGGTGACCGCCATCGGCGACAACGGCGTGGACAGCGATACCCACGCCGTGACCGGCTCCCCGAAGGGCGAGCGCGACGCCAAGTACATCGGCGGCGGCGCGGCCCTCGGCGCCCTCGTGGGCATCCTCTCGGACAAGAACAACAAGAACGACCACGCCCTGGGCGGAGCCGCCATCGGCGCCGCCGCCGGAACGGCTGTGGCCGCCGGAACCGCGGACACGGTCATCAAGATCAGCGCGGCCGCCCCACTGAGCTTCCACCTGGCCGCGCCCGAGACGGTGATGCTGAAGCACTGAGGCCTGAGCGTTTGAAAAGGGGCCGTGATCGCGGCCCCTTTTTCATGCCTCGATGCGCTTGAGCCGTTCGGCTTCGAAGGCGGCCCGGAGCGGCTCCAGGACCGGTTCGATGGCGCCGCCCATGAAGGCGTCGATCTGGTGGATGGTCACGCCCACCCGGTGGTCGGTGACGCGGCCTTGGGGGAAGTTGTAAGTGCGGATCTTCTCGCTGCGATCGCCGGAGCCCACCTGGGCCTTGCGCAGGCTGGCGCTGGCGGCATCCACCTCGGACTGGGCCTTCTCCAGCAGGCGCGAGCGGAGCACGGTCATGGCCTTCGCCATGTTCTTGATCTGCGAGCGCTCATCCTGGCAGCTCACGACAGTGTTCGTGGGCAGGTGGGTGAGGCGCACGGCGGAATAGGTCGTGTTCACGCTCTGGCCGCCCTTGCCGCCGGAGCAGAACGTGTCGATGCGCAGGTCCTCCTTGCGGATGTCGATGTCCACCTCCTCGGCCTCGGGCATCACGGCCACGGTGCAGGCGGAGGTGTGGATGCGCCCCTGCGTCTCCGTCTTGGGCACGCGCTGCACGCGGTGGACGCCGCTCTCGAAACGGAAGTGCGAGTAGGCGCCCTCGCCCTCGATGAGCGCGATGACTTCCTTGAGGCCGCCCTGCTCCGCCTCGCTCTCGTCCAGCACGGAGACCTTGAAGCCTTTGCGCTCCGCGAAACGCGTGTACATGCGGAAGATCTCCGCCGCGAACAGCGCGGCCTCCTCGCCGCCCGTGCCGGCGCGGACTTCGAGGATGATGTTCTTCGCGTCGTTGGGATCCTTGGGGATGAGCAGGCGGCGCAGCTCCGCCTCGCCGGCCTCGAGGCCCTGCTTGAGATCCGGGATCTCCAGCTCCGCCATGTCGCGGAGCTCCTTGTCCATGGACCGGTCGCCCAGGATGGCCTCGGCCTCCTCCAGCTGTTTGCGCAGCACGCGCTGGCGCTCGAAGGCGCCCACCACGGGTTCCAGCTCGGCGCGGAGCTTGGTTAGGTCCCGGAGCTTCTTCGGGTCCGTGACGATGGCCGGGTCCTGGAGCTGGGCTTCCACCTCCTGGAACCGGGCATGGACGGCTTCAAGCTGATCGAACATGCGTCACCTCATCCGCGGACAAAGAAAAAGGACGAACCGGCGGGCCGGTTCGTCCTCTGGATCGCAGAATCTAGGCTTCGTTCGTGGGCTCGACGGCGGCTTCAACAGCCACGACAGCCTCTTCCTTCTTTGCGTACTTGCGGTTGAACTTCTCGACGCGGCCAGCGGTGTCGAGCAGCTTGTGCTTGCCGGTCCAGAAGGGATGGCAGTTCGAGCAGATTTCGACGCGCAGCTCCTTCTTGACGGAGCGGGTCTTGAACTCGTTGCCGCACTGGCAATGGACAGTCACTTCATTCAGTTCGGGGTGGATCGCGGGCTTCATCGGGGGCTCCTTGGGGGACCGACCGGATGCCACAGAGGCACGCGGCGCATCCGCCCGTAAGGGAAATAGTTTACCCCTGGAGGACTCCAGGGACAAGGAAGATTCAAGCGCGGTTGGGCTTCAGCAGCCAATGGCCATCCAGCAGGCGGTGCAGGTGCAGCCCGCCCCAGACGCCCACCTGCAGGACGAAATTGAAGAGCATGGACCGCAGCACCAGCTGCCAATCGCTCCATTCCAGGAACCAGTGCTTTTGCTGGACCGTGGCGAGGGAGAAGAGAAGGGCCGTGAAGGCCAGATTGTCCATGATCCAGCCGACCGGCTTGCGCCCCGACTGGAACCGCTCCACGAGGTAGCCCGCGAAGGTGCCATAGCTGAGCCAGGTCCAGAGGAAGGTCTTGCCCATGATGAAGCCCATGGGCGTGGCCAGTAGCGTGCCCAGGGCCATGGCCAAGAGGACGCGGGCGGCGGGGTTCATGCGCTGCCAATGGGAGCGGACCCAGAAGATCCCTACGCCCACAGCGAGACCCAGGGCAAGGCCGATGGACATGCTCAACCGCCAAGGCCGGTTCAGCACGAGCCCCAGGATGAGGAGGTAGCCCCCGGTGGCGAGTCCGACGGCTCCGCCCGCCAGCAGCTTGGTGCGGCGGCGGTGGCGGGAACTGTCCGTTTCCGTGGCCACCAGTTCCCGGGCGATGTCCGAGGGGGCCTCCTTGGCGTCCAGCACGGCGCCGATGGCGGCCTCGCTGGCCAAGCCCAGGCTCTCGGCCTCGTCGATGAGATTGGCCTCCAGTTCCCGGATCAGCTCCTTGCGGCGTCGGCGGGGCAGCGGGGACAGCCCAAGCTCCACCTCCCCGAGATAGGCCGCCATCCGCGCCACATCTACCCCCGGGGTCCGACGAAGCCCTGGACCATGTCCACGAACTGCTTCCATTCGCGCTTCTTGGCTTCCAGGAAGGCCGCGCCCGCGGGCTGGACCGCATAGTAGCGCCGTTCCCGGCCGTTAGGCTGGGTCTCCCAATAGGAGGAGATGAACTCGGCGGCCTCCAGCTTGTGCAGGGCCGGATACAGAGCTCCCTCCTTCAGGGTGTAGGACCCTTCGGTGCGCGTCCGGACTGTCTCGATGATCTGGTAGCCGTACATGGGCCCTTCGGAAAGCAAGGACAACAACAGCAGGGGGGTGCTTCCTTTGAGCAGTTCACGGTCCAAGGGGGGCCTCCGTTTAGTCCTCAATGTGCCTCGCAAAGCGAGGCCGGTCAAGGCCCGGCTACCGGCTTCCGGGTGTCCGGCCGCAAGAAAAGCTGGACCCGCGGACCTAAACGCGTGCGGGAATCACGCGGCGGAGGATGGGCGTGAGCACGAGCGCCATCAGGCAGGCCAGAGGCAGCGCGACGAGCGCCCAGGCCGCGGCGCCGTGCCAGACCTCCGCCCAATAGAAACGCAGCGCGCCCCAGGTATCCGCCCTCAGCGCCGCCAGGATGCGGCCCAGGTCCAGCTCCAGCCTCGGCGCCCCGAAGAGCCATTCGCCCAGCCGCCAGAAGGGCACCAGCAGCGCGATCTGGATCGGATAGGAGAGGTAGTTCACCACCTGCATCACCGGGTGGTTCAACTTGAATGCCGCTCCCACCGCGATGCACAGCACCGTCGTCGCGCCGATGACCGGACAGGTCGCGCAGCCCAGCGCCAAGCACAGGCTCCAGGCCAGCCCCTCCGCCGAAAGCCCCTGCCGCAGCTGGACCTGGACCGGCCCCCACAGCTTCCGCCTCAGCCAGTTTCCTTCCTCGGTCTTCCGCGCATCGGGCATCCCCAATGATAGATGGGGAGCGCGCTACGCCTCCTTCTTCTCCACCACGATCACCATGCGCGTCGCCACCGCCGCCAAAGCGCCCACCGCCGCGAAGACCGGCAGCAGCGCGACGCCCACCACGCCCCAAGTGAGCGGGATTTCCATGAGGACCTTGCCTTCCTCGTTCTTCAGGAGGATCCGCCGCGCGTTCCCCGCGTGGATGATCTCCTTCACCTTGTCGAGGATCTCCCCGCCGTCCAGCTTGAACTCCTCGTGACGCGGCTTCTGCTCTTCGCTCATCTGCGCCTCCAGCGACAACAAGCTACGCGCTCAATCATCTGAAGAGTAGGCGCACTCCATCACGAAGCCAGGAGAGTAGTGCGCCCGAGACGGAGGCTCTACCTCCAGGAGCCGCAGGCGACTGGGAGGACGCTGCAATGCAGCGTCCGATAGGTGGAGAGAACGCCGGCCCCGGAGGGGTCGGACGGTCGAGTCGTCCCCAAAACAGAGCCGCCCACAACAAACAGCCCCCATGAAGAAGGGGGCTGAAAAGAATTTGGTGCACCCGAGACGACTCGAACGTCCGACCTACAGCTTCGGAGGCTGCCGCTCTATCCAACTGAGCTACGGGTGCCCGCGATCTTTCAGGATGCCCGTGCGGAGCGGCCCTGGCAAGCGCGCTTCCTGCTGGCTCAACGGCTCTCTCGGACAATGGGCGCCGGGTGGCCGCCATCCTCGGCGCGGCGGCGGATACCGCCCCCCTGGTTGGCGAGGTAGGCTTTCACGCCCTTGGCGATGGCCTCCCCCAGCTTCGCCACGAATGCTGGATCCTTCAGCTTCTTCTCCTCTTTCGCATTGGAGACGAAGGCCGATTCCACCAGCACGGCCGGCATGGCGGCGCTGCGCAGGACGATGAAGGGCGCCTGTTTGACGCCCCGCTGCTTGATGCCCGCGAGGCGGTTCAGCTCGCGCTGGATGTCTACGGCCAGGGACTGCGAATCCCTGAGGAAGGCCTTCTGCGCCAGATCGTCGAGGATGCTCGCCACCACATCCGGACCGGGCGCGGCGGCCTGCTCCGGAGGCCCGTTCTCCGCGTCCGCCGTGGCCTGGGCATCGGCCTCCGCCTGGCCCAGGGAGAGGAAGTACACCTCGCTGCCCGTAGCGGCCCGGGCTCTCGCCGCGTTCAGGTGCAGGCTGAGGAAAAGGTCGGCGCCTTTGTCGTTGGCGATCTTGGCGCGGTCCCAGAGCGGGATGAAGGTGTCGTCGCTCCGGGTGAGGGACACGCGGAAACCCAGCTTCTCCAGCTCCGACCGCGTGGCCTTGGCGATGGCAAGCGCCGCGTTCTTCTCCAGGAGCCCAGCCCGGCCATGGGCGCCGTTGTCCTCCCCGCCGTGGCCCGCGTCCAGCACGATGAGGGGGACCTTGGGTCTGGCGGCATCCGCGGATTTCGGATTCGCCCCCCCAGCCATTAGGCTGAAGGTGAGGAAGGACGCGACAAGCGTCCGGGGGAGTGTCCGAATGGCCCAATCCGTCAAAGGCATGCGCGATCTCTACGGCTCCGAGCTGCGGGCGTTCCGCCTGGTCGAGGATACCGCGAGGGCGGCCTTCGCGCGGCACGGCTACGAGGAGATCCGCACGCCCATCCTGGAATATGCGGAGGTCTTCAAGCGCTCTGTGGGCGAGAGCTCCGACATCGTGAACAAGGCGATGTACGCCTTCAAGGACCGCGGCGACCGCGAGGTCGTCATGCGGCCGGAGAACACGGCGGCCGTGGTGCGCGCGCTCATCGAACACAAGCTGCTGGGTTCCAGCGACCCGCGCCTGCTCTTCTATATCGGGCCCATGTTCCGCTACGAGCGCATGCAGGCGGGCCGCTACCGCCAGTTCTGGCAGATCGGCGCCGAGACCTTCGGCATCGGAAGCCCGGAGTCCGAAGCCGAAAGCCTCCTGCTCCTCTTCGAGATCCTGAAGGGCCTGGGCCTCACGCAACTCAAGCTGAGCCTCAACTCCGTGGGCACGCCGGAATCGCGGCCCGCCTTCTACACCGCCTTCCGGGCCTTCTTCCAGGAGCGCGAAGCGCGGTTCTGCGAGGACTGCCACCGCCGCATCGGCGAGAACCCCTTGCGCGTCCTCGACTGCAAGAACGAGAAATGCCAGGCGGCGCTGGAAGGCCACCCCGTCATCACGGACTACCTGGATGACTCCTCCCGCGCCCACCACGCGCGGCTGAAGGAGCTGCTCGCGGCGCTGGCCATCCCCTTCGAGGAGAACCCGCGCCTCGTGCGCGGCCTCGACTACTACACGCGCACCGCCTTTGAGGTGCTCTCCAGCGATCTCGGCGCGCAGAGCGCCTTGCTGGGTGGCGGCCGTTACGACGGCCTCGTGAAGCAGCTGGGCGGCCCCGACACGCCGGCCTTCGGCTGGGCCATCGGCCTGGACCGCCTCGCCACCGTCACTCAGCAGGTGCGCGGCGAAGTCCCCGCGAATCCGCCCGCCCTCCTCGTGCCCCTTGGCGCGACCGCGGCGATGGAGGCCATGAAACTCGTCCAGCAGTGGTGGGATCAGGGTCTCGCCGTGCAGCTGGACACCCGCGGCCTCGCCCTGAAGAAAGTCCTCCCCTCCGCCGACCGCCTGGGCATCGGAACTGTGCTGCTCCTAGGCGAAGGCGAACTGGCGGAAGGCATCATCACCGCCAAACACCTCGCCACCGGTGAGCAGGAGACATGGAAGCTGGGCGAAGTGCCCGCCAAACTGGCCTGCCCTGAAATGCCCCTTCACGCGAGGCATGTTCGGGAGTAGGTTCTTGCTTATGCAAGAAGCTACCCTGCCCTCCTACCTGGAACACGCGCCCCTGGGGCAGCTCATCGCGGCCACGCGACGGCGCATCAAGCAGGCGCTGTGGGCGCACCTCAGCGATGACAACCTCACGCCGCAGCAGTACTGGATCCTCATGGTGCTCATGGAGCACGGGCCCCACAGCCTCCACGAACTGGCCGGCAAGGTGTGCATCGACGACCCCACCGCCTGCCGCATCGTGAAGGCCTTGTCGGCGCGCGGCCTCACGGCCTCCTCGCCGGACCCGGACCATGGGCGCCGCATCCTCATCCGCATGGCGCCGGGCACAGAGGCGCTGCAGAAGCGCCTCAAAGGCATGGCGGCCAAGGTGCGCGGCGGCCTGGAATACGGCTTCAGCGACGAGGAGAAAGCCGTGCTCCGCTCAGGGCTCATGAAGGTCATCGCCAACATGGACACGCTGGAGACGGACCTCTCACCCGGAACCAAGAGGCCGCTGCCAGCTAAAGCTTAGGAGCCTGTCCAAGAAATCCCCTGCAGGCGGCGCCAGCCGGCAAGGGCTCGGTGGCAAGGAAGCGTGCGCAGTCGCGATGCGTTCACATCGTGCCAGCGCGGTGACGCAGCCAACGGGCCCTTGGCGGCTGGCCCTCACGCTATCGAAGGCCCCACCGGGGCCTTCTCCCGCGAAACTTGTAGCTTCGCGGAGCGGGGAACCTGGGTTGGGGCGGCGGGCGTCGCCATGCTGCGTTAAGCTCGCTCCGCGTAGTCGCAAGCTATGCCGCCGCTCGCCTGCCTTGCCTGGCTCGCCCGGCGCCCCAACGCCGCCCGGGGGGTTTCTTGGACAGGCTCCTAGAGCCAGGAGCCCGGAGCCCCTATTCTGGAGGGTCAAAGGGATTCCCGATGCAGCTGGACCGCCTGGGCGACTTTCAACGCAGCCACCGCAATGGCGGGCTGCGCCTTGCCGACGCGGGGCAGTCTGTGCGCCTGCTGGGCTGGGCGCGCAAGGTGCGCGACCTGGGCAGCCTCATCTTCATCGACCTGCGGGACCGCTGGGGCATCGTGCAGCTGCGGCTGGATGTGGCCGATGCCGATCCCGCCCTCCTCGCCAAGGTCCGCGCCGTGCGCAGCGAGTTCGTGCTGGGCGCGGAAGGCGTCGTCGTGGAGCGTGAGGCCAAGAACCCCAACATGGACACCGGCGATGTGGAAGTGCGCCTCACCGCCCTGCGCATCCTCAACACCGCGCTGACGCCGCCCATCCCCGTGGAGGACATCGAAGGCCAGGTGGCCAACGAGGATCTGCGCCTCAAATACCGCTTCCTCGACCTGCGCCGCGAGTCCGTGCAGAAGAACCTGCGGATGCGCAGCGAGGCGGCCCAGATCATCCGCGAGCACTTCCACAAGCACGAGTTCATCGAATTCGAAACGCCCATCCTCACCAAGTCCACGCCGGAGGGCGCCCGCGACTACCTGGTCCCGAGCCGTGTACACGCGGGCGAGTTCTTCGCGCTGCCGCAGTCGCCCCAGCTCTTCAAGCAGCTGCTCCAGGTGAGCGGCTTCGAGCGCTACTACCAGATCTGCCGCTGCTTCCGCGACGAGGATCTGCGCGCCGACCGCCAGCCCGAGTTCACCCAGGTGGACATCGAGATGAGCTTCGTCCGCGAGCAGGATGTGCAGGGCGTCATCGAGCCCCTGATGGTGGAGCTGGCGAAGCTGGCAGGCAAGGAGGTCAGCGCCCCCTTCCCGCGCCTGGCCCACGCAGACGCCATGGAGTGGTACGGCTCTGACAAGCCTGATGTGCGCATTGCCACGAAGATCCTGGATGTCACCTCGGCCTTCGCGCAAAGCGGCTTCAACCTCTTCCGCGCGGCGGCCGAGAGCGGCGGCAGCCGCCGCGTGCGCGCCCTCTTCATCCCCGGCGAAGCCGCGGGCGGTCTCAGCCGCAAGCAGCTGGACGAGCTCGGGGAAGTCGCCAAGCATCTCGGCGCCGGCGGCCTGCCCTATGTGAAGTGGGGCAAGGACGGACTCAGCTCCTCCTTCAAGAAATTCGTCGAAGGCGACGCCGAACCCGCCCTGAAGGCCGCGCTGGGAGCAGGAGGGGAAGGCCTCGCCGTCTTCGCCGTGGGCACGGACGCGCAGACCTCCAAGGTGCTGGGCGAGCTGCGGCTGCGCCTGGGCCGCCAGTTCGGGCTCGTGGACGAATCCAGGTTCGCCTTCCTCTGGATCGTGGACTTCCCGCTGCTGGAGTGGTCGGAGGAACACGCGCGCTTCGTGGCCTGCCACCATCCCTTCACCGCGCCGCACCCCGATGACATCGCGTTGCTGGAGAGCGATCCCGGCCGCTGCCGCGCCGTGGCCTATGACCTGGTGCTGAACGGCTACGAGGTGGGCGGCGGCTCCATCCGCATCCACGATGCCGAGACGCAGAGCCGCATGTTCCGCACGCTGGGCATCGGCGAGCAGGAGGCGCGGGAGAAGTTCGGCTTCCTCCTGGACGCCCTCGCCTTCGGCGCGCCGCCCATGGGCGGACTCGCGCTGGGCCTGGACCGCCTCGTCATGCTGCTGGCGGGCGAGACGAGCATCCGCGAAGTCATCGCCTTCCCCAAGACCGCCCAGGCCCGCTGCCTCATGACCGACGCGCCCTCCCCCGTGGACCCGCGCCAGCTGAAAGAACTGCACCTGCTGGAAGAGAGGGCCCAGACCTACCGCGTGGGCGCCGTCTTCTTCGAGAGCGCCGAGGGCGGCAATCCCGGCCTCCGCGCAGAGGCCGTGCAGCACCTCAGCCAGATGACGCCCCACCAGACCAGCGGCCTCGTCACCCTCGACGAGTCCGGCCGCATCCTCGACGCCCAGACCCTGCACGGACCGACCTTCGAGTTCTGAAATCGAAAAGCGTCTGTAACCACTGATGCACGGCGATGAACGCCGATTCGGGGCCGACGCGGTCCTTCATCGGTGTGAATCGGTGTCCATCGGTGGTTCCAATGCTTTTCAGTGTGAAATAGTCCCATGTCCACCACACGCCATCGCGCCGCCGTGATCCTCAGGGAAGCTGGTTGGGATCTGGCGCCGCCGCCGGTGGTGTGGTCGCCGCGGCTAACGCGCTGCGCGGGGCTCTTCGTGATCGAGAAGGACTCGCGGGGCGTGTGGCGGCCGGAGATCCGCCTCAGCATCCCGCTCCTGCGGCGCCGCGACTGGCCCTGGCC
>Ga0210400_10000396_pt1 | contig 49762 bp, 39 predicted proteins | sample IncBWH26MmetaG_FD_155456 | JGI IMG/M metagenome (GOLD analysis project Ga0210400, IMG submission 155456) | Forest soil microbial communities from Barre Woods Harvard Forest LTER site, Petersham, Massachusetts, United States - Inc-BW-H-26-M | ecosystem: Environmental > Terrestrial > Soil >...
GGTCGTCTTGAGCCCGGTAATTCCGCAGCATGAAGCAGGCAGACGGATTGAGCCGGCGGTATCGGTGCCAATGGCTCCATAGCAAAGTCCGGCGGCCACGGCCGAGGCTGATCCCGAAGACGAGCCTCCAGTGATGCGGGCCGTGTCCCACGGATTACGCACGATACCGAAGTGGCCGATCATACCGCTGCCGCCATAGGCGAACTCATGCAGATTCAATTTGCCCAGCAGTACGGCCCCGGCAGACCTGAGCCGCTGCACTACGTATGCATCGTGTTCAGGAACATAGTCTTGCAGTACAGCGCTGGCAGCGGTGGTCCGGACTCCGGCAGTTTCCAGCAGGTCTTTGACTGCCAGTGGAATGCCGTGCAGGGGACCCTTCCAGTTGCCTTTGGAAATCTCCGATTCTGCCCGCTCCGCTTCCTGCAAGGCGGATTCAGCAGTAACGGTAATGAACGATTTCAGGACTGGATCGAGACGTTCGATTCTCTCCAGGCAAACGCGGGTAAGTTCAACCGGTGAAACCGCGCGCGTCTGCACCAGCCGGCTGGCTTCGGCCAGATCGAGCCATGCCAGTTCCTCTGTGGAATTGCTTGCGTGAGAGACCATGGCAGTGAGGATAGCAAAAATCGGAAACCAGCAATAAACCAGCAATTGGCAAATAGCAATTGGCAATTAGCCAGAACCCTTGACCAGAGCCAAACTTTACCACTGATTTGCACTGAGACCACTGATCCGGAAAAACCAAAGACGTTTTAACCAAAGACGTTTTAACCGCTGATTTGCGCTGATGACCGCTGATTGGAGGATACTAGGGATACAATGTGAGCACCAATCCCAATCAGGAGGAAATCCGTGGCCGTGGCAGAGGCAGCAATCGCTCCGAAGAGGAGATCGCGGCTGTACCTTAAGGCGCTGGCTGTGCTTGTTCTGTTGGTGATTGCGCTGGCAGGTCTGTTTTATCTGCGCCCGCTGCTGGTCACGCAGGAGGTACAGCAGGTCGGGATGTGGATGCGCGGCATCCACCGCCACGATGCGCAGTTAGGGCCATACCGGATTCACTACCTCGAAGCCGGGAAAGGGAATCCGTTGGTGCTGGTCCACGGTCTGGGTGGACGCTCTGAGAACTGGCTGGATATGATTCCGCAATTTACCGCACAGGGGTTTCATGTCTACGCGCTCGACTTGCTGGGCTTTGGACGATCCGACAAGCCTGACGTGGATTATTCCATGAGCATGCAGTCTGATCTGCTGCTTCAATTTCTCGATAGCCAGGGCCTGCAACAACCTGACATAGCAGGCTGGTCGATGGGCGGCTGGGTCACGGGAAAGTTTGCGGTAGACCATGCGCAACGGGTCCGCCGGATCATTCTGCTGGATAGTGCAGGGATGCGGTATGAAGGGGTGAACCCATCCGTCCTGCGCCCCAAGACCCTGGACGAGCTTTCATGGATGATGGCGGCACTTACACCGCATCCGCGCCCGATTCCGGCTTTTTTTGGCCGCGACATGCTGCGCGCCATGCAAGAGGAAGATTGGGTGGTAGGCCGTACGCTCCAATCCATGTATACAGGCAAAGACTTATTGGATGACAAGCTCCAGAACGTGAAGATCCCGGCACTGATTGTCTGGGGCAAACAGGATAGGATCACCCCATTGGTAATGGCAGAGCAGATGCACAAAGTCATGCCGCAATCGGTCTTATATGTGGTGGATGGATGCGGCCATCTGGCACCAACGGAGTGCCTGGACAGGATCATGCCTGAGATGAAGAAGTTCCTGGCGGAATGAGACACGCCGCGCCTAGGCGCAACCAAAACCTGCCACGGAGACACGAAGACACGGAGAAAATCTAAAGGCAATTTCACCGCCCTTCGCTGCGCTCGAGGGCAGGCTCCGACGCTGAGGCGCGGAGGAAAGCCAAAGCGACTGATTGGAAAAGTTAAGACGTTAACCGTTGATTCGCGCTGAGGGGCGCTGATCAGGAGAGCAGCAAGCCTGTAAAAATTAGACTAATTTAACAAACTAATACGTGTCCGCTTTCGAACAGTCTTTTTCGTTAGTGGACATCGAGGCCATGGAAGTTTGTGCTAACTGAGTCGCGGTTTCACCGTCAAATCAGTGAGTTAGCCATCTTTGTGGTTTGGCAAAGTATGTGCGAGTATCATTGACGCCATGGATATAGTTCGTCCCGAATCCGTCCTGAAAAACAAACGCCGCAAACGCATGATTTTCTTTGCGGTCCTCGTCATCGCGGTAGCTGCGCTCACGATGGGTGTCTATCGGCTTAAGCCTGCTCTGCCCAATGTTGACGCCGGCAACGTATGGCCGGACACGGTCAAGCGGGGCTCCATGCTGCGCCAGGTGCACGGATTGGGAACGCTGGTTCCTGTGGATATTCGGTGGATTCCGGCGCAGACCGATGCAACGGTCGAGCGTATTCTCATCTGGCCCGGAACCCTGGTGAAAGCCGATAGCGTGATTATGGAGCTTTCCAATTCACAGGTGCAGCAGGAAGCCCAGGATGCCGACTTGCAATTGAAATCTGCGGAAGCTGATTTTCAAAATACCAAGGTGAAAGTGGAAGGCGATCTGCTGACTCTGAAAGCTGAGGCGGCCACGGTCCAATCGGCCTACGAGGATGCTCAGACGCAGGCCGACGCAAACAAAGAGCTGGTAAAGATTGGCGTGCTTTCCAATCAGGCGTTGCAGAGTTCTATCGGCAAAGCACGCGAAATGGCAACGCGTAACAAGATTGAGCTGGACCGGATCGAGATGAATACCCGGGTCATCAAGACGCAACTGGCGGTGCAGCAGGCCAAGATTGATCAGATGCGCGCCCTGGTGGACCTTAAACGGAAGCACCTTGAAGCATTAAAATTGCGCGCCGGTATTGATGGCATGTTGCAGGAACTGCCGGTAAAGGTCGGGCAGCGTTTCACCGCCGGTACCACATTGGCCAAGGTGGCCGAACCTACGCACCTCAAGGCGGAGCTGAAAATTCCAGAGACCCAGGCGAAAGACATTACGATTGGGCAGTACTCCGAGATCGATACGCACAACGGTATTATCAAAGGCGCCGTGATGCGTAAAGATCCCTCAGTCCAAAACGGGACAGTCACCGTGGATGTGAGGCTTGAGGGCCAGCTACCCGCGGGCGCCGTTCCCGATTTGAGCGTGGATGGTACGGTTACGCTGGAGACCTTGAATGACGTGCTGTTTGTGGGCCGCCCGGCGTTTGGCCAGGAAAAGAGCAAGGTCGGCATGTTCAAGTACGATCCCGACGGCAAGACCGCTACGCGCGTCCAGGTGGAATTGGGCCGCAGTTCGGTGCAGACCGTGGAGATCATTCGCGGACTCAAGGAAGGCGATCGAGTGATCCTTTCCGATATGTCGCGCTACGACAATTTTGACCGTGTCCGCCTGGAATAGTTTTTGAAATTGGCACAGGCAATGCGGTAAACCTTCACACTGAAACAGGAGATTTGAATGGTGTCATCAAACGGACAGGCGCTTATCACACTTGAAAACGTCACCAAGGTCTTCTACACCGACGAAGTAGAGACCCACGCCCTTTCTGGAATTCACCTCGACATCAGGAAGGGTGAATATGTTTCGATCGCGGGACCTTCGGGCTGCGGAAAGTCAACCCTGCTTTCCATCATTGGGCTTCTCGATTCTCCGACCGATGGCGTTTATGTGCTCAACAACAAGAGCGTCCATGGGCTGGATTTTTCCGAACGCGCCCGCATTCGCAACCAGGAGATCGGGTTTATTTTCCAAAGTTTCAACCTGATCGGCGACCTGAACGTCTATGAAAATGTTGAGCTGCCGCTCACCTATCGCTCCATGTCTTCAGTGGAGCGCAAGCGGCGTGTGCAGGAGGCCCTGGAGAAGGTGGGTATGGCCCATCGCATGAGGCACTATCCTTCCCAGCTTTCCGGCGGTCAACAGCAGCGTGTGGCGGTGGCCCGTGCTTTGGCCGGCTCTCCCTCCATCCTGCTGGCGGACGAGCCTACCGGAAACCTGGATTCCCGGAACGGCGATGCTGTGATGGAGCTGTTGCAGCAATTGCACCGCGAAGGCGCGACTATCTGCATGGTCACCCACGACACGCGCTTTGCGAAACATGCGGACAGAACTGTCCATCTCTTTGACGGCAAGGTTGTGGAAGAAACTCAAAGCGCCCGTCAGGCCGCTGAAGTCAGTTAAACCACTTTTGCTTTGCCGGAAATCGGGTAATTCGGAAATTGATAAAACGCTGCCCCCCAGCCATGCCAATTCCGAATTGCCCGATGTGTTTTTATAGCGTCCTTGGATTTTGTGCCGTGAATTCCAGCCAGCCCGCCGCCTTCTGGCCTCGCCTCGGGCAACAGGATCGTTCGTTTCCGCACAGCCTAGTTCATTAGCGAACACTCATGGAAATGTATCCATGGCAGTTTTCGTCTGGTTGCGCCCTTGTTTTCAAGCATTTAATGCGCGCTCCCGATTCGGCATTCGAAATGCATTTCTGCTCATAGCTATTCTCATTGCGGTGCTGAAGTTGCCATGATTCGAGCCTCGCATTGGGCCCGGGTTGCCCGATTTCCAAAGAGGTTGGCGAATGGAAAATCTGATTCATGATATTCGTTACGGATTACGCATGTTGCGCAAGTCGCCGGGATTTGCCGCAGTGGCCATCATCACACTGGCGTTAGGGATTGGCGCCAATACGGCCATCTTCAGTATCGTGAATGCCGTTCTGCTGCGCCCCCTGCCTTACTACCAGCCTGATCAGCTCATGTCTGTGGCGCAGATATCCGTTCGCGCAGAACGCGCGGAGCCCGATGGATCTTCTGTGTCCTATCCTGATTTCTTTGACTGGCGCTCCGGTAATCATTCCTTCGAAAGCATGGCTTCCTACTACGACAATGAGTTCACGCTCACTGGGGCCGGGCGGCCTCTGCACATGGAAGGTGAGATTGTCTCTTCCGATTTTTTTTCGGTATTAGGCGTTTCGCCTTTTCTCGGCCGCGGTTTTCGCCGTGAAGAAGAAAAACCGGGAGCCAGGGTGGCGGTGCTCAGCCATGAGATCTGGGAATCGGTCTTTGGCTCGGACCAGAACATCCTGGGCCGCAATATTACGCTGAACAGCCGGAGCTACCAGGTGGTCGGCGTGATGCCGGCAAACTTTGCTTTTCCCATCCAAACCACGCCACCAAAATTGTGGGTAACTCTGGGGGTGGATGCCGAGGTACAGCCTGAAGGGCATCCCATGACGGAACAGCGTGGGGCGCATTTCCTGAGCGTCATTGGGCGGCTGAAACCCGACGTGCCGCTCAGTCAGGCGCAGCAGGACATGAACCTGATTGCACAATCCCTGGCGAAGCAATATCCGGCAACCAACGTGAACATGGGCGCCGTAAACGTTACGTCGGAGTTGGAATCTCTGGTGGGGCGGACGCGCCGGCCATTGATCCTGCTCCTGGGCGCGGTGGGGTGCGTTCTGCTGATCGCGTGCGCCAATGTCGCTAATCTGTTGCTTGCGCGAGCGGGCAAGCGCAGCCGGGAATTAGCAGTCCGCACGGCCGTGGGCGCCAGTCGCAGGCGGGTGATTGGCCAGCTGTTTACGGAAAGCCTGGTGCTTGCGGCTGCCGGCGCGGCCTTGGGAATCCCTCTTGCCGCATGGGGAATCAAGTTCTTTTTGCACCTCAACGTGCCCAGCATCTCACGAATACAAACCACCGCGCTCGATGGTTACGTGCTGGCCTTTACCGCGGCGGTTACGGTGCTTACCAGCTTTATTTTTGGATTGGCGCCGGCCTTCCGTTCCTCGGATCTGAACCTCGTCGAGTCGCTGAAGGAAGGCGGCCGAGGGGTGGGCACGGGCGTTGCCCACCAGCGCTTGCGGAATTGGCTGGTCATTGCCGAAACCGCCGTTGGCCTGGTACTGCTGGTGTTCGCGGGACTGTTTTTGAGAACTTTTCAACATCTACTGCGCGTGGATCCGGGATTCAATCCGAATCAGGTGTTGACGCTCAACTTCGAGCTGCCGGAAGCCAAATACCCGTCTGCGCAGCAGGTGCTCTTTTATGACCAGCTCTTGCCGCGCCTGCGCAACCTTCCAGGAGTGGCCGCTGTGGCCGGTGTCTTCCCGCTGCCCATGAGCGACAATCGCATGGTGATTGGGTTTGACATCGATGGCCGCCCCACAAGCCGCGCCGACCGCGCTGCCGCCGATCTGCGGATGACCAGTCCAGGCTATTTTCAAATGATGGGCATTCCACTGTTGAGCGGCCGGGACTTCAGCGAACGCGATGACCGCAAGGCAAATGGAGTGGTCATCGTCAATCAGGCGTTTGCCCGGAAGTATTTTCCCAATGAAGACCCCATCGGCAAGCACATGAAGCCGGGCATCGGAGGAGGCGGCCCCCCGGTGATGCGCGAGATCGTGGGCGTGGTTGGCGACATCAAACAGCAGCGTCTCGACGCCAAATTTGCCCCCGAGATGTATATCCCTTATGCCCAGGTCACCATGCCACTGGCCCTGTGCGTGAGGACCCGCGCCAGCGATCCGCTGGGCGTGGCCTCTGAGATAAAGAGCGAGATCGCCTCCATGGATCCCGAGGTGCCGGTTTACGACGTGCGTTCTTTCGAGGACTATGTATCCGACTCGGTGGCCCAGCAGCGGTTTCATGCTTTCTTGTTTGGCATGTTTGGTTTGCTTGCGCTTCTGCTGACCGCCATAGGGCTTTATGGAGTGATGGCGTACACAGTTGCGCAGCGCACCCACGAAATCGGCGTGCGCATGACTCTGGGCGCCACCGGGAGCACGGTGTTGCAGATGATTCTGAAGTCGGCTTTTCTGCTCACCGGCATAGGATTGTTGATTGGCATCGCCATGGCGCTGGTGGTGACGCGTTTTCTCTCCAGCATGTTGTTCGGCGTGCGGCCGCTGGATTTGATCACGTTCGGGGCCGTCACCGCGGTTCTTCTCGCTGTATCGCTGCTGGCCAGCTATGTTCCCGCCCGTCGCGCAACCAAGGTTGATCCTATGATCGCGTTGCGGTATGAATGATGGAGGAATCGGGTGATCACTTCGGCGCACCTCAGTGCAGGCTATTCATCGGGTGATCGGACGACGCAAGGGGCAGAGTCTTACCACTGATTTCCACTGAGGCCACTGATCGAAAGCAAGACGTTTTAACCGCTGATTTGCGCTGATGACCGCTTGATCAGGAGAGCAGCAAATAATAACGATTTGTTGGAGTGGTTTTATCAAGAACTTGAGACGTTAGAATCTAAGACTAAGGGCTGAAGGCTTCCCCAAGCATCATCATCCAGCTAGTCTGCTTCTAAGCGTGTGTAGCGCTTGGATTTGAATGCAGCTTCGTCTTTCCCAATCTGGACGGCCACTGGCAAGAGCAGAATCATCGGGAAAGATTTCCATTGCCGGCAGGATAACAAGAACGGTGCCCGGCGTGATTGCCGGAGCAGCCGATCTTGATCCTGCGGCTGTTCTCACCGCCACCGTGGCAGGTGTGAGTTTTGGCTATGCCCTGGGTTGGGTGGTACTGCTGTGTATCCCGGTGCTATTCAGTGTTTTTGCGGTGTCTTCGCGCATCGGCCACCAGACCAACAAAGGCCTGGTGCAGCTAATTCGTGAACACTATGGCCCGCGAAGCGCCCTGATGATTGCGCTTTTGATCGTGGCGGTCAACCTGGCCATGATTGTGGGTGATCTGGTCGCCGTGGCCGATAGCTTTTCGCTGATCACCACCCAGTCTTCTTACTGGTTCCTGGCAGGTATAGGTTTTTGCGTGTGGCATTTACTGATCCTGGGAAACTATCAGAAGACAACCAAGGCGCTCGGGACCCTGGCGCTCATCCTGATTGCATACGTGGTCGCCGCTTATTACGCGACCCCTTCCTTTGGCGGACTGGCCAAAGGCATATTCCTGCCCAGATTGCGCATGAATACCGACTACATGATGGGCGTAGTTGCAGTGTTTGGATCGCTCTTGACCCCCGATGTCATTGTCTGGCAAACAAGCTCCAGACGCGGGTTGCCGCAAGGTGTGGCCCAGGCACACCACACCGAATCCCACGCGGGTACCTTTGTCGCTTGTCTCATCTCGCTCTCCGCCATGATCGCAGCTTCTCATCTCCAGATAGCTGACCCTTCCGGTCTTACGACCCGAAGCGCCGCAGAGGCGCTCAGCCCATTTGGCAGCATAGGGCCGTTCCTCTTTTCTTTGGGGATCATTGGTTCCGGGCTGATCGCTTTACCCATCCTGGTGGCATCGTTGTGTTTTAGTGTGGCTGAGGCGCTGGGGTGGAAATCAGGACTTTCAATTGTGCCGTGGGAGGCCCGGCTCTTCTTCGTGATGATCTCCGCCACGGTTTTCATCGCTGTGTTCATAGATTTTCTGGGTGTAAATACCGTCAAGGTACTTTATTGGTCGCAGGTATTGGCCGGAATCGTTCTGGTTCCAATATTCGTATATATCTTGCTGGTGAGTAACAATACCCGTGTCATGCGCACCACGAACAGTCGATTTGAAAATTTTTGGCTGGGTGTCGCAGCGCTGGCGATGTTCGTCTCCAATATTCTTTTCTTCTGGTTTGTGCTTTTCAGGTGAATTGTGCTCCAGGCAATCTGGCCCCGCGCGACCGCGTTTTCGGTGGGAATGCTCTTCGGCTGCCGAGATGTTTGGCAATTTTGGCAACCTGTCATTAGGCTCAACTCCACGATAAGGCTCGTTGCCTCAGCGGAACGCACGCCTAATGGAATCCACATGGCGGTCCAGCCGTGGCTTGAGTCGCGAGACTCCATGCTGGCCAAAGTGGACGGCGCCAACAATGCAATCTTCATCGCCGTCGAAAAAGTTGGAACGCAGATGCTCTATGGCCGTGGTGCCGGCGGCGGAGCTACAGGGACGGCGGTGCTCTCTGATGTGCTGCAGATTGCGCGCCAGATCGCCTGCGGCCACACGGCTTCCACCAGACTAGCTGGATTTCACAACCCGCAGCGCCTGCCGTACTCGACGCGGCCTCAGCCTCTGAATTGGTTTCTTCGGCTCACGATGAAGGACCGGCCTGGAATTCTCGCGCGCACAGCCGAAGCGATCGCCCACGAGGGCATCAACATCGATTCCGTAATTCAGGAACCGCACATGCCCAAGGATGGCCTGTCTTTTGTGATCACGCTGGAGCCAATCGTCGAAGCCACGGCCGAGCGCGCGGTGAAAGCGATCAACAAATTTGATTTCCTGAAAGCGCCGGTGCTCCTGCTACCAATGATCTCGATGAAGGAAGAGCATATTTAGCGGCTCACTCCATCTGCACTGCGGTGTATCAGCACAACGGTTGCATCGTCCGCCAGGCTTTGGCCACGACTGTAATGGATCACGTCGTCAGTCAGGCCACGCGCAGATGGAGAATCCATCGCCAGTGCCCGGGAAAGGCGGCTGAGACCATACTCGTTGCCGGCTGCGTCGGTGGTTTCAACGATCCCGTCCGTGTAAAAGACGATGCTGCAACCGCGATCCATTTGAACTTGGCTTTCAGAAAAATCGCTGTCGAAAATCCCCAGCGGCAAACCTGAATCGGTGGAAACGCAGGAGCAATCCGCCCCGCGGCGTACCACAGGCGGCAGGTGTCCTGCGTTCGCGAAGGTCACGGTGTGGCGCCCTGCATCGAGCACAGCGTAGATCAGCGTAACGAAACGGCCGGGTGGGAAGTCTGCACGCAGCGATGCATTGACTCCTCGCAAAACGTCGGAAGGACTGCAGCCGCCAGCGATGTTGCGGCGAACGATCGACCGCGTGGCCGACATCAGAAGCGCTGCAGCCATGCCCTTGCCGCATACATCTCCCAATACGATTCCCACGCGATGGTCATCGATCGGCACGTAGTCGTACCAGTCCCCTCCCACAGCGCGCACTTGCACACAATTACCTTCAATCTTGTAACCAGGAAGCGACGGATGCGATAGCGGCAGAAGCGCCGACTGGATCATGCGCGCTTCATCCTGTTCGTTAAGGATGCGCTCTTTCTGCAACCGCTCGGCACGAAACAGCCGGGCGTTTTCGATGGCGCTGGCAATGCTGTCGGCAAACGCAGTCAGAAGCTGAAGCTGTTCCGGCGAAAATCCCGCCAACTGCGGACTCTGGGCATCCATCACACCGATCAGGCGCTGTTTGCAATAGAGCGGGATAGCGACTTCAGAAAGCGTGGAAGGCTCGCAGTTGAAGTAGAACTGATTGCATCGGACATCCGGTGCATACATCGGTTCTCCGGTGACCGAGACGTGACCAACCATGCCCTCTTTGCCCCGCTTGAAGCGGTCTCCCTTCTGAACGGTATCAAAACCATGAATCGCGATGATCTCAAGTTCACTGCCGGCCTCATTCAGCAGTAAGAGACATGTGCGATTGCAGCCGAAAGCTTCGGCGAGATCCACAACGATTTCGCTGAGTAGTTGATCGAGATCAAGGGTGGAATTGACCTTGCGAACTGCTTCTTGCAACAGCGTAAGCTGGCGAAGGCGCTGCTCGAGTTCGAGGACCGTAGATGATGCGCGGCCCGTCATTTGGCCAGATTATAAGCTCATTCCCGAGTAGAACCAACTGTGCCTAAAGGCCTCGCTAGGGCTTGCTATGGCAGCGGCTCGGGCTCAGCTGCCCCGTCGCCATTTGTCATAACGGGGGTTAGGGAAGTTTTTGGTTCCGGCTGTTTACTGTGCGGTTTCGAACAGCTCAATTCGGGAGCGAACACCAAAGGCGTCCTCTTTTCCCAGAGCCTAGTACGAAGTGTGTATATTTTTCAACAACTTACAAGATATACACTTTCGGCACGAAAAGTGCGATTATTGTAGGAACCAAAAGGTCGGCTACTCCGTTGTATGGGAGAGAGATTTGTATGAAAAACGCCAAAAAGACCGCCATGGTGACCTTAGTAGCGCTGGCTTCGCTTGTTTCGACAGGCTTCGGTTCCAACAGGAGCCGGTCAACTCCGAAGGTGGAATCTCAAGATGTGACTGCCCGACGAGTCAATATCATCAAGAGCGGAAGCGCCCAGCAAAAAGCCGCCGCCGCCTTCTGGCTCAGCCAGCAGCCTTCGCTGGAGGCTTGTGTCATAGACTCCCTGGCTGGGTTGCTGGGAGACAAGACCCTGGTGGATTCATCTCAATACCGGTACATCGTCGAAGAGCGCAAATCTACTCTGGGAGAAGAGGTCGCCCTGGCACTGGTGCGAATTGGCCCTGCATCCATTCAGCCGCTTATCCATGTTTTAAAAACATCACCGCTGCCGGAGGCCCGCAAGAACGCAGCCCGGGCATTAGGAGCGCTGCACGAGAGCGGAGCCACCGCCGATCCGAGCGCGGTTTGAGAGAGCATTCCCGGAACATTCTTGCCGGGGAATCGTTGCCGCATATTCGCTGATTGATTGTAAACGTCCGGTGTGGGAAGCCGCAGGCGGAGGAATTTGTGCGCGTTGGCCCAGCCTGACGAGAAGGCCATCATAAGAAATCAAGCGACTGAACTATAGTGAATGAAAGCGGTGCTTTGGGTAATTTGTTGGTTTCGGAATAGTATTGAGATAACTCAAACGAGAAGACTTCATGATTCAATTGACCAATATTGAAAAAACCGTCAAGAGCCCGGCAGGGGCAATCTGGCTGCTGCGCCGCATTAATCTGGAAATAAAACAGGGCGAGTTTGTCACCATTATGGGCCCTTCCGGGGCGGGTAAGACCACGCTGCTGAGCATTGTCGGATTGCTGGACGATGGCTGGACCGGGGAGTACATGCTTTTAGAGAAGACCGTCCACAAGCTCGACCGCAAGAAAAGGGCGGACCTGAATCGCAAGCACATTGGTTTTGTGTTTCAGAGCTATCATTTGCTGGACAACCTGACGGTGCAAGAGAATATCGACGTTCCTCTTTCCTACCGTGATATTCCCCGCGTTCAGCGTGCGGCGATGGTGGCCGACATCCTCGACCGTTTTCAGATCGTGGGCAAGAAGGACCTTTATCCCAACCAGCTCTCCGGAGGTCAGCAGCAGTTGGTGGGCGTGGCCAGGGCCGTGGCTGGGAATCCGCAGATCATCCTGGCGGACGAACCCACCGGTAATCTGCATTCCGACCAGGCCCGGGAAATCATGGAGCTATTCCGGAAGTTGAATCAACAAGGCACCACCATCATTCAGGTGACGCACTCGGAAGTGAATGCGTCGTTCGGCAGCCGGATCATCCAGCTTAAGGATGGATGGATTGTGAATGACACTAAGGTGGTTGAAAGCGCGGTGGTATGACGTTCACTGAGGGAGTGACGGTTTGAGTAAAGTAGAAGAATTGGTACCGGCAGCTCCGGCGCAAACACAGCGGACCCGTGTTTTGGTTGCAGACGATCAGGCCGACGTGAGGGAGGCGCTGCGCCTGCTGCTGAAAGCCGAAGGCTATCTCGCCGAAACCGTGAGCAACCCCGCCGCCTTACTGGAAGCCCTGCAAAGCAATGAGTTTGACGTAGTGCTGATGGACCTCAACTATCAGCGGGACACCACCTCCGGCCAGGAAGGAATTGATCTGCTGTCCCAAATCCGGGCCATGGATAGCAAGCTTCCCGTGGTGGTTATGACCGCCTGGGGCAGTGTGGAGCTGGCCGTGGAGGCCATGCGGCGCGGCGCGCGCGATTTTTTGCAAAAGCCCTGGGACAATCAGCGGTTGCTGACGATTCTTCGGACCCAGGTGGATCTGTACCGGACTATCCGAAGGGCAGAGCGGTTGGAGGCGGAAAACAATCTGCTTCGGGCCCACAATCGTCCGGTGTTCATTGCGGAGTCCAAGGCCATCCAGCCGCTGCTTACGCTGATGAGCCGGATCGGTCCCAGCGATGCCAATGTGCTGATCACCGGAGACCATGGGACCGGCAAAGAGGTAGTGGCTCAGACGCTCCATGCGCTCTCCGCTCGGGCATCGCGGCCCATGGTGACAGTGAATACCGGCGGCCTGCCGGAAGGCACCTTTGAGAGCGAGCTGTTTGGCCACGTGAAAGGGGCATTTACGGATGCGCGTGCCGACCGCGTCGGGCGTTTTGAGCTGGCCGATCACGCGACGCTCTTTCTCGACGAGATTGCCAACGTCCCGCTTAAACAGCAGGCTAAATTGCTGCGCGTGCTGGAGACCGGGGAGATGGAGCGTGTGGGCTCATCCAAGACACGCAAGGTCAATGTTCGCGTGCTTTCCGCCACCAATGCGGACTTGAAGCAGGAAAGCGCGGAAGGCCGCTTTCGTTCCGATCTTCTTTTCCGTCTGAATACCGTGGAGCTCCATATACCTCCGTTGCGTGAGCGGCGAGAAGATATACCTCTGCTGGCCTCGCACTTCTTGAAAATGTATGCAGAGCGCTATAGAAAACAGGTAAAGGGTTTTGAGACTGCCGCCATGCAACGCATGCTGGACCATCCCTGGCCGGGAAACGTGCGTGAATTGGACCATTCCATTGAGCGCGCCGTCCTAATGAGCACTTTGAGTCAGATCCAGGTAAGTGATCTTGGCCTGGAGAGCGACAAGGCCGGTTCCGCAAAGATCGAAGAGATGAGTCTTGAAGACGTGGAACTTCTTCTGATCAAGAAGGCCCTGGCCCGCCACTCCGGAAACATTAGCCATGCGGCGGAGGCGCTGGGGTTGAGCCGTAGCGCCCTTTATCGCCGCATGGAAAAATATGGCCTCTAGTCCCCAAAGCCCGTTCGTCGAAGCAACTCCTCCGGCCAAACGCAGACTCAGGTATGACACCCAAATCTGGTTGCTCGCCCTGCTCATCAGCCTTCCCGGCGCCCTGATTGCCGAATTGTTGCTGTGGTTTGGCAATCACTCCCCTGAACTCAAATGGACCCTGACGCTAGTTATCGTGGTGGCGTGGTTTATTGGCGGCTCCGTTTTGCAGGAGCAGGTAGTCAGGCCACTACAGACTCTCTCCAACATGGTGGCCGGAGTACGCGAGGAGGATTTCTCCTTCCGTGTGCGCGGAAGCGGCCGGGAAGATGCCCTTGCGGACTTGATCTTTGAACTGAACGCCATGGCGGACCGGCTCCAGTACCAGAAAATCAGCTCCGTGGAAGCTACCGCACTGTTGAAAAAAGTCCTGATGGAGATTGATGTAGCTGTCTTCACCTTTGATCAGCAGCAGCGGTTGCGGATTGTGAACCGTGCCGGGGAGCAGCTCATGGGAAGGATCTCGCCGCGATTGCTGGGATTGACCGCTGAAGAATTGGGACTGAAGGGATTTCTGGATGCGCCCCAGTCCCAGACCGTGGAGACGACTTTTCCTGGCAAGCATGGGCGCTGGGCCGTGAGCCACACCAGCTTTCGGGAGACAGGCAAGCCTCACCAACTGCTGATCATCTCCGATATGAGCCGGGCCTTGCGTGAAGAGGAGCGGCAGGCGTGGCAGAGGCTGATTCGCGTGCTCGGCCATGAACTCAACAACTCTCTGGCTCCTATCAAGTCCATCGCCGGCACGCTTGCCTCAATCGCCGGACGGGCGGGACTGCCTGATGATCTCCAGCAAGACATGCAGCAGGGCCTTCGCGTGATCGAAAGCCGGGTTGAATCGCTGGGCCGCTTCATGCAGGTCTATACCCAGCTTGCCCGCATGCCTGCGCCCTCTAAGGTGCCGATTGAAATTGAAACGGTGGTGCAACGGGCCTCATCTTTGGAGAGCAGGCTGGCGGTGCATGTGCGCCCCGGCCCCCGAGTTACCGTGGATGCCGACCCCGACCAGCTTGAGCAACTTCTCATCAACCTGATACGCAATGCCGTGGACGCATCGCTGGATGCTTCGCTCAGCCAACCAGGGTCCGTCGAGGTCGGCTGGAAGCTAAATGGGCACATCATTGAAGTCTTTGTTCTGGACGAAGGCCCGGGGCTGCTCAATAGTGACAATTTGTTTGTCCCGTTTTTTACTACGAAACGTGGCGGAAGCGGCATCGGGCTGATTCTGAGCCGCCAGATCGCCGAAGCCCACGGAGGCACCGTGCAACTGGCCAACCGCAAGGACCGCGCCGGTTGTGAAGCTACGCTGGCCCTGCCCTTAGGGATGGATTTGCTGCCCATCTAGTTGGAGGGCCCCGGAAGCGATATGATGTTATAGACATCGCATGGAACAAGACTTGAACAACCTCAAAGACGACATGATTGCCTTCATTGAAGGCCATGGCATGAAACGTTTCCCCGGGATCGTAAACGAAGATGCCGCCGGCGTCCTGTGGACGTCACCCGAGGAAGACCAATTAGACTCCTGGAAAGACTTTGTCGAACTCGCCAAAGCCTCGGGCGTAACCTTTGTCACCATGCGCCACGAGACCTTGGAAGCTGAGGAAGTGGACTTCCTGGTGGACCGCCTGGAAGATTGCTCCTACCTGACCGACGAAGACGTGGAAGAGGCACGCTGGCTCAAAAACTTTGTCGGCAAAGTAGGACACCTTGAGCTTGGCTTTCCCTGCCAGGGAGTCATGTTCATGTACACGATTTCCACCGAGTGGTACGAAAACTTCGAGCGGCTTGAATCTACGGCCGACGATTTCGAGGGGATTTTGATTGACGATGACGAGCAGGAAAGCTGAGCCCGGTTTCGAGTTCGTCCGAGACCTGAGGGGCTAAAGAGCATGTGTGAGAACTCGAAGGAGTCTTTGGGTGGGTGCATTGTTTATAGATGTGTCATCCTGAACGAAGCGCAGCGTTGTGCTTAAGGCAACGTACCTGATGGGCGCGTAGTGAAGGGCCCCATGATGTTTGATCAGTCGATTCTGCATCAGGGAGTTCTCTCGTTTGAACTGTACGTTTGTGTTGCGCCAAGTTGTCCTCGTGAGAACGCCTTGATGCAGTATCCGTATAGCAACGATCTTCGGGGTCCTTCGGCTCCGCGCCATTGACTCATGTTGATCGATGTAATTTGTGGCGCTACGCTCAGGATGACAAGTTGGTGGGTTGACAGAGGATTTCGACAATCTCTAGTTCTCACACACGCTCTTTAGCCCAGTTTGATTTAAGCACTTTCGGCACGACTGAAGTCATGCCATGATACAAACCAAGTCCGAAATGCGAATTTTTCGTAAGCTGTGAAGCATTGCCCTTTCTGATCAACACCTAACTGCGGCTTTACCCATGCGTTGGAACCATCTCACTCCCGATTCCGAAATCGTAACCCGGCTCATCTCCGAGGCGCGGCTCTCTCCTCTCGTGGCCCGTCTTCTGGTCCTGCGCGGGATTGTCACCGCTGAACAGGCAGAAGTTTTTCTTGCGCCGTCGCTTGGCCAGCTTCACTCGCCTTATCTCATGCTGGGAATGCGGGAGGCGGTCGAGCGTCTGAGCGCCGCAATCGTCAATCGCGAGCAAATCCTGATTTACGGCGACTATGACGTTGATGGCACCACTGCCGTGGTAATCCTGAAAACCGCCATCGAGCTGTGTGGGGGAATGGCTGATTTTCATGTCCCGCACCGGATTAAAGAGGGCTACGGGATGAAAGATGACGTCATTGAGCGGTCTGCGGCTGCGGGCGTCAAGCTGGTCATCAGCGTCGATACGGGAATCCGGGCCTTTCAAGCGGCAGAGACCGCCACGCGCGTGGGAATTGATCTGATTGTTACCGACCATCACCTGCCCGAGGCCAATGAAGGTGTTCCAAAAGCTTTGGCCGTGCTGAATCCCAATCAGCATGGCTGCGGCTATCCCTGCAAGGCGCTTTGTGGGGCGGGTGTGGCGCTCAAGGTTGCGCAGGCTCTCTTTGCAAAGTTCAAAGACGAGCCTGACCAGGCGAGACTCATTCCGTCATTCCTGAAAATGGTAGCCATCGCTACCGTCGCCGACGCCGTCCCCCTGGTTGCCGAGAACCGGACGATTACCAAATTGGGATTGGAAGGCCTGCGGCGTCCAGTCAACGGAGGGCTTAAAGCGCTGATGGAGGTCTCCGGACTCGCCCAAAGCGGCCGTGCCCTGAGCGCCGGCGATGTGGGCTTTCGCCTTGGTCCACGCATCAATGCCGCCGGGCGCATGGATGTGGCCCGCGACGTGATTGAGCTGTTTACCTGCAAAGACCAATCGCGTTGCCGAGAGATTGCAGAGAAGCTGAACCTGCTCAATACCGAGCGCCAGAATGAAGAAGCCAGAATCATGGCGGAAGTTGAGGCCCAGCTTGCCAGCCATCCGGAGATGGGAGAGAAGTCGTGCGTGGTGTTTGATGGCGAAGGCTGGCACAGGGGCGTGATCGGCATTGTCGCTTCGCGCGTGGTGGAAAAGACCAACCGTCCGGCCCTGGTGATTGCCATTGATGGTGAAGAGGCCCACGGTTCCGGCCGCTCGATTGCTGCACTGCACTTGCTGGATGCCCTTGAGTCCTGCCACGGGCTCTTCACCCGCTTCGGCGGCCACGCTCATGCCGTAGGCTTCGCGCTGCCGAGCAAAGATGTCATGGAACTCAAGCAACGCCTGGATGAGTTCGCCCGCAGCCGTCTTACTCTCGATGATTTTGTGCCGGAGCTGAAGATCGACGCGGAAATCCCCCTGAGCGGAGTCACGCCGGAGTTGCTCGAGACCCTGAAGCAACTCGAGCCTTTCGGCCACGGCAATCCCGAGCCGGTATTTTCCAGCAGGGAAGTGAATCTGCTCCTGCCACCCAAGATCATCAAAGAAAAGCACGTCAAGTTTCGAGTGAACCAGAAGCTGCCAGAGACGAGATCCAGCTTTAACTACGAAGCCGTCGGCTGGCGCATGGCGCAACGGCTCCAGGCCGCGCCCTATCAGCAGGGGGACAATTTGGATCTGGCTTTTACCGTGGGCGTAAACTCCCATCCTGATTTTGGCGGACTGGAGTTGATGTTGAAGGATTTTAAGGCGTCCACCCTGGTTGCCCAAGTCCAGCGCACCTGAATAAGCCCTGACTTTCATTGGAAGATTCCAAAGGTTTTTTTGAGGCGAGTAGCCATAGAGTAGCCATGGAGTATCCAAAAGGGGTGGGTGTACTAGTTGGTAACTATAGGAGCCTGTCTTGGAACGGTCTGGACACAGCGTTGGGGCTGGCGCACTCGTACTACCGTGGCCAGCCCCTGTACCTCCCAGAAGCTGTTCATCTTAAATATTTGGTTGTCAAAGAACCTTTTCCCGCAATCCCTAGGGATGGTGGTCGTCATTTCTCTGGCGAACAGTACTCTACACAGGCGCTTTTCATCGCGTCTTTCCACACTAACCAAGGGCATGGTAGCGAGAGTTGATCAACAACAGCAACATTACGGGGTGAATTGTTTGATTGGTGCTTCTCCGCAGGAGAGCAAACCTACATAAACTGAGATGCACCGGTCTAACCAGGACCGAATGCATCCCTAATTGAAACGGTAGTGACTCCAGCTGGCACCGGTATCTGCCGGGGAAGGGAATCCCCCGTTTTACGGATGGTCCCAAGCGGTCAACTTGATTTGGCCTCTAAAATAGGAGCATACTGGCTGCCACCACTTCTTATACAGTGTGAGAATTGGCCAAGTTGCGGACGGACGTGACAAATGGATTTGAAAAAAGTTGGATCGCCTTCAATGCCAGGGACGAGCGGGAATGGCAAGCCGATCTCCAGGCCGGCAGCGGCACTTCATAAGCCGATGCCGTTTGGAACTCCGGTGCAACCTGCAAGACAGCCTGCCGGTGTTCCATCCCGGCTGTTCAATCAGGGTCAGCTTGTAAGTCCGAGGATTAATGCTCCTCCTCCACGTTTTGCAATGCCGGCCAACCCGACAGTTAAGCCGGGGCCCGGAGTCATGCAGCCAATGCGGCCTCCCGTGGCCATGCCGCCGGCCCTTCCCGGGCGTTCCTCGCAGGGAGTTCACGTCAGAAACCAAGTTCAGCCAGTGTTAATTCCCGGGGCTCCTCCGGCAATGGTTCCGGGGCGTCCTGAGGTTGCACAGTTAAGAGCAAACTCGTCTTACGTCATACAGTGCGCCTGTGGCGCGTGTGGCGCTCACAACCATGCGCAAGCCGGATGTACTGCGACGCAACAGGCGAAAAATGCTTATAGACAGGCAAGAATGCAGAATAAGCATGGTGGCGGAAATGCCCACGGCCGGCGTGCTAACATACCCGCCGCCCGGGCTAAAAGGCAGAACGCGCGGGCCAGGGCCCAGGTTGCAAGGCGGGCTGCGGGCAAGAAGTAATTGAACTGCGCCGGAGAGTTCCAGATTGGATTGCCATCCACATGTGGCCGTGGATCTCCCAGCCCGGCAGAGCCTGAGCTTGTCGAAGGAGCGGAACAGCGTTGCCCAGGCAGGTAAGGCGTGGGAAATGTCGAAGATGTGAGGCGAGCCCCGAGGACACAGGTTTGCTAAAGGCCCGTTTCCCCCTCGGGCACCTGGGATATCACAACCTTCGAACCCGTTTCTAAATTGTGAGCTTCATTCCCGCAAAATTGACCAATATGATACACCTTTGAATCCAATGAGTTGCAGGCTCGGCCTGCATCTGTTTCTTTAGGAAACTTATTTCGGGTTTCATGCAAAAATGATTTTCTTCGGGGGACGTTTGGAACGGCTGGTGCTTGTAATTGCGTTTTTACTGCTTGCCTATACGTGGGCGGGTTATCCGATGGTTCTACTGCTCTTGAGGAGCTTTTTGGCACGAAAGATCGCCCGAGCCCCGCAGGATCCTCTCCGGATCTCGATCATCATCGCGGTGCGAAACGAAGAAGCAAAAATCGCCGCCAAGCTGATTGACTGCGCCAACCTCGACTATCCTTCGGACCGGCTGGAAATCCTGGTCGTCTCGGACAACTCGACCGATAGAACTGAGGAGATTGTCGATGACTTTGCGAAGCGCGATGCCCGCATCCGCTTGCTGGCCAGCCAAGGGCGGTTGGGCAAGAGCGGCGCTCAGAACCTCGCGGTAGAGAACGCAACCGGCGAGATCCTGTTTTTCACCGACGCAGACACCCGCACGCGGCCCGACACCCTGAAGCTGGTGATGGAAAATTTCTCCGATCTGCAGGTTGGCCTTGTTACCGCCGATGTTTATCTGGGCCAGCCCGGCAGCGCCGTGGCTGAAGGGCAGGGAATGTACTGGCGTTTCGAGCTTTTCCTGCGCAAGCTGGAGTCCGAGTTGGGCATCCTGGCAACGGGCAGCGGACAGTTGCTGATGATGCGCCGGGATTTGTACCGTCCTCTCCCGGTGATGTATGGCGATGATTGCGTGCTGCCGCTCGACGTTCGCTTGCAAGGATACCGGGTAGTCCAGGACGCTCGCGTGATCGTATACGACACCATGCCCAACAGCATCCATGGAGAATTGCGCGCCCGCATCAGGATGACTGCGCGTAACTGGACGGGAACGCTAGCCCGGCCCGGCGTCCTGAACCCGTTCCGCTTTCCGCTGACTTCATGGGCGTTGGTTTCACACAAGCTGCTGAGATGGCTGACTCCTTTCTTTTTGGCGATCTTGCTGGTCACAAATCTTCTGCTGGCCATGCGCGGTCATTGGGTAACGCTGTGCGCTCTTCAAATCGCCTTCTATCTTGCGGCGTGTATTGGATGGCGGCGGGCGTGGAAAGGCGAGCCGGCGTGGGTATTCGGATACCCGTTTGCCTTTTGTCTGGCCAATGTAGGCTTCTTCCTTGGTATAGTGAAGGTTCTTCGCGGAGAAAAGATTGTGAGTTACTAGGCGCAGCTTCTAGCTACTAGCTGCTGGCTACTAGCTACCCGAGCATCGGCGGAAAGAGCTGCGTGGTACAGATAAATCCGAGATCTGGCGCAAACAGCCGAACGGCCAGACCACTTATGAAGACGGCATCGCGCGGTATGATCAAGAACGCTACAGATCGAGCGGTTCTTCCCTCCTCGGCGGACGCTGAAGATGAACGGGTTCGGGCCGCCTACGCGCGTCGCCAACAGTCTATTCCAGCCGGACGTTACGCTCGCACCGATCCTTTTACCCTTTGCAGCGCCCATGAACGGGAAGAGGAGATGGCTTCACTGCTCCGTTCCGAGGGGCTGACCTCGCTCGTCGGATTGAGAATCCTGGATGTCGGTTGTGGCCGTGGCGACACCATGAGGCAATTGTTGGAATATGGCGCCGATCCGGAGCTCCTGACGGGTATTGACCTGCTCGACGACAAAGTGAACCTCGCCCGCCGTCTCGCGCCCCACTTGAAGGTGATTTGCGGGAGCGCAACCCGTTTGCCGTTCCCGGATTCCAGCTTTGACTTTGTGTTCCAATTCACTCTCTTTACCTCCATTCTCAATGAAGATGTAAAGCGCGCGATTGCTGCGGAGATGGTCCGTGTTCTGGTTCCAGGAGGCCGCATTCTCTGGTACGACTTCAGTTTCAACAATCCTAAGAATCCTGACGTTCGCGGGATTGGCAGGCGGGAAATTCGGACGTTGTTTCCCGGCTTTCCGATGAAGACCAGGCGCGTCACTCTTGCTCCACCCCTGGGCAGGATGATAGCGCCGCTCTCCGTTGTACTGTACTATTTACTATCTCGGGTGCGCCCCCTTTGCACCCACCTTTTATGTTTGTTGCGGAAGCCTGGTAAGGCCTAAACTATTGAACATCTTTGGGAAAACCATGAGTCAAAAGTCAGATGTGATGACTGTGCCCTTCCATGTGGCTGCGGTGGGCGAGCAGGAAGCGCAGGCGGCTGCGGAGGTGATCCGTTCCGGCTGGCTCACCATGGGCCCGCGGACCTTTGAGTTTGAACGGCAGTTTGCCGCATATGTTGGAGCACGCCATGCGATCGCGGTCTCCTCCTGCACGGCTGCGCTTCACCTTGCGTTGGAAGCCATTGGAATTCAACCGGGGGACGAGGTCCTGCTGCCAACCACAACGTTTACCGCCACTGGAGAAGTTGTTTGCTATCTGGGCGCCAAGCCGGTGCTGGTAGATGTGGAGCCGGCATCCATGAATCTTGACCCCGCAGATGCGGTGCGGCGAATCACTTCCCGCACCAAGGCAATCATTCCCGTACATCTGGCCGGCGTTCCCTGCGAAATGGAGCAGATACAAGGCCTGGCCTCGACGCATGGATTGCGCGTGATTGAGGATGCCGCGCACTCGTTGCCCGCTTCTTACCGGGGCACGCCCATTGGCGCGTTGAGTGAGATAACCGCATTCAGCTTTTACGCCACCAAAACACTCACCACCGGCGAAGGGGGAATGCTGACCACCGCCAACGACCAGATTGCCGAACGCATGCGGATTATGCGGCTGCACGGGATTGAACGCGAGGCCTGGAAGCGTTACAGCGGTGATGGTTCCTGGTTTTACCAGGTGCTCGATGCCGGCTTTAAGTACAACATGACCGACATCCAGGCGGCCATTGGACTGGTGCAGCTGGGGAAATGCGACGACCTCTCTACGGCGCGGCAGGCGATTGCGGATCGGTACACTGCGGCCTTTTCCTGCATGGAGGCGCTCCAGGTGCCGGAAAGCTATACCGACCGCAAGACCTCATGGCATCTTTATGTACTGCGGCTCCGGACGGAGAGGCTTTCGATTGGCCGTGACGCGTTTGTCTCGGAGTTGAAGCGGCGGGGAATCGGCACCAGCGTGCATTTCATCCCGCTTCACCTGCATCCCTTCTATCAGAACAGGTTCGGCTACCGCCCCGGAGATTTTCCCCAGGCTGAAGCCGAATATGCACGTGCCTTTTCTTTGCCTATCTTCCCCACCATGAGCAGTGCGGAGATAGAGGCGGTGATAACATCGGTTTCTGAGGTAGTGCAGGCCTTTGGCCGCTGATTGTGAAATGGACGGGGGCAGTTTGCAATCTCAACACAAGCTTTACCACCGTTACGGCAAACGGCTACTGGATGTTTCAGGAGCGACTGCGGGCTTGCTGGTGCTTGCGCCGTTGCTGCTGCTGATCGCCCTGGTGGTGAAGTGCAGTTCGCGGGGGCCGGTATTTTTCCGCCAAGTACGGGTGGGCAGAGGCGGAAAGACGTTCAAAATCTGGAAATTCCGTTCCATGATTGTGGGAGCTGACAGTCTGGGGCCCAGCATTACCGCATCGGGGGACCAGCGGATCACGGGCATTGGCAAGTACCTGCGCCGATGGAAGCTGGATGAGCTACCCCAACTCTGGAACGTGGTGAAAGGCGACATGAGTTTGGTGGGACCAAGGCCGGAACTCCCATTCTACGTACGGGTTTACACGGAAGAACAGAGAGCGGTCTTTTCAGTTCGTCCGGGAATCACGGACCTGGCTGCTCTCCAGTACCGCAATGAAGAGGAGATCCTGGCCTCTGCGCCTGACCGCGAAAGTTTCTATAGAGAAGTGGTCTTACCGGACAAACTTAGATTAAACCTTGAATACATACGGCGTATCTCGCCCCGCCTTGATCTTGCTCTCATTTTGATGACGCTGCGCGTGATGCCCCGGGGCCCAATGCCGAAAATCGGTATTTCAGAGGCCCACACGGAGACAGCTTCTAGGACGGGCGGGGAAGAGTTGCCGTCCCGCGCCAAGAATGCCCTGCATGCAAAATCTCTTCATACCAAAGAAGGACGTTAAGGAGTGACCGATGCCGTACGACCCATATTCTCGCACCAACCAACAGTCTCTCGATGGGGTGGTGGTGGGAGTTGCGTTCTATTTCGCCTGTCTGATTGGCTATTCTGGGAAGATTCCGCTGGATGGGTACCGGTTCTGGGCAGTTCTGCTTGCAATCGTTGCAGGCCGCCTGATATCAAATTTTTTATTTCGTCTCCACCGGATTCAATGGCGGTATATCGGACTGCGCGACGCCGTCCGTACCGGTCAATCTTACGTGGCTTTTTCCGGTCTGCTCCTGTTGATTCAATTCGTTCTTCCCGCCGATACCTGGCTCCGAATCCCGGCAAGCGTAATCGCAGTTGAGTTGTTGCTGTCACTGCTCGGCGCCCTGGGCGTACGGATCTTGCGCCGTCATATCTACGAAGTTGAATCGAAGAGGCCTCACCCTCTCAACAAGGGCGAGCGCCGCCGTCTGCTGTTGATTGGCGCCGGTATGATCGGGGCGAACGTTGCCAGAGAAATGGCCACCGATTCATCAGTACACATTGTGGGCTTTCTGGACGATGATCCGCGCAAGCTGGGGTCAGTCATCGGGGGCGCCACGGTGCTTGGATCCACGTCCCTGCTGGCGGAGATCGTGCGGACGCAGAAGGTAGACTCCGTTCTGATCTGTATTTCTCCCGCAGCCAGGGGTTCTTTTGATCGTCTGGTGGCGCTGCTCGACACTTTGCCTGTCACCAGCAAATTTCTTCCCACCATCACAGAGATTCTCAACGCCAAAGACGGACTCCACCTGGCTTTGGGCGATCCCAAAACCAATGGACATAACGTCCAAGCCGTTGAGCAGGTCCCGCTGGTCAAGCGCACAGAAATCCGGAACAAGACCATTTTCATTACCGGTGGTGCGGGTTTTATCGGTTCGACCCTGGCCGAACGGCTGGTGGAAGATAACGAGATCGTTCTTTTTGACCGTTTTTTCCATAACCAGCCTGTGACATTTACCTCGCTGTATAACAACCCACGGGTGCGCAAGGTCGAGGGGGATATCCTTGACGGGAAGGCGATTGGCGATCTGGCGCACAATGCGGACATCGTGGTCCACGCCGCTGCCATGGTAGGTGTGGGGCGCGTATGCACTTATCCGCGAGAAACGCTTGAAACCAATTTCGTGGGGACATTGCAGGTCCTGAAGGCCCTGGAGAAAAGCTCTCGCCTGGAGCGCTTTGTTTATTTTTCCACCAGCGAAGTTTTTGGAGTGAACTCGTTCCGAGTGCATGAGGACACTCCAACGGCGATCGGCCCGGCCGCCGAGGCGCGCTGGAGCTATGCGATCGCCAAGTTGGCGGGCGAACACTTGGTCAAGGCATACCATCGTCAGGCCGGAATGCCGGTGGTTACCGTGCGGCCCTTCAACGTTTTTGGACCGAGACGGCTTGGATCTCACGCGGTGGTAAGCTTCATTCTGAATTCGCTGCAGGGAAACCCCATTGAAGTGCATGGCGATGGATCCAAGATTCGTTCATGGTGCTACATTGCCGATTTTTGCGACGCGCTTGTCGAAATGATCGCCCGGCCAGCGGCCGTGGGCGAGGACTTTAATATCGGCAACCCCAAAAACACCATCACCATCTTTGAGCTGGCCCGCATGGTGCTTGAAGTCACCGGCCGGACGGTTCCAATCATCCTCACGGAATCACCTTTTCCGGACATCGAGATCCGTGTTCCTTCATTGGAGAAGGCGCGCCAAATCCTCGATTACAAGCCGGCGTATGACTTGCGCCAAGGATTGAAGTTGACTGCGGACTGGTATCGCGAAAATCTGAACTTTTTTGAAAAGAAACCAACCGAGTCCTATGCGGCCTCGGGAAGCCGTTAAACCTGGGCCTGCCATGGCGCGGCTTAGGGTGTTGGCGGAAAATCCTCCTCGATTGGCTTGAGGGTTGCTAGCACCGCTAGCAGCGATTTTGGCGGGGTGGGTTCGATGATCAGCCGTTGGCCTTCCTTGCGCATGATGGCGTCCTCGCCAGGAAGTTCGAATTCGCGGGGAATCCGCACTGCCTGGTTTCGACCATTTTTGAATAGCTTTACGTGTCGTTTGGACATCACGGCCACCTCCATAGGCATATGTCGCAGCATATGCTAGGCGTCTAAGTCCTCTGCTGCGCAGGGTTCAGGATATCGATAAACGCATCCATGAAAGCGACACACAGGGGCAGGTTATGTCGATCAATCGGTATTTCCGTTAGTTGTGGCTCAATTATCAAAGCTGTCCAGATTTCCCGGAACAGTAAATTTGCGTAATTCCCAGCGCGTACCTCAACAGCGTGATGAAGTTGCTGCGGATTTGCATGGATGCCACGAACAATAGCGACCAGTGCAACAGCATGGCGAGAGGCTTCGACTGTCGGATGTGTGCTCATGCTGAAGTCCCCATATTCCCGTCCAAATCCGGTACCATTCTGCGCCTGGAAGAACGAGTTCAACTTACCCTTATCAGCTTTCCAACTATCATTCTTCCTTGCAAACCAATTCTCGACCTTCTTTTTTGAATCCAAGAATCGAAACTCAAGCTGTAGGTGGGAGGATTCGAGAAAGGCTCGCTCAACCGCGTCACACCCCGCCATTGCTGTTGTAGGCTGTATTAGAAATAAGACGGATTTGAGCAAAGAAGTGGAACGCAAGCCCAACAACAGAAATGCTGATAGTTGGGTCTCATCTATCAGGTTATTACAAAGCATCGTGCCAAGACGAAGATACTCCGTCTCAAGCTCATTGAGGATCGCAAACGCCTTTTCTCTGTCAACCATCTCCACGATATTCTATAGCGGTTTCAGAAATAGTGTAGCCGGAAGTTTTGCCGGACTTGAATCGATCTCGATTAAAACACAGTTTGCAGGGGCTGAAGCCCGATTGATTTTAACGCTTGCGGCACGAGTAAAGTTATGCCTCTCCAGAGACTCCTTTTTTTGAAACGCAAATGAAAGCGCCGGAGCAAGAGAGTAATTGATCATAGAAATAATTGCCGCTCGGAGAGACTTGGCAGCGCATTCGAATGCATAGGTCCTTCGGCGCAAAAACGCGCCTCAGGATGACAAAACGAGAAAGCTTTGTTTGTTTGTGAAAATTTCAAGGTTGATCCAGGCATTTCTCTCCAGAGTCTTTGGTTGACGCAACCATTCCGGCAGGGATGGTTAGGGCTGTTACTTGTCTCCCTACACTAAAAGTCAAAATGCTATAAAGAAAGTTTCCTCCGTTGCTTGTTCCCGGACAGTTTGGCATGGGCCCTAGGGAAGATGGCCACACCATGCCACTAGTAAAGTCGGCGATCTGACGTCACTTGCGACATGGCGACCTCCGTAGATCCGATCCGAGGAGCTGATTCGGGTTTATGGTTTCACGCACGTAAGAGTCAAACAGCAGCCGCACGGACCTGTTCTAACGTCGGCTTAAGGAAGGTCTCGCGATCAACTGCGCCTGTCATCAGCTGGGCCGCTCCCCCGGCCATAATGAATTTCACATCCGTCACGCCAATAAATGCGAGAATGGCTTTCAGATAGGGATTGATGTGATTCATCTGCCCCGCAGGCGTTCCCAGCTCGTACACGCCGCCGCTTGCCACCAGGATGGTGGCTTTCTTGCCCTGCAAGAGCCCTCTTGGTCCCTGCTCACCATAGGAGAAGGTACGGCCGCTCCGAACGACCTGGTCGATCCAAAGCTTGAGCACAGAAGGAATGCTAAAGTTGTGCATGGCGACCCCGAATACGTATTCTTCCGCGTGCTCCAACTCACTAATCAACTCCTCCGATAGAGCCATTGTCTTCGCTTGCTCCACAGTGCGCGCGCCGCGCGGAGTGTAGGCTGCGCCTATCCAGAAAGCATCGATAGGCTTGGGCGGACTGGCTGCCAGGTCACGATAGATGACATTGCCATCGGGATGTGCGGCCTTCCAGGTCTGCACAAAATCGTGTGTCAACGCACGGCTGATGGAACTTGTTGAGGGGCTTGAGTCGAGATGCAATAGAGTGGGCATAAAAAGTCCTCCTTAGTCGACATAAGATGTTTAAACATCATTTGTCGTTTAATTAGACGTCACTTGTCGTGTATGAGATTCACTTTTTTGATAGGCTTAAACCCAGGGCGGTTATGCCGATTTCAGATTGTGACGTCCGCGACCCGCGCATGAAGCGTACCAGGCAGCTTCTTCAGGGCGCGCTGCGCAAGCTTCTCCAGGAGAAGCGTTTGGACGAGATCCTGGTACAGGACATCACCGAGGCCGCTACGGTCAACCGCGCCACGTTTTACGACCACTACACCGACAAATTCGCCCTCTTCGATGCAATGATCGCGAGCGATTTCCATAAGCTGCTTAAGACGCGTAACATTGGCTTTGACGGGAGTTGCTCCTCTGGACTTGCTCCTATCGTTTTCGCCGTCTGTGACTACCTTGAGCAGACACACAGCAATCAGACCGATTGTGCCCGGCAAGATTCATTTGCTCCACTTATGGACGCCGCTATTACACTCGCGATTCGACACGTCCTGATTGACGGCCTGCGAAATCATCCCGGCAGGTACGGCGTTCCGCACGAGATCGTCGCATCTACAATCAGTTGGGCCATATACGGCGCTGCCAGGGAATGGTTCCACAGTGCAAGCCGGCAGCCCGCCGAAGAATTCGTACCGTCTCTCGTGCGGCTCGTTCTTCCCCTAATCGAGGGAAGCAGCGCCCCACCGCACGCCGTGTTTCCTCCAGCGGAGGACGTGATCGGGAAGAAAAAGAGCACCGCTATGAAACGGTGACCGGAATCCATAGGCATTTCTTGAGGCCCAACCGGGTATGCAGCAACTGGGAGTAATGTCGCGATAGGTGTCTTTGAATCACTCTGGGAATCACTTTGGGAATCACTCCGGGAATCACTCCGGGAATCACTCCGAATTTGCCCGTCATTCTGGAATTTTCTTGCGAGCAAGCTCAATCAAGCGGGCTTGGCCAATGTGCCGGGGCTGCCCGCGGTGGCGCGCCACTCCGATGTTCGTTCTCTGCTCGCCTGGGTCAACGCGCGTTGCACGCCGCCGGCATCGAAGTCCTTCCCATAGACCGGGGTGCCGGGTTGTTGTCTCCAGGATTCATCCAGCCCACCGGCATCAACGCCATCGAACCCGAGTTCGTCGACAAGCCGCAGCACAACGGCCTTCGCTCTCTGGTCGTCACCTGCGACCGGCAAGGCAATGCGTCCGGGTCTACGTGCGGGCTGACCGAGTTCCATTAGATGTTGCGCATAGATGTTATTGAATGCCTTAACCACCGGTCGGCCCAACTGCTGCTCAACCCATCGGCTCTCTGGCATACCCGCTTCAATCGCGTCGATGCGGCCGTCGCGCTGTTGCGGGTAGTAGTTGCAGGTGTCGACAACGACTACGCTATCGGAAACCCCTTCAAATAATCCGCGGGGCAACTTCGGGAGATTTTTCATGGGAATCGTGACGACAACCACCGCTCCGTTGCGAGCCGCTTCGCTGACCGAGACGGCCTTCGCGCCAGTATCCGCCGCTAAATCTGCGAGCGTCTCCGGGCCACGAGAATTGGCCACGAAGACCTTGTGTCCTAATGCGGCGAGGCGACGAGTGAGAGTCCCACCGATATGTCCTGCTCCAATTATGCCGATGTTCATGCCTGCTCCCTGTGCTCTCAGGTATTGGCTATTCAGCTATCTGCTATAGACACAGATTCAAGAAACGGACCACAGGCTTTCTAAGAATCGTAGCCGGGGCCGCCAGGCGCCCCGCACTCTTTCCACAGCTTTTCCCAATTCCAGATCCCGTACGCCACCTCGTTCGGCAACGGGAATCCGAGCTGATGCGCGAGCATACACACCTGCCCGCGGTGGTGGGCTTCGTGAGAAAGCATGTAGCACAGCATTTCCAGGCCAACCGGCCAAGGCCGAGCCCAGCCGTCTCTGCGAAACTTCTCGACGCGGCCCCCACAACCCCCAAGCGCTTCAGCGAGCATCTCCGCGCAGCGAGCGGCGCTCTCGGCCAATCCCGCACGGGCCTGCTGCGGCGTGCAGTGTGCGCGGTTCAGCTGTCGTGGAACCTTCAGGTGCGGAGCTGTAAGCCTGACCCACTTGGATCGGACATTGGGCATGTGCGTAAAGATCGCCGCAATGGTGCGGGCCTTACCGGGCGGTTTGGCTCTCCAGGCGGTAGGATCAAGATGTTCGATAAGAATCTGGTTTATGCGATCATTAGCGGCAAAGACCTGGACTGCGGCGCGGCCGAGTTGAGTGTGAACCTTGTGTTGACGTGTGGGCACGGCTCCCTACTCCTTGACCTATGATACTTCCGGGCCGTCGGCAAACCGGAAGCGATTTTGGAGGCTCTTAAATCGCCCCGGTGGATCAAAAAAATTCATTTGGAGCGGCAATTGGTGCAATGGCGATTTCTTGTTACCGGCGACATTATCTGGGCTTGGTGCCTCCACAAACCCAATCTGGGGTTCTGGCTGAAATGGATTTTTGTTTTTCCTATAGGTCAAGATTCGAAAACGCGGCGAACCACACCAGCGCGCAAGACAAGACGCAGACACGTAGTGCTATCTAACGAACTAAGGTGTTGTTACGCGGTTACGGTGCCGCTGGGACGCGGCAGAAAGGACTTTCTTAAGCAGTCATTGTAGCGGATATAGATATTTCAGACGGCATTGCGCACGCGCACGCGGTGCACGTCTTACAGTTTAGAGCGCCGCACTACCCAGGCTTTCCAGCCTGGGCCTGGAATTTCTACTTTTGAAGGATCTGTGTGATTTGGCGAGGAGTCCCGACAGAGCCTGCCCTGAGTCCTTGAAGGGGACGTGTGAAAGCAGCCCACCATCGTTCGGCCCACCACAAAACTGGGAACTACGAAGCTGTTTGGGCCGAACCCAATGGTGGGAAGCCTATTATTTGAGGAGAGTCCCGGCAGATTTCTGAGGACGACTGAAACCGAGTGGCACAGTCATCCATTCACCGTTGCCGCTCACCGTATCGCAATCCGTCACCCCCAACTCATTCAAACCTCTGAAAGCAGACACACGTCTATTTCGAGAACCGCCGAACACTGAAGGAAATCGGCAGCCCGATCACGACCATGTGCACAACCAGTCCTAGAATCAGGTCATGAAGTTTGTAAGGGCCCTTTGCGTGAAGCGCGGATAGCGGCAAAACGATAAGATTCATTACTTCTTCAACTGCGGCGCCAAAGAACAAGCCGCACACCAGCGGGTGCTCCTTCAAAAAAACCAGCTTGCGGCTTGCCGCGTAGTAAACAGCCGCTGCTGAGAAAGCGATAAAGAAGTGCAGGAAGACACCAAGAACATAGGTGCCGACGCCTCCGCGGAAAGCCGCCCGCCCAAGCAGGCCGCCGGCAATCGCGAGCGGAACGTTCCATCCAAACAAGATGAAAGCTTGTGTAAGGTCCAAAGCCCCGGCAAGCAGCCCGCCCACTGAGATTGCCAATAGAGCGTTGCCTTTCCGCGATGACCCAGGTACAGAATCTCCAATCATCCGATATCCTCTCTTTTACCTCTGATTTAATCTGCAATCCGCAATGCAGTTGGCCATTATCTTCCAGCACACGGCCCACTTGACGGTTCCACAATTGGTGTATCCCTACACTGGAAAGTGCGCAGGGCTAAACAGCCTGCGGAAAAAGTCTTTTCCGTGCTCGCCATGGACCTGCAGCGGCTAAAGCCCGATTGATTTTAAACACTTTCGGCACGAGTAAACTCTTTCCTTCGGCTCGCTACGCTCACCTCTAGGACAGGCTCTTCGGCTCGCAAGGCTCACCCCGGATTGCATGGGCATGGCAAATATAGTTGCAGGAAACACAGTCCACAAGATGTAGATGTGTCCTACTGCATCCTCAAGGCCAACATAGGTTCTGTTTTCGCGGCCCGGCGGGCCGGAATTACCGCGGCGACGAATGTCGCTGTCGCAATGACCGCTGTCGTAATCGCCAATACCATGGGATCGTGCGGCGTCACTCCAAATAACTGACTGGCCATCACGCGGCCGCCAAAGATGGTGACGGGAATGCCTATTGCGAGGCCGATGCCAACCTGCAGAAATGCGCTGCTCAAGACTAGCCTGAGTACGTTCATACGGTCAGCGCCGAGGGCCATACGAATGCCAATCTCGCTGGTCCGCCGTTCGACCAAATACGCTGTAACTCCGTAGAGCCCGATCGAAGCCAGAATCAACGCCAGGATGCCGAAGAGTGAGGTCAGCTTCACAATCATCGCCTGTTGCGTGAAATTCGTACCCACTTGTGTGGCAAAGCTCTGAAAATCGATTAGCGCCAGATCGGGATTGATCTGCGCGAGCGCCCGGCGCAACTGTTCCTCGAGTCCCAGCACTTCTCCGCTCGTTCTTATTTCAACCGCATCCAGGTATTCGGAGCTATCTTCAAACGCCCGGTAGAGCGGGTCGTCGATATGGGCGCGCTGTCCTGGCGCCAGGAAGTACATGGGACGCATTTTGCTCATTGGTCCCCAATAATTTGTGTCTTCGGTCACGCCTACGATCTCAAAGACGCCGGGATGGTCCCTGCGGTTACTGAAGTGCTTTCCGATGGCTTGGCCATCTTTGAAATACTTCTTTTCAAAGAAGCGATTGACCATAGCGACGGTGCGTGTCGTCGGGGTGTCTTGCTCGTTGAGTGCGCGGCCTGCCAAGACCCTTGTGCCAATAATATCGAAGTACCCAGGGCTCACGCGCACCCACGAAGCACCGTGGCCTTTTGTTCCTGGTGGCAGTGGCGGATCGCCATCGATGAATACAGTCTCGCCCCAGCTATCGCCCTCCATGGGACTGTAGATTGAAAAGCTCGTCTGCTGGATACCTGGAATTGCGCCCAAATTATCGTGAAGCTGGCGGTACAGGGCTTCCAACTGCGCGGGTTTATAGCCTGCCATCTGCGGATTGATATGCAGGATGTAGCGGTTTGTGGTGTCAAAGCCGAAGTTTTGATTCCGAGTATTGTTCAAGCTGCGTATCAACAGGCCAGCTGCGCATAGCAATGCGAGCGAGAGCGCGGCTTGCGTAACTACCAGGGATTTTTGTCCCCAGGCAGCGTTTCGTCCGGTCGAGCGATTGGCGCCGCGCAGTGCTTCAACGGGATTTGTGTTTACGGTCATCCACGCAGGTGCAATTCCGAACAGGATGCCGGTCAAGAGGGAAGCCCCAAAGGCAAAGGCCAACACCGGCAAAGAAGGTGTGGCGTGGATGGGCACATATGCATTTCCGAATGCGAGAGTCAGAATCATGCGCGTGCCGACAAAGGCGATCGCGATTCCGGCAATGCCGCCCATCACCGCCAATACTATGCTCTCTGTCAGGGCCTGACCTACCAACTTGCTTCGTGCAGCGCCCAAGGCCGATCGGACCGAAGTCTGCTGCTTGCGTGTCGTCGCTCGCACCAGCATCAGGTTTGCAAGATTGGCACATGCAATCAACAGCACGAATGCCGAAACCAGCATCAGCAGATGCAGCCCATCTTGATACTCGTTGAGCATCATCTGCACGCCGCTTCCTCCGGGAGAGAAGTGCAGCGTCTGTTTGGGCACCAGAGGTTTCGAGCGTTCTGACACCTTGCTTTCGGGGCTTAGCAGAAACTGCTGCAACTCCACTTGCATCCGCGCTTCCATGGCTTTGACGTTGCCGCCCGGCTTGACACGTCCGATGAGGTAGAGCCAATCCCATGACGGCTCGTTCATGAAAGAAAGGGACGGTTCAAGTCGTGGCTCAGCTGCAAGCGGGATCCAAAAGGCAGGTGGGTTGCTGCGGATCCGGTCGCCAAAGAATCCCGGCGGGGCAATGCCGATGATGGTTACCGGCTGCGAGTTGATGACAAACTCCGCACCCACTACCGAGGGGTCCTTTCCAAACCTCTCCTGCCATGTACGGAAGCTCATGACCGCGACTGTCGGCGCACCTTTGCTGTCGTCCTCGGGGGTGAGCGTGCGGCCCCCGTATGCGGCAATCCCGAATGTCGAGAAATAGTTTCCGGAGACATACTCGCTGCTGAACGTTTCCGATGGCCGGTTGCTGCCGCCGCGCCGTACTCCAATCAAGCGGTTTCCTGCCTGGAACGCAGCCAATTCCGTAAAGCCTGGTGTATGCTCCTTGAAAAGCCTGTACTGTTCAAAAGAGAAGAGAGACCAGTTGTCCTGAAGGACGTCGTTCACGCAGCAAAATTCTACGTTGCCTATGCGCCACAGCTCTTCAGCCTTTGCCACCGGCAGAGACTTCAGCAGCACCGCGTGTACAAGCGTAAAAATTGCAGTTGTGGCGCCGATGCCCAGTGCCAACGTTAGAATCGCCGTGGCTGTAAATCCAGGAGCATTCTTGAACTGCCGCAATGCGTAACGAACATCGTCCAGCAACTGCATAGGTTCTCCTCGGTCGTTAATAATACCCGATTAATACCGGTCCGTTTTCAACACCAGACACAATGTTCATTTATCCGCCAGCTCAAGTGTGGGCTCACGCCCAGCCTGGTTTCAGTTTCGACGGGCTGTAGCTGACAAAGGTGAGCAAAATAAAGCAAGTAGCGCTTCTGTGCCGAGAGTAGATTCGCTCCTGGCGGCACATTGGTTAGGGCGATCAACGTTTAGGGCGATCAACCGTGTCAAGCCTTCAGATACGGGGAAGAGTAGCGATCACTTCTGTCCCATATACGATCGGCGAAACATAGAACAATGGCAAACAATCCACATTGGATAGGGGCAAAATCTTGACACGTCGAACGCCGCGCCTTAAAGCCATTGCGCATGCTTCCAGACGTCGCCGCAGCTCGTCGCTCAGCGTTTCTGCCTGCAACCCATTGTTTGACTCAATATCAAGCCATCTAAGAATACCGCCATGTGCGCCAGGCACTCCGTTCTCTTCAGTTACGTAGATGAGCGCATCAGCATTCCAATCCGAGGCGCAAACCGCGGCCATATGGTCGGGGTCAATCAAATGGTCTTCCCCGCCAGCCCAGGAAGAAAAGTTTGATAGAACGGGTACTCCCTGATTGCTGCAAATGAGCTCCAGCCAACGCGAATCCAGCCGCGCAGCCTCGACTCTGAATCTAGTCTTATCATTTGCAAAGCATTGCTTCCGCAACTGTAGCAGCCCTGCGTCGGTGGCACGCAAGCCCATGCTTGTTACTTTCGCATCAGCCAGCAACGCGACAAGTGCCCTGTTTTCACGCTCTGCCGCTGTGAATCTTGCGCACTCTGCCTGATTCCAATGGTATCCATTACCATTACCATTGCCGCTTTCTTTGGTCTTCGCGTCGGTGGTCTTCGCGTCGGAGAATCGTTCAACACCCGTGCCTTCGCCATGGATCACGGTAAGGGAATGGCCGTCCTGCACGAGGTCCGCAACGGCCCGGGCGAACCTGCGACCGTAGTCCCGATCATCAGCGGTTATCCTGGCAACTCTAACGATGAGCCTCATTTTGCATCTTATGGCTATTGAGTAAGTAATCGCCGATTGAGACCGTTCAAAAGAACCAGATAACCTGCACGACAATGGTGGATTTCAGTGGGCATCTGGAGTGGATCAAAAGTTAGAATTCCCGTGCGCTGGAGCAGTTCCAGAGTTGGTGTAGCCCGCCAGTCCGTTTGCACCGGGGCTGAAGCCCTTTGTGCATGTACACGAACACGGCTTCCTTCGCCTGCCTCAGGACAAGCTCTTCGGCTTGCCTCAGGACAGGCTCTTAAGGGCCGTTCTTCCACCGCTGTTCGGGATAGAGCAACCGTGGAAACGCTTTAGTCCAATTCATAGGCATGCTTATAGTCCGTAATCAGACTTCCGCTTTGATCTTCTTTTCGTAAAATCGAGTTACCTACAGCCAACAGCTCGAGCTCGGTACCCATGAAGCAGTGAAACGCATCCTCCGGTGTAGAGACGATCGGTTCGCCTCGCACGTTGAATGATGTGTTCACCAGAACCGGGCAGCCGGTCAACTCCTTGAATTTGGAGATCAGGAGGTAGTATCTCGGATTAGTCTCCTTATGCACTGTTTGGATCCGGGCAGAGTAGTCCAGGTGTGTAACCGCAGGGATCTCCGACCGCAAGATATTGAGCTTTTCGATACCGAAGAGTCTCTTCTGTTCTTCCGACATAGCTAATTGTTTCGCCTGGACGACATCGGCAACCAAAAGCATGTACGGGCTGTCGACGTCAAGCTGGAACCACTCGGATACATCTTCTCGCAGTACGCTCGGGGCAAAGGGTCGAAATGACTCCCTGTACTTTACTTTCAGGTTCAGTTGCTTCTGCATGGTTGGAGAGCGCGGGTCCGCGATGATAGAACGCCCGCCAAGAGCTCGCGGACCGAACTCCATCCGTCCCTGATGCCAGCCGATGGCCTTGCCATCCGCAAGTGCATGGGCAACGGCGCTAATCAGCTCGTCGTCCGATACGGTGCTGAAGATTGCCCCGACGTTCGCCAATCGTTGCTCGATCTCGCGCTGATTGAATTCGGGTCCGAGAAACGATCCCTTCATGCTGTCGGTTGGCGTTATGTGCCTTGGCTGATTGAGCATCAGGTGGTAGGCACCGAGAGCAGCGCCTACCGCACCGCCCGCATCGCCGGCCGCGGGTTGAATCCAGATGTTATCGAAGATTCCCTCTCTCAAAAGCCTTCCGTTGGCGACGCAGTTAAGCGCTACGCCACCAGCAAGGCAGAAGTTCTTCTGCCTTGTCGACCGTTGGATATCCTTGGCGAGCCTAATGACAACATCTTCGGTAACGGCCTGAATAGAAGCCGCAATATCCATCTCCCGCTGCGTAAGTTGACTCTCTGGATTTCTGGGTTGCCCACCGAAGAGCGCATGGAAGCGATCGTTCGTCATTGTCAGGCCGGTACAGTAGTCAAAGTACCTCATGTCAAGATGGAAGGATCCATCTTCCTTAATGTCGATGAGGTGCTTCTTAATGAGATCAACGTAGCGCGGCTCCCCGTAAGGAGCCAGACCCATGACTTTGTACTCGCCGGAGTTGACTTTGAATCCAGTGTAGTAAGTGAAGGCGGAGTACAGCAGTCCAAGGGAGTGCGGAAAGTGAATCTCTTTCTGAACCGATAGTTGATTGTCACGACCGATGAAAACAGCAGTTGTCGCCCATTCGCCAACCCCGTCCATGGTCAGAACGGCAGCTTGCTGGAACGGCGATGGAAAGAATGCGGATGCAGCGTGGCTCAGATGGTGCTCGGAAAAGCATATGCGCTTAAGCCAGTCGACCTCCCCGCCAAAGCACTTCTTCAGGGCCTCGACGATCACGGTCTTCTGGAAGAGTTTTTCCTTAAGCCAAACCGGAAGCCCTTTTGCAAAACTGCGGAATCCTCTTGGGGGAAACGCGAGATACGTCTCGAATATGCGATCAAACTTTAGAAACGGCTTGTCGTAGAAGACGACGTAGTCAATGTCCGCGGGCCGCAGACCGGTTGAGCTGAGGCAGTACTCCGCAGCTTTCGCGGGAAAATCAGGGTCATGTTTCTTGCGCGTGAACCGCTCCTCCTGAGCAGCGGCGATGATATCGCCGTCTGACACCAGACAGGCGGCAGAGTCGTGATAGAAAGCTGAAAGGCCGAGGATATTCATTGATCAAAACAGAGAGAAGATAAATCTTCGTGCTGAAGCGAGAACCAGATTTCCCGGGGGCTTCGAGGGAGTGAATCAACAAGCCAGTTACGCGCGATCAAAACAGAGAGTAGATAAACGGAGCGATAACCGAGCCCTCAGCTACGATCAGCAAAGTAGCAATGAGAATGATGACCGTGATGACGGGAGTGATCCACAGCTTCTTGCGAACCCGCAAAAAGGCCCAAAGTTCTTTGATGAACGCACTCATAATGCACCTCAAAATTGATTTTTGAACGAATGAGCTGCTGAACCCTGCGGAGCGCGATCGATCCAAAATAGGAACTGACCACACTACGTCTTAAATTATAGCAAAATTTACCCAAGCATGCCCCGCACTGGTACACCGGTTTCTGAAGGATCGGGTCTTATTTCACCTTTAGGCCGATCATGATGAATAAGGCACCGTCAACCCCACCGGTGAGCAGCATTTCGAGTTGGGTGGCCAACCGAGCCAGTTTTGTGCCTTTGCCATGAGGCTCAAACAGTTTTTCGTTCTCCGAAAATGGGGCGGAATCGATCTTCGGAATGCTGAATAAAAACTCAAAGCCGTTGGATTCAAACCAGTCAATTATCTCGTCATAAGAATGTTTGCTCTCTTGAGGATGTTTATATTGGTCCATAAACCAGGCTCGCTTGCGGGTTTCGTTGTAGTTTCGATTGCGCATATGCGCATCCAGCACACGCAGGCGGTTCCCGGATAACCGAAATAGAACTCTTCGCAGATCTGTGGTCAAACGGCCGATTCTGTTGTACAAGCCGATGACGATACAACCACCAGGTTTGACCAAACGGGAAATACTCAGGAAGGCACCTAAGGGGTCGCTGGTGTGGTGCAGAACGCCATTTGAGATGACTATATCAAAGGCACCAGCACGAAACGCAGGTTTGAAAAGGTTCATTTGAACGAATTCGGCATTCTTGATACCAGATTTATCGCGGAAGGCCTTCGCCAGCCGCAGCGAATTCAGGCACAGGTCCGACCCAAAAACCTGGCGGTTCCAATGTATGCCCAGAAAATTCGTGAGTTGGCCAGTGCCACAGCCAACCTCGAGAACGCGGGCCCCCTTGGGGATCTGTTCGTCCAATAGACGGGCAAAAACCCCTCGCCTCGCTTTCTCAATCAGGCTCTGCTTCGAATCGAGGTCATCGTAATTGGGGAATGGATTCTCTTCGTAAAAAGCTTTGACGATGTCCGTCACGTGCTGGGTCTGGCCTTCGTTCGATGCGAGGAGCAAGGGGATGCCGTTATCGACGGGGAAGACAGCCTCGCAAGATAGGCATTGAATGCGCTGGTCTTCCAATGCGAGTTCTTCTTGGCAGGACGGGCAAGCAAAAATCTCCGGATACCTGTTGAGTTGGGGAAAGTCCATCGATCACCTACCTCGTTGTTCTACCGCATCGTTCTACCGCATCGTTCTACCGCATCCGGGGGCATTACCGTGGCGGCACCAGCGGGTTCTCTTGCAAATATCCAAACCTGACTCGGCGCTTACCTGGCGCCCAGTGCGGTGAAATGAGGGCGGCAGGGAACTAGCCGGCCGGCGTTATCAGTGGACTCAATTTGCAACCCAATTCACCGGCAAGAGCTGTCAACCTCTTTGGATATCAGCGCCGCGAATTTCCTTGCTCCGGGGACGGCAAAGTGCGCATAGTCGACAAAATCACTATGCTGAAAATTCGTAACTCCAGGGTCGATATATTTTGCTGGGATCGAAGAGGCGGTATCCCTTAGGATTGAATTGAATCGCTCCACTAAAGGGGGAAAATCGCCTTTTTTAACCAACGGCGCCCAAATATTGGGCCCCGCGGGCCAATCTTTGTTGATTATCTGCCCGATAAAAATGGTCTTCGTGCCTCTTGAGGCATTGATGGCCGCTATGGTCTTTATGTGCTCGATAAAGATAGCTTCCAGGCGTTTATCGCTACCGGAAACCGGCGGTTTTCCAAGAATCTTTGGGACCTTTGGAACGGTGTCAAACCGGTTTTTGACTATTTCATTTGCCAAGAAGACCAACGGAGAATATTTTGCGATAGCAAGATCAGGCTTACGGATGGCCATCGTCAGCACGTGATAGTCCGCGTATGCACTGTCGAGTTTGTCGATGTGGGAATTGATTACGTCGTTCCAGCCCACATAATAGATTGCGCAGGCAGGTTTTTTCCCCACGACGCTTTGGTAAAAGGCAGTCTCTAGCAGGTGCTCCTCTGTGCTATGACCGACTACACCGAAATTCACGACGGTGTATCTATTGTTAAGGTCAGACTGCAAGTTCGCCACCCATGTCTCATCTTGAGTCACACCAACATCGTAGGTGGTTGATCCTCCATAGACAAAAATAAGGTCCTTGCCTAGATCATCCGCCGTTAGTTCTTTGCCTCTCAGTCCCAATGAATTATGAGAAAAATTGAGCTCCTGACCCTGGAGTGCCGCCACATCGATACCCGCGCCTTTGGCTTTCGCTTCTATGCCTCGAAAATCCAGGTGGTTCTGGTATTGGAAGTTCGGCCTTGGAACAAGTTGCAACAAAGGATGGTAAATAAACGCGTAGTCGTCGGGATTAGAGGCCGTAACTCTGTTGCGCGGATAAAGAGCGCTATTCGCGAACGCAAGGCTCAGTTCAATTATGCACCAGCACAGAATCGCGTATGAAAAATTCCTGGCTTTGCTGAACGCCGCGGCGATAAGGAGCAGACAGACGATATAAGAGAAGAAATAGAATCGCTCCGTTCCAATATTCAGGCTGTGAGTGAAGAACAAATATACGCACACGAAGAATACCAGGATGAGCGCACATGTATTTAATAAGAATGGGATTGCCACCTTGAAGTTGAAGGGTTTTTTCAATCCGTAGAATTCCTGTGCTCTAGTCCAATTCATAGGCATTTTTATAGTCCTTTTTGTTGTCTTTTTATCGTCCTTGTCCACAGTCCTCACTCAGACATCCGTTCTGATTGAACGGCGATGGAAAAATACGGATGCATTGGAGCGATCCCCAGTTTTTTGCGAATACGCAGGAAAGCCCCAGAGTTCTTTGATGAACGCCACCCATATGGACCTCAAAACTGATTTCTGAACGAATCAGCTGCTGAATCGAGTGGAGTGCGGTCAATCCAATAGGAATCGACCACACGGCGCTTCAATTGAAGCTCGTCACGGCCAAACAGCCGGGTCAAAATGGAAATCGGAGTCAGAATGCCGAAGAAGATAATGCCCAAAACAATCGGGCTGACAATCTTCCCGATGCGCTCGCCTAAAAGGAACCAAGCCCTATTCAGAGGCGCGAGAGCTCGGGGAACAACGAGTGTGAGCAGGCCAAAGAGGATGCCGGCCGCGAGGTAGGCGGCGCAGGCGATCCAGCTCCGATGTCGAATGATTCCGTAAACCCCTAAGATGGCGAAAACGGCCGTGAGCATAAGCCCGAAGCGCCGTTCAGATGGAAGTTTGGGTGGAGAGAAGATGCTCATTGAATACCCTTTACGTTCAGACGTCCGCCGGCAGTGTCAGCGGTATTACGTGTCCTCAACCACTCGACGCGCTCACGCAACACGCGCACATAGGCGTCGGTAAATGTTATCGCCGACGCCCTAGACAGGTGCGACCAGTCAGGGCAGGGAAGATGTTGCATCGCCGGATAGTCCTCGAAGTGCACACCGAACGATGCGGTATCATTCACTAGCTTGTCCCAGACCTTCACGCGAGGGTAGCGAGTCCGCTCTATGTCGAGGAGCGGTCCGCTCGAGGGTGGGCGGACCCAGACGACCTCGCCGCCACGGGCGCGGATTCGATCGATATCGGACTTGGTATTCGCGCTCACTCGCTCGACCTTGTCCGCCTTCACCACCGGCCCCGCGAAAAAATCCATCCAGACAATTTGCGCTTGTTCGCGCAGGTAGCCGTCCCGCTCGATCCGCTCCCAGAGATAGCTTTGTCGATCGTCATAGGACTCGCTGATCTTCCAGACGTCAATGTAGGGGCCTTCCACGCCTTTGCGTTCCGGCCACTTGTGCCGTTCCAGTAGCTTGAACAAGGTGTAATTGCTGTCGAGAAACGCAAAATACCGGGACAGTGTCTTTTCGATCTGGAGTCCGGCCCGCTGCGACGGCGACTCAGTCTTGATGTACTTGAGGACCACCGGCATGGATCCGGCGTCATCACTGAAATAGGAAAACTCCGCGGTGCCTATCACGAGGAGCCCAGCGAAGTGCTCGTCGGCGGCGAGATCGTGCAATATCGGTTGCGCGTTCGTGCCCATGAGCGCTAGTTGAATCGGACGACGACCGGTGAGTCTCTGCCAGGTGGTGAGATCGGTGTCCAAGAGGATTCGCGAGTCGCCGATGATCACCACCGAGTCTCGTGGGCCGGCGTCGACTTTGCGCCGCTCCACCGTCCAGTCGCCGCGCCCATCGTCGAGGTCGCCCGCGCGCAGTCCCAAATGCCGCATCTCGATTTCCCATGCAAACACCAGGACAAGGGTAGTCGAGGCCACCATGAGGAGTATCCGCAGCCACGGGAGAACCGGGATCGGGCGCTCGAGGCCTCTGGGCGGCGGACTGTTCACCGTGGGGGGACTCTCTTGGAAACTCAGTGCCTGTTCCTCTGTCGCGTCAGAACTGGAAATAGATGAATGCATTGCCTCTCCCTTGCGTGATGATGATTACAAACGCCATGCAGGCCCACGCGGTCGCGACGAGTAGAGGCGGAGCTTGCGTGACCACGTCCTCCAGCGTTCTATCGCGCATGTACCACTGTGCGGAAAGGAGTCCGACGACGCATACTACCGTCTCGAGTATCTTCACGGTCGGCAGCACTGCAGCGGCGTGCGGATGCAGGCCAGCCATGGCGCCCAGCATGGTCATGGCCGCGGGCAAGGTCTTCGCACGGAAGAAAACCCAAGTGACGTTGACCAGAGTGTACGTGACAAGGGCCAGCAGCAGCTTGGAGGCCAGGCTGCTCAAGAGTGTCCATCTGACGGCAGCCTGCTTGAGCCAGCGTTCGGCAGCCAGGTAGGCGCCGTGCAAGCCGCCCCAAACTACGAAGGTCCAATTGGAGCCGTGCCACAAACCGCCCAGCAGCATCGTCGTCATCAGGTTGGTATACGTGCGCGCCTCCCCGTGGCGGTTACCACCGAGAGGTATATAGAGGTAATCACGCAGCCACGTCGACAGCGAGATGTGCCACCGCCGCCAGAAATCCGAGAATCCTATCGCGGCATAAGGCGAGCGGAAGTTGTTCGGAATGTTAAAGCCAAGGCATAGAGCGGCACCGACGGCGGTTGTCGAATATCCTGCGAAGTCGCAAAAGATCTGTCCGGAAAACGCCAGAGTCCCGAGGCACGCATCCAGGGCGCCCACGGGACCCTTGGCGCCGAAGACCGCGTTGGCTACCGGGGCGAAGGCCCCGTCGGCAAAGACCACTTTCTCGAAGAGGCCGAGCGTCATCAGCGCCAAACCCCAGCAGAGTTGGTCGCGCGTTGCGGTTCGCGGGCGCTGGAACTGGGGTACGAGGTCGGCGGTCCGCAAGATAGGGCCGGCGACAAGCTGCGTAAAGAACGCGACGAAGAGCGCAAAGTCGAACAATCTCGGGATCGGCTCCACGCGCCGCCAATAGATGTCGAGCGTGTAAGACAGTGAATGGAAAGTGTAAAACGAGATGCCGACCGGCAACAGGATGTTCCACTCCGGCTGCCGGTAGTGCACACCCATCGCCGTCATGAGCGTGTGCCAATTCTCGAGCACGAAATTGCCGTACTTGAAGAATCCGAGAAAGCCCAGGTTCACTACGAGCGATACGACGAGCCATGCTTTGCGGCGCCCGTCCTTTACCTGAAGGTGTATCTGGCGGGCGACGAGCCAGTCAACGATCGTCGATGCCCAAAGCAGCAGGATAAAAGGCGGGTTCCAGGCCGCATAGAACAGATAGCTGGCCACGAGCAGGTTGAGTTTCTTGACGGACCAGGGGAGCGGCAGACTATGCAGCACCAGCACGATCGCAAAGAAGACGACGAATGTAAGGGAGTTAAAGACCATGCACGCTCACCGGCCCAACGCATAAACGACACTTGCGCCAACTGTCACCAAGGCCAGCAACGCGGACCAAAAGAGAAGAATGCGGTCCTGCCGGCGCGCGCGCGCGAGTGCCTCGGCGTAGGGAATGGTCGTATGCGCGATCATGGTGTATAGCGGGATCCATGCCTGCGGCCACAAGCGATGGATGGCCAAATCCAGGCGCTTGCGCGCGAGAAACCACGGCGAGCGCACCTTTTGCCTGAGTTCGACGAAATTCGTTTTGGACAACTCGCATAAGACATCCGTGTGGGCACGCCTCGCCAACTGATAAGCCTGAAAAGCGGCAGCGCGGTTGCCATGGGATTCGCCAAGCGCCTGCACCAACACCGAGCAGTCCTCGAACGCCGAGTTCATCCCCTGACCATAGAACGGATAGACGGCGTGGCAGGCGTCGCCGACGAGAACCGCCCAGTCACCGAAGACCCACGGCGCGGTGCGCGTCGTGATCAGACTTGCGGGACTATGCCTCATCCACTGCTCAACCAGCCCCGGAAGTAACGGAACGAGGTCCGGAAAATACTTCGTGAACAAGGCCTCGACGTCTGCCGCCGTTCGCGAGCTCGCGAAACTGTCCTCGCCCTCGAAGGGCAGAAACAATGTCAATGTGTGCGATCCGTCGAGGTTGGGATGCGATACGATCAGGCAGTGGCTACGTGGCCACAAATGCAGAGCCGTCAGCTCGATCATCGAGCCGCCGTCGCGCCCGGCGGGCAGCGTGAGTTCCTTGTATCCCCATTCGAGAAATTCCTGATGATATTCGGCGCGCTCGCCGTGCTGGAGCTCCCGCCGCATGGTCGAAAAGGCGCCGTCCGCGCCGATGACCCACCGTGGGCTTGCTTTTATGCCCTGACCTGCCGCGTCGAATTCGAGCTCCTGCAATTCCTTGTCCGCGCGCACGAGTCGGTGTTCGAAATGCAGCTTTACCGACGGAAACCGCTCGGCCTCTTCCAGCAGCATGCGATTGAGCTCGTTGCGGTCGACCGAATGCAGGACCTCAGCGGTATTTTTTCCATATGGTTGGAAGCGCACCGTCCCGTCTAACGAGTGGATGGCACGACCCCGCATGATTACTGCTCGCTGCAGAACGTGGTTCAACAGACCAACCATATGCAGCGCCTGCATGCCACGTTTCGACAGACCTAAGTTGATTGATCTTCCACCGCCTGCGATTTGCGTGCGAGGATCGGAACGGCGTTCGTAAACGTCGACGTCATATCCCCGCTGTGCAAGCGCCAATGCGAGGAGCGAGCCTGCGGGACCACCACCCACGATGGCCACACGTCCATCCTCCGCGTGGCCTCCGATGTTTACGGACTGTTCGAGTGTCATCACCGCGCCCACTAAATGGTTGAACTCTCAGGCAATGCTCAACGCTATGGCCTTCTCGGCGGCGATGAGTCCGTCCATTGCCTCGTTGAACTTGACTTGGCTCAACTCGCCGCCCAGGCGAAAAAGGTAAGAGCGCAGGAACGAGGAGCGCTCTTTGGGCGGATAAGTCTCGCGAATCAGGAAAGGCAGATCGGATTCCACCATGTGGCGGATTGCCAGCATCGGTATGGGGCTGCGCAAGGGCCGGAAGTCAGGATTTCGCAAACCCGGACTCTCATTGGCGGCGTGAAACTCACCCAACATCAAGCCCATCTCGACGAAGTATCTCTTGAGGCTCGCCTGCACCTTGTCGATGGCGGCCGCGCCGTCGGCGCCATTGGCTCCGAGAGAAGGGAAGACCACCAAAAAAGCCTTGTTGATCGCCTCCGGGCCGCTCGTCGGCTCGGTCTCCAGAAACACATTGCGGTAATCGGTGATGATCGCGGAAATGCGCTCGAAGCTCGGCGTCGTCTCCGCCACTTCCGCCATCCAGATCGTATCGAGTCCCAGCGCGATCGGAACGAAGGGGCACACCGAACCCGGGCGGCCTAACTGAGGATGGGGACGCGCAAGAAACCCGCGGATCCAGTTGAGCACGCATCCCAGCGGCGACGTTGGATCGCAGTTCCGATCGACTTCCGAGATCCGCATCAATTGTGGTGGGGTCGACTGTCGGTCGCCTCCATCACCGCGCGCCAGTCCGCTTGGACGGTCGTGCATCGCTTGCGCACGCCCGTGCGCGTCCTGAATATCCATTTTCTCTTTCTCCTTCTTCTCGCGAGCGCATCGAGGATTCTCGATCTCTCGCGTGATCCGGCCACGCCCTTTTCTTACGGTCGTACTCCCTGCGAGAGTGCACCTAGCCGATCCTCACCATCGGCTATTTCCGCCTGCGGACCGGTCCCGGCCGGAGCGGCCTTCCCGGGCAACGAAAACGCGTCCGCCAATTCATCGATCTGTCGAATCGCCGGCACGCTGTAGGCAGTGATGGCTATCAACGTCATCAATGTCCCCAATGTGATGAACATCAGTCCAAGGCCGCGACCCGGCCCGACACCGATGATCAAGCCCACCGATCCGGCCAGCGGGCCACCTCTGCCGAGCAGCGGCTCGAATACGTGCTCGGAGAGTGGGCCGGCGAGGCAGAAACCGAGTACCGTTGCCGTGTTGATCAGGACTCGCTGGATAGCGAAGCAGCGGCCTTGCAGGCCGGCCGGCACCTTGGCCTGCCAGAGCGAATTGTTCGAGGCAGAGATGACCGGTATCATCAGGAATAGAACGAAGCCGGCGACGGCAACCGGCGTAAACGAAGGCCATAGGCCGTGCGCGGCCAGGCAAACACCGGCCAACGACCAAAAAACCAGTACGCCGTGTATCCGCTTTCGCGGACCACCCCACGCCGTGATCGCAATGCCACCCAGCAACAACCCGCTGCCGCTGATCGCGTATTGCACGCCGACCCGCGCGGGGTCGGAGAACGACAACAGCAATGGAGCGATCACGACACCGGCAATGGAAAACAGGAAATTGTTCGAGCCGTAGATGGCCAGCAATCCCATGAGACCGGGCCTCTCATGCACATAGCGCCAACCGATCATGGCTTCGCGCAGGAGACCCTCGCGATTCTGCCTGGCAGCGGCGACCGGCTGCGGTATGGATGCCGCCACCAGCGTTCCCACTCCAACCACAAAACTCAGCGCATCAAGTATCACAATCCCACGCAGGCTGATCGAGCTGACCAACGCGCCGGCCAGCAGCGGCCCCATGATCTCCGCGATGGCGTTTCCGGTCTGCGCCAATCCGTTAACTCTTGGCAGCTGGTCTCGCGTCGCCAGGAGAGGAATGCTCGCCGCAAAAGCCGGTGTGCGGAATGCATTACACACCGACCCAGCGCCCACCGCGAGATAGATGTGCCAAATTGTTAAATGACCGGTAGCCCCCAGGCCGGCGAGCACGAGCATCGTGGCGGCGGAGAGCAAGTCACAGGCGATCATGGTCCGCCGGCGGTCCCAGCGGTCCACGAGAGCACCGGCAACTGTCGAGACGACGAGCGACGGTATGGTCATGGCCACGAAGGTCATGGCGAAGCGCGTCGTCGAGCCGGTGGTGCGCAGTACCCAGATACCCAGCGCGAAGGTTGACAGCCGCGACCCTACGGACGAGACCAACTGGCCGGCCCAGATCAGCAGGAAATTGCGTAACCCTGCCACCTGGTTCAAGGGCATACTTTGAGATCCATTGCAGCGGCTAAAGACTCTGCCAATCGCTGGCCCAGCACTGTGATATGAGGAGGCTTCATCATAGACCCATGGCTTCCCGTCACGGCCCGCGTATAGATCAGGTGTGCAGGTACGCAACGCTCCCATCCCAGCGACGCAGTCGGTACCGGCGATCCCGGAAGCCGCTCGCCGGCTACAAAGAGATGCACAGGAATGCCGATTGGCCGTGGACGATAAGCCGCCATCACCCGTCCATGGAGCTCCAAGTTACGGCATAGCACACGTGCCTCATGCGCGGAGAGTTGCTCGAGATTCTCCGGCAGCACTTGCAAGGCGCGATAGCGATTGAACAATTCATCGAAGTCGAGATTGGAATCGGGTACATCGAATGCTGCCGCCACGGAGCGTCCATGCGATCTCTCCGCTCTCTGCGCCTCGCACAGCTCCATCAACATCGTTTCGGGAGTTCTATCGTTATTGTCCCTAATACCATTGACATCCGGATGAAACGCGTCCAGCAAACCCAGAAATTCCAGCGCGTGTCCGTGATCCAGCAGCACCTGCGCGATTTCATATGCTAGAACGCCTCCGAAAGACCAGCCCGCCAGCCGATACGGCCCTGCCGGCTGTACTTGCTGAAGCAAGTTGACCATGCGCTCCGCCATCGCGCGCATGGTGTGTAGCCGCGGCTCACTTGGCGGGACGCTCGGCAGCCCATATACCGGCAATTCCCTGGGCAGATACTGCGCCAGCGCGGAAAAATACAACCCGTCGCCATAGCCGTCATGCACCAAAAAGAGCGGCGTTTGTATTCCTTCTTGGATCCGTTGCGCGCCGCGGCGTGGAGCGCTCGCGGACGTGTTGCGTAAAGATGCCGCAAATGACTCGATCGTCGGATGATTGAAGAGTTCGGTGACGGTTGTCTCGATGCCGAGTTGCCGGAGCAAGCTCATCACCTTGACGACCAGCAGCGAATGCCCCCCTATTTCAAAGAAGTTGTCGTTTCGGCCGACTCGCTCGAGCTTGAGGACCTCTGCCCAAATCCGCGCCACAGTGGTCTCCACCTCGCCCACCGGCGCCGCATACCCCCGCGTCACATAGGCACCGGCATCCGGAGACGGCAACGCCTTGCGATCCAGCTTGCCATTGGCAGTCAGCGGTAACCTCGCCAGCGATACATACGCCGCCGGCACCATGTATTCCGGGAGCAGCGAGCTTAGGTGTGCGCGCAGCGCTTCAACATCCATGGCGACCGCCGGTGCGCCGTTCTCAACCGGTTCCGTTGCCGTGACATAGGCCACCAGACGTTTGTCGCCCGCATGATCCTCGCGGGCCAGGACCACTGCCTCACGCACGCTGGGGTGCTCAGCCAATCGCGCCTCGATCTCCCCCAGTTCGATGCGGAAGCCGCGAATCTTCACCTGATGATCGTTGCGGCCCAGATACTCGATATTGCCGTCCGGCCGGAAACGGCCTACGTCGCCCGTCTTATACATCCGCGCACCCGGTTCAGGGCTAAACGGATCCGCCATAAACCTTTCGGCGGTTAACTCAGGCCGCTTCCAATAGCCTCGACTCAACCCTGATCCGCCGATGTACACTTCCCCATTGACACCGATCGGCATGGGCCTATGCTCTTTATCCAGCACATAGACCTGGGTATTCGCCAGGGGCCGTCCAATCGCCACCGACCCCTCCTCTCCTCGTTTCACCTCCGCATATGTGGAATATGTCGTGTCCTCGGTGGGCCCATACAGGTTCACGACCCGCTCCACCTCGGTCCGCTCGTAGATCTCATTCACTAAGTCCCGTGTGAGCGCCTCTCCCGCCAGGTTCACGGTCTTAACGCTGTTCGGCACTGCATGGATCCGCAACAGCTCCCTCATTGCGGAGGGCACCGTATTGATTAATGTCACCTTCTGCGCTTCTTTTTTCAGTCGCGGCAGCTCCAACGCATTCTCCGCCAGGATCACGCTTCCTCCGCAACTCAATGGCACAAAAATCTCAAACACCGATAGATCAAAACAGATCGAAGTCGAAGCCAGCACTGTCTCCAGCTCTTCCTCCCCATACACTTCCCGTGCCCAATTCAGCAACGTTGCCGCGCTGCTGTGCCGGATCGTCGCCCCTTTCGGCTTTCCCGTTGATCCCGACGTGTAGATCATGTATGCCGCATTCTCTCCCTCGCTCCCTGACTCAGGATTGCCCGCCTCTTCCTTCAGAATCTCTTCCTGTACGTCTTCCCAGCACAGAACTTTGCCCGCGCCCACTCCTTCTACACACCCTTTCACTCTCCTCTCCGTCAACACCACCCGAGCCTCCGCATCGCTCAGCATGAAGCTCAGCCGCTCCTGCGGATACTGCGGATCCAGTGGCACGTAGGCGCCGCCCGCTTTCAAGATCCCAAGCAGCCCCACCACCATTTCCACGTCGCGCTCCATGCAGATCCCCACCAGCACGTCGGGCCCAACTCCCAGTTTCCTGAGGTACCATCCCAATTGGTTCGAGTGGCGATTCAACTCCGCATAGGTAAGCTGCTGCTCTTCACACTTCACGGCTACCGCATTCGGCGTTCTCGCTGCCTGCTCCTCAAACAGCTCGTGAACACAACTGGGCTGCGGATACTCCCTCCTGGTCTGGTTCCATTCGACGAGCAGTTGACGCCGTTCCGCAGGCGGCAAGACATCAAGACGACACACCGGAGTCGCCGGGTCGCGTTCCAACGCTTCCGCCAACGATTGCAGAGCCGTGTGCATCAACGCGCACACGCGTTGCGGATCAATAGATCCGTCCACCTGAACCTTCAGGATCAGTTCTTGCCCCAGATCATTGACGGATATACCGAATGGGTAGTTGGTACGTTCCTGACCTCCTAAGAACTTCAGGCCGACCATAGTCTGGGTGGCGTCGAAGCCCTTCTCGGCACTCA
>Ga0210400_10000397_pt1 | contig 49724 bp, 53 predicted proteins | sample IncBWH26MmetaG_FD_155456 | JGI IMG/M metagenome (GOLD analysis project Ga0210400, IMG submission 155456) | Forest soil microbial communities from Barre Woods Harvard Forest LTER site, Petersham, Massachusetts, United States - Inc-BW-H-26-M | ecosystem: Environmental > Terrestrial > Soil >...
TTTCGAGCGTGGGAACCGGCCATCGACCTTTTCCCCACCAACCTGTGGTCGCGCATTGCCGGAAGGGTGCTGCGGCGCGCTCCTCGTTCGCTATACGGTCAGGGAGACGCGAAGGGATTCTTGCCACTGCGCAAGGCGATCGCAGAGTACGTTGGCGGAGCGCGCGGAGTGCGTTGCGACGCTGAGCAAATCATCGTCACTTCGGGTGCCCAGCAGGCACTCGATCTGACCTCCAGGCTCCTTCTTGACCCCGGCGATTCGGCTTGGCTCGAAGACCCCGGCTATCCCGGAGCGTTGGGTGCGCTCCAGGCAGCGGGGGCAAAAATCACGCCTGTGCCAGTGGACCACGAGGGGATAGATGTGAAGTGGGGACAGCGCTACGCATCTGGGGCCAGGCTTGCTTACGTAACACCGGCGAACCAGTTCCCCCTGGGAACTGCGATGTCGTTGGAGCGGCGCTTGTCGCTGCTGAACTGCGCGGCGACGGAAGGCTCGTGGATCATCGAGGACGATTACGACTCCGAGTACCGTTATTTTGGACGACCACTGGCGGCGCTTCAGAGTTTGGACCGCGTCAGGTGTGTGATCTATGTTGGCACCTTTACCAAGATGCTCTTCAATGCGTTGCGTCTCGGTTTCCTGGTGCTGCCCCCACCTCTAGTGGAACCCGTATGGTCAAAAAACTCGTCCTGATCGCTGCCCTGCGCCAGAAATCATTGCTCTGCGCACGTTGATGATAAATCAGGCCCGGGAGGTCTTTTGCTAGGGGAGATTCCCGGCATCCTCACAATATGTGCTGATTGTGAGCCCATCGCCCGCTGTCCCGTCGACTTTTATGCCGCTTCCCTCTCGTAGTACTTCAGCAGGCCCCCCAGTCGTTCTCGACACCGCACTGCTCCCATGTTCCTCCTTGCCTCCGGCCGCGAAGGAAACAAGATCCGATTGTCTTTGCCCTGATGGTTGCGCTCCTCGTGGTAATGTACGATATATTGCTGCAACGCTCGCCGCAGCGAAGATTCTCCAACCAGGATCAGCCTCGACAGACATTCTTCTTTGACCGACCTCACCCAGCGTTCCGCGTACGAGTTCAGATTCGGGCTTCTTGCTGGCAATCGAAGCGGATTCACGTTTCCCGTCCTGATCAGTTCTCGAAATGATTGGCAGAACTTCGCATCTCGGTCATGCAGCAGATAGCGGCAGCCTCTCAGGTATCCCCACTCCTCCATTGTCATATTTCGCGCCTGCGCTGCTCCATCCACTCCTGATCCGGGTACGGCGTGAACCCTGCCAGTTTCACCTGGCGAGTCTCCAAGTGGATGAAGAACAGCACATAGTAGGTCGTCAACCCTTTGAGCGTTAGGACTTCCGTCGTGAAGAAGTCCATTCCCGCCAAAACATCCCGGTGTGAGCGGATAAAGTTCTTCCATGAGATCGATTGCTTTCGCTTCGGCGCTGGAGAAATGCCGTGGCGATGGAGGACGTTGCCCACCGTCTGATCGGACAGACGATGCCCTAGATTTGCCAAGGCACCTACGATCCGATCGTAGCCCCAGTTCGGATTTTCCCTCGCCATCTGTACGACCAAGCGTTCTGTCTCCTGATCTACCTTGGGGCGCCCTACACTTCGACGGAATTTCGACCCATCAAATTTGTTCGCGATGAGCTTCCGATACCAACCCAGAATCGTATCGGGCTTGGCCGTTGCCGCCACGTCCTCCAGAGCCTTTCGACCTAGGCGGTGAGCGATCTCGGCCAGTGTCGCCTTTTCTCCTTCTGAAAGCAGCAGCCGACCCTCGATCTGCCCTCTCAGGATCCGGTTCTCCGCCGCCAGATATTCGTTTCGCAACAGAAGTTCTTCATTCACCGTTCCGGTGACATAGGCGAGCAGGCGCGCCCAAAGCATCTTAAATTCCCCTGTAATCTATAACTTCGTGAAGGCGAGATTGTAGGCGCTATTTCTGGGTCGGAGAAGTCCATTCGAAGAGGGAGCCTGTGCAAAATCTTAAGGCACGCCATTTCAAAGCCGTTCGAGTTTTTTGACCACACGACATGCGCTCGATGCTCAGGCTGCCTTGCAAAAACATTACTTCTCGTATCTGCTCGTAGATGCCGTCTCGCCAGTTTCGCCGCGCTTCTGGCGTCGAGCCTCGACTTTTTGCAAGGCACCTCTGAAAAAATCCACCTCCAGGGTCTTTTCTGCCAAAAGCTGCTTCAAGCGATGGATTTCTTTGCGGTGAGCTGATGCGTGCGTGCTAGGCCGCGACGATTCTTGTCCTGGTTCAACCATCTCTAGCTTCTTGCGCCACTTGTAGAGGCACCTTGGTCGTACCCCAAGTTCTCGTGCTAACTCGCCGACATCTTCACAAGTCTCCATGCGCTCGACAGCCATTCGCTGAAATTTCCGGGAGTATCTCTTTCTCTCCACCTGTGTTTCCTTTCCCGGAAACTGTGCCCAATTCGGTGTGTCACTTCAAGGGTTCACTCCACATTGATCAGCATGGCGCAGAACGTCTATATCGGAATAGCGATAGCCGGGAACAGCTTGAACTTTGCGACTTTTGACAATGTATCCGTCGATTCGTCAGCAACACCAAACACCAGTCACAAACTGGCAATGGTACTGTTGCCCAAGTCGCTAAGGTACATGGGTGCGCTTCGGCAAAGTTCGTGGGATTGCAGGAGGATAAGGGCGCACGAGAGGTTGTGAAGGAACACGCGGGGGATCGTAAACAGCAGTAAAACGAAAAACAACACCTTATTCTTTGCGCATCGCAAAATAATAGCGGCCATCTTTTTTGGCAATCGGAAATTTCACGGTAATCGCGCCACGCGGGTCATCATAGACAACCACGAGGAACTTCTCAGGCGGGATGTTATAGCGGGCGCTGAAACCGGGAGGCACGGTGGGCAAACTTTCGACATTTGCCGTAATCTTCACGCTCATGCCGGAGCTAAATTCGCCCACGAAGTGGTTCCGAGAAGATTCGCTTACGCCATCCCAGTCCACCAGCTTTTCTTCCGCATCCAAGTCTTTTTTGTCATGAGCCGTTAAGAATGCCTGCACAAATTCATCTTGAGCATGGTCCGATGTGGATGGATTCGCGGAGTGATGGCATCCCACCATAGCCAAAGTTAGCGCGGCTGCGCAGAGAACCTGCAACAAAGATGGTTTCGGCATCTTGCTTTCCTCTGCATCTACGATAACCTGCCACGTCCGAGACAAGCATTCGCGGATAGCCTTGGTGTTTGAACCGTTATTGCTGAGTCCTCAGTTTCGGCTGTTATGTAGATAAAGTTCAATCGCCGCTTCTCTGTCAAAGTACCGCACCACCGCTCTACATTGTTCGCAACGATCTTCACGGATGTGCCGAAGCATTTGATCGAAAGGCACGCGTCCCCACTTGCGCTTACAGGGTTTTGGTTCCGGCCAAGCGCTCATCGTGCGAATTATACTCGCGTGCGGAAGCCCCCGTTCGTCTATCTTCAGCTACCTGATTCGACAACATCCTGCCAAGTATCCCCGCCGATCTTACCGCCGTACGTCACAATAAAACTTGGAGTCTTATCCATGACCACCAGCCGCGTACGCACAACCGTCACAGTCCGATCAGACAATCCCGTTCCACGCCGCCGCAGCAAGAAGAAGGAATCCAGCGTCGTGCTTGTGGTGGCTCTCATTATCATTGGAGCGTTGCCCGTATCACGAAGCAATCGTCCTCGGGCCGCAACCGCAAAGACTTTCGGTTCCCCGGTAGGCCATGATAGGGCTTCGTAACACAAAACCGAGGACCGTCTTCTGCTTGAAGTATCCTACGTTTGCGGTCGCCTTTGTGGCAGTGGGTACTACGTAGTGCTGCAGAAAGAGGGAACCGTCTGGCGGTATGCTTCGATTGGAATGGCCTGGATTTCTTAGCCGGCTAGTTTAACCGCTGGTGGGTTCCTAACCGGAAACTGAACGACTGGCCTCGCTGTCGATGGCGTTCCGAATGATTCTCTGCTTTGATAAGGAACGTGAAGCAAAAAGAAACGGGAGCACGCCTGGAGTCGTTACCCAGAATAGAAGCGTCATTTGTCGAGCCGATGGAGTGTCAATCGGTATCGAAGCTACCTGAGGGGTTGGAATGGATTTGGGAAATTAAACTCGACGGCTATCGAGCCCTTACCGTCAAGTCCGGAAGTAGTGTGACGCTGTTTTCCCGGGGAAGCCCCACAGTCCAACGTAGAGTGATGCGATTCCACTTTCAAAAAAGAGTTGCATGTTCAGACTCTGTGTACGCGGCCCAATAATCTTTTTCGATTGCGATCTGATTCACGTCACCGATGGGCACAGCGAATGTGCGAGCGTCCGAAACATTCTGGTAATCCGCCGCACTCAGCGTGACCCAGCCTCCCAAGATCGTGACGGGCTCGGGAATGAAACCCGGAGGAGGCTTTGGAGGTGGTACTGTTTGGTGTGGATGATCGGGGTCAAAAATCGGCTTCAGTGCGCTGTGATCGAGCGTGACAAAGCGGCAAGGCTGTGCCGCAGCTTGCTCGAATATGTTTAGGGGACAAACTCTGACATATAGGATCGTGCCGTTCGTCAGGGGAACTTGGAGTATCGGTTGCGCTTCGGGAAAAGGCCCGATTGATTCGCCGGGCTGCAGGAAAAATGCATGCACCGCCTCAGCACCCGCGAGCCTTGCGCTTGTCCGAATGTCTTTTGCAGGTAACGCAAAGGCACCCACCGCACCCACAAGCATCCCGATCAACGCAAAGATAATTGCTTCCCGCGCTAGTTTCCTCATCGCATTCATTCCAATTTCATCCCCTCACCGCGCACATGAAATGCGATGCGAATCAATCGGCGCATCCGGCTTTTTGTTTCTTACCTTCCCTTGATCTCCAGCATCACTATCACACCTAAAACCACCCCAACCATAAGGATCAACGTCCCCACCACGAAGCCCCGGCGATTTAGCATTTTTCTACCCCGACTCCGGGGACCGCTCGGTGCGTTCCCGCAAATCGACGCTATCGCGTAAATGTTGTCGAAGTCAACAGCTAGTCCTGCGTAACTGGCCGCATTTCTATAACTATTGCGTAACCACCCGAAAGTACCGCGTCTGTAGACCTGACGATGGATTGGCACACCTTCACCGCTTTGCCATGCTTCCTAGAGTAAAAATCTTTTATCTCGGCGGCGGATCACACGCAGAATGCTTCGCGCCGTTGTGCCGGTGAACCAGTTGGAATCGCTCTTGGAACCGGAGGTTGTTAAACATATAGGGGATGATTTTCCTGAAGCTTACGCCGTGGCGATCACACTCATCGAGATTGCGCGTGACGAAGTGACCGCCATGTGGACAGCGGGACTCTGGCATGTAGAGGTATCACCAACTGATTTTGAGGAACGCCTGCGCTTTTTACCGGAGCAACCTAGATGTTCTAACTGAGAGCCAAGAGTTACAGGGTGGATCGGTCGAGTGGCGACCCGCAAAGGTATGAGTGTCCCTTTTGTGTGTCCTACAGCCCAAGCTCTCCTTGGCGAATACGCAAGCGCCGTGATGGAGCTATACGAGGTCAGCGATAGACTGGCTAATCTTGTCGGGGAGCATGGGCTGTTTGATGAGGAAAGGAAGTACGCTGAACAGGTACGCGAAAAGTGCAGAACAGCCCGCCTAGCTCTTGAGCAACACTGGGCGCAACATGGCTGTCGTCTGTGAGCCTACCGCTTGCGCTGTCAATTATGTTCCTACTGGAACGGAATTACGAGTTAATGGGACAGCAGCTTTCAGCCAGCTTGCAATGATAGCCGCTTTGTCGGGCGGCATCTCCTCGAAACGTAGACCCATGAATTGGTCCTTGAGGTTGTAAACTACAGTGGCGTTCGTTGAAAGTGAAACCCCACCCTTTGTGATTTCCAGTCGAATCCGTGTGCCTTCGGAGAATGGTGCCCTCCGCGTCAAAATGCAGCACCCGCCTTCACTCAAATCCATCGTCAGCCCATGAATTTGTTTTCCTGAATCAATATCCGTAGCCAGCACTGGTGCTACGAACAGGTATCTCTCGGCTCTTCTTCCAACGACAGCGGATTCCATTTGCACCTCGCCGGGGCGCTGCTAAGGATCGGATTCACGGGAGCAAAAGCGCTTCTGTTTGGTACCCCGATTCAAGGTGGCCGGAGTTGTAACTGCAGTGTTGAAAATAAAAGTAGTCTACTAGCGCCGTTAGCGTCAATGGAAAGGTACGTACTGAGTGGTGTAATGAGCTATGCGAGTTCGGAATCAGCAAAAGCAGCAGCCGACCCTCGATCTGCCCTCTCAGGATCCGGTTCTCCGCCGCCAGATATTCGTTTCGCAACGGGAGTTCTTGATTCACTGTTCCGGTGACATAGGCGAGGAGGCGTGCCCAAAGCATCTTAAATTCCCCTGTAATCTATAACTTCGTGAAAGCGAGATTGTAGGCGCTGTTTCTGGGTCGGAGGAGCCCATTCAAACAGGGAGCCTGTGCAAAATCCCAAGCCACGCCATTTCAAGCCGTTCGAGTTTTTTTGACCACAAGGGGCCCGCAAAGCTGCTCGCATTGAAGATCGCGGGCAGAGGTTCCCCGCCCCAGAACTTGCGGAAGAGAGTTTTGCGAAGCCATGCGCCGGTGAACTAATGACGCAACCCGTCTTCGTTAACGCTTTGCCGTCGGATGAGGTCAGGCCTGTCAAGCGTGCTGCGCCATGTCCATAACTTCTGGCTTGCCCGTCACCCAGGAAGAATCCCATCGATTGCTGCGTCGCCGTTCCGCTTACCACATTTGGACTTCCGACTTGTAGAGGAACTTCAGTTTCAGATCGGCAGTCGCGAAGGACATCGCTAATGATGCGTCGCCTTTTCGGCCTGAAACTAACATGGCACCGACACGTCTAAAGTCACGTAAGTCCGAACTCCCGAATCAAGGTAGGTTGGGATGTCCCTTGTGTGCTATGGGCTCGTACTTTTGGTAACAATGAGTGCAGCGAGCCAGCAACTGCCCCTCAAGCAAGAATACTTCCAAGGTTCCGTTTGGATGAGGGAACGCCTCGCTGCAAACACCAATCCCTCCAGCGATCTGACAGATAAAGACAAGATTGTATTGGCGGATCTTACGAACAGCACGGAAGATGAGGTTTTTCACGGCGCGCTTGAGCGGGCCCTTCGCGTAGCGCTCGACGAGTCACCCTTCTTGAACGTCCTTGCGGAAGTAAGCGTCGCCGACACGCTGAAAGATATGGCGCGCCAGGAGAATACGCCGCGCACGCCAGAGATTGCCCGCACGGTGTGCCAGCGTACGAATAGCAAGGCCTACGTCGCTGGCTCGATCAGCGCTCAGGGGACAGAATTCGCAGTCGCTCTGAAGGCAATAGACTGCATGAGCGGCGAAACGCTGGCGCTGGCACAGTCCACAGCTCAGGGTAAGGATAAGGTTCTGGATGCCCTTGGAGAAGCCGTCAGCAAGCTACGAGTGCAGCTCGGCGAGCCGCTCGACAGCGTGCGAGAGTTCCGTACGCCTCTATCCCGCGCGACAACTACTTCATTCGAGGCTCTGCAAGCGTGGAGTGCGGGAATAACAGCACAAAAAGAAAAAGGTGCCGCGGCGGCGATTCCCTTCTTTGAAGCTGCCGTCAGACTCGATCCGAATTTCGCGAGTGCTCTCTTCGACCTCGGTCTGACTTATCGCAACTCGCAACAGGAAGCGCTGGCGAGAAACTTATTCATTAGGGCATTTGCGGTGCGGAGTCATGCCAGCGCTCGCAAGCGGTTTTCCATTGAGGGGCTGTACTACAGTTTCGTGACGGTCGAATATGAGAGGGCTGTGGAAACCTATCGCCAGTGGAGGCGGATCTATCCCAGGGACGAGAGGCCTGTTTCGAATCTCGGTAGTTTTTACGGGGACGTGTGCGAGTATGGACAAGCCATTGCGCAGTTCAAAGAAGCGCGCAGAATGAATCCCAAAAACTTCATCGTGCACGAAGACTTGATCGAGATCCTGACCGCAGCGGGTGAATTCGAGGAGGCACGGGAGGCCTATTCCGAAATGCTTCGGATGAAACTCGACGATGACGCGCCTCACGTCTACATGTATTCCGTCGCCTTCCTTGAGCATGATGTAAAGGAAATGGGTAATCAGGCAGCCTGGTTCAATGGGAAACCGGATGTGCAGCACGAGATTCTTTCTGAGCAAGCGGACACAGAAGCTTATGACGGTCATCTGGCCCGTGCTCGCGAGCTGACAACACAGGCCGTGCAGTTGGCACTGAGCGCCCATAATAGTGAGCAGGCGGCTGCGTGGCTTTTGAACGCCTCCTGGCGCGAAGACCTTTTTGGCCACATACGGGAAGCGCATGACCAAGCCGTTAGGGCTCTGGAAATGGCGCCGGACAGCCGCGAAGGTGAAGCTATGGCTGCCATTCTTTTTGCACGAACTGGAGACGTCCCTAGGGCGACAGTTGCCGCCGAGGACCTCGAAAAACGATATCCCGACCACCCAGTAGTGCAATCCTACTGGCTTCCATGCATTCGGGCCCAAATAGCCCTAACCCAAAAAGATCCCTCTCTCGCATTGCGATTACTGCGAACTGCAGTGCACTACGATACGCTGTTGCCGCAAGTGGCCTACTATTCGCACATGCCGTCGGTCGTCCTGCGGGCGGAGGCATACTCGGCTTTGGGGCAGCCCACCGCCGCTCTTAAGGAATGGAAAGGGATTCTCAAATACCCGGGCATTGTTCAGCTCAGCGCCACCGCGCCCATCGCCAGGCTCCAACTAGCCCGTGCTTCTGCACGTCAAGCTGTGGGGACCGGCAATGCAGCACGCACCGAAGCCCGGACCGCATACCAGGACTTTCTGTCGCTGTGGAAAGGCGCCGACTCCAACATCCCCCTACTGAAAGAAGCCAAGGCCGAATTCACCAAGCTACAGTAGAGACGCTCTCTTGCGCGAGTGCAGAAGCGACATGGAGGGGCCCGGGAAAACTCCCTGAACGCGCTCAACGTTCGAGGCGATCGACGAAGTGACTCGAGGAATGGGGCATTCTAGTGTCGATCCAACTTGTTCAGACAAGGAATTTTGGCGTGTCAGGCTCGGCCTGGGACAAGGAATGATTTCGTTTACTTGCGCGAAGGACTATTCGTATCGCAGGGCAACTATGGGATCAACGCGCATCGCGCGGCGCGCCGGAACGTAACACGCCGCGAGTGCGACAAGCCCCAGCAAGACCGGAACGCCAGCAAAGGTGAGCGCGTCGGTTGCGGTTACGCCGAATAGCAGGCTCGAAAGAAATCTGGTAACGGCCAGAGATCCTGCCAAACCAATTCCTAGACCGATCAGAATCACCAACATCCCCTCGCGTAGAACCATTCTCAACACGTCCCTTCGATGAGCGCCCAGAGCCATGCGAATGCCAATTTCGCGAGTACGTTGCGAAACCGAATATGCGATTACGCCGTAGAGGCCCAACGTGCTCAAGAGCAGCGCCATGGCTCCGGCGATACCCAGCATCGCCAGAGTGAACGAAGTGTGCCCCATGGATCCGATATAGAAATAGTTCATCGTGTAAACGCTAGCGAGCGGTAGATTGGAGTCGACGGACCAAACAGCCTGACGAACCTGGTGCATGAAGCTTTCCGAGCCGGCCAAGGGACTGCGGACAACGAGAGTTACGTAGCGGCATACACGGAGCGGCCGGCCGCGGAATTTTGCCAGTACGGTGGGCCAATAGACGTCGGTGCGAGCAGGCTTGTCCATACTGTCGTCGCGTACATTGCCGACAACGCCGATGATCTCACGCCAATCATCGGTGTTGGAGATTCGAATTCGTTTCTCAAGCGCTTCGGCGGGCGTGCGCCAATATTCGCGGGCGAAATTTTCAGAGATAAGCGCAACGGGAACCTTGTTGTACGTATCAGTCCAACTGAGATCACGACCAGCGATGAGCGGTATGCCCAAAGTTTGCAAATATCCGGGCGAGATGAACAGGAGATGCCGAAGCGGAGGAAGCGCTCCCTGGGCGTAAGTGCGATCTGCGGCGAAGACATTATCCAGCCGGTTGTCTCCATCCATAGGGACAGCACTTGAGAAGCCGACGGAGGAAACGCCGGGAATCGCAGCGAGCTTGTCCTGGATTTGCTGCTCGATGCGAGGGACGCTGGCATCGTCAGGCACATCGGACTGCTGAATTGAAATGCGAAATGTTTGAATCTCGGCGGGACGGACGAAGCCGGGATTGATGCGCGTCAAAACGCGAAAGGTGCGAATCATCAGCCCCGAACAAATCAGCAGGACAAGGGCGAGCGCGACTTGCATGGTAACAAGTAAGTTGCGTGCGCGATGGCGTTCGCGGCTCAGGCCGATGGTGCGACCACCTTCGGGAAGGCCGGCGCGGACACCGGCGTGTTTGACAACCGGAATCAACCCGAAAAACAAACTGGTGAACAGCGCGATACCGAGAGTGAAGAGAAGCACGGGCAAATTGACGTCGATGTCACTGATGCGAGGGAGTCCGGACGGCGCGAGCGCGACGAGAAAGTGCAAGGCGGCTAAGGCGAGTCCCAAGCCGAAGATGCTACCGAGCAGGCCAATGATAGCGCTCTCGCAGAGCAATTGCGCAGCGATGCGCCCGCGACTGGCGCCAAGTGCGGCACGGAGAGCAAGTTCGCGCCGGCGGCCCTCTGTACGCACCAGCAGAAGATTGCCGACATTGGCGCAGGCAATCAGCAGAACCATTCCGATGCCGCCCATAATGACCCACAGGAGCGTGCCGACATTACCGACAACGTCCTGTTTCAGCGGCAGGAGATTCGGCACGAGGCGAGCCTTCTTGAGTAAGTCGAGACTGACCCCAGGTGAAGGCGGGAAAGTGTCCAGGGCGATGGGAATCATCCGCGCGACATCGGCGCTCGCTTGGGTTAGGGTGCTTCCGGCGTTAAGGCGAGCAATGCCAAAATAGCTGAAGTTTCCCAGGTATGTTTCGTTGCGATCTAACTGGAGTGGCAGAATCAACGCCAAATCCTGCATATCGAGAAAACGGAAATTCCGAGGCAGCACGCCGATGATCTCGCGAGCTTTTCCGTCCACGATGATCATCTTCGCGACCGCCGCAGGGTCAGCGTTGAATTTGCGCTGCCAGTAGCCGTAGGTCAGGATCGCCGTGGGCGGAGCACCTGGAGAGTCGTCCGATCGAGAGAAGATACGGCCGAACATGGGCGATACACCTAAAAGCGAAAGCGTGCCATCAGTCACGTCAAGTGCATGCACGCGTTCCGGCTCTGCGAAGCCCGTGACGTTCACGTCGTGGTCGGTGTCGGTCTCAGCGTAAATGGCGATGTCCTGAAACGTGCGGCTCTGCTCGCGAAACACGAAATAGTCTTCTGGCGCCATGCCGCGTAAGGATGGATTCAAGGCGAGCGGGCTAATCTCTACGCTCACCAGTTGTTCCGGTTGAGGATACGGGAGCGGCTTTAGGAGGACGCCGTCGAGGACACTGAAGATAGCGGTGTTCGCGCCGATGCCGAGGGCTAGCGTAAGAACCGCAACGATGGAGAAACCGGGGGATTTGCGGAGCGTGCGCAGGCCGTAGCGAACGTCTTGAATCAGAGCTTCGAGGAAGTGGACGCCGCGAGCCTCACGACATTCCTCTTTGATTCGCTCTGCTCCACCGAACTCCAGACTCGCACGCCGCACTGCTTCCCTTTGTGGCACGCCGCTGCGTACCAGATCCTCCGCGTACGCCTCGATGTGGAAATGGAGTTCGGTATCCATCTCGCTCTCCATGCGAGAGCGTCGCAGCATAGCCTGTAGCCAAGAACGAAGACGGCTCCAGAGCCTCATACTTCCTCCGGCCTCGTGCTCAGAATTCCCGCGATGACCTCCGCCATGCGGTTCCAGTTTTCGGTCTCTGCTTGTAGCCTGCGTTTCCCGGCCGCGGTGAGACGGTAATACTTGGCCTTGCGATTGTTCTCCGACGCGCCCCATTCGCTGGTGATCCAGCCCTGATGCTCCAAACGATAGAGCGCGGGATAGAGCGAGCCTTGTTGAATCTCCAGACGTTCTTTGGACACTTGATGGATGCGCAGCAGGATGCCGTACCCATGCATAGGGCGGAGCGAAACAGCCTTGAGGATCAGCATGTCGAGAGTGCCTTGCAGAAGGTCGAGCGGTTTTTGCACGGACAATCTCTCCTAGACCAACTAGGAATGTATCCCCGACTCTCCTAGACTGTCAAGGAAAAAGCGCCAATGTAACCCCGCGCCGGATGGTGAAGCAAGTGTCAACGAACGTATCGTTGGCAGCTCGGAACTATCCAGAAACGGTACGCTCGCCAAATCCTGCCTGCCTTGCGCCAGCAGCAGCTGACGCAAGATAGTTACCGATTCTTCTGGATTTATGACTGAAACGAAATCCCTCCCGCCCATTCGCACCAGCATTGAGTTCGAATTCCGAGCAGTAATCGCTGTTCGCAAAATCGCCATCGGACCGATTGTGTGATTCGTGAGCGCACCGAGCGGAAAGCATTGAGTCGGCGTTTGCCAAGTCTTCGTTCGGAGCTATTGCGCTCCATGCTCGGTCGACTTCAACTGTGCGGACTCGACCAACTTCCAGTCTGTGAGGGACAGGTGCTCGGCTGCGACCTGCTCGGGCCGGATCCCGGCTGTCTTTGCGGCGTGCAAGACTTCGCTGGCATAAAGGGAGGGTTCATCCATAGTTTGTATGTAGTCAGATCCCCATAGGAATTTCTCTGCGGGAACATAAATCATGAGCGCCACTTCGCTCCCGATTCCATCGATTGCCAGCAACTGCAATCGCCCGGCCGCTGTGCTCATTGCATGATTGACAGCAACACACTTCATCCGCACTGTCGCCGGATCTTTGCTTCGCATTTGCTCCAAAGCATCCGGTGTGAGCGTCCAACTACGGTCCACGACCATTTGTAGAAAATTGCACGCGGCTTCATGCGCGATGATCGTCGCTCCCTGAGAGACCCAGTAACGCACGCCTGCAATGTGAGGCCACGCCAAATCGGTGACCACGAGATTAACCTTATGCTGACCGGGAAAGAGTTTGGCGATCTGCTCCGCATCCTGACGCGCTCGTTTCTCACCCTGGGTCGCATCGAAAACGTATACCTCGCCGTTCACAGAAGCTACTGCCTCGTTGTATCCGGGATTGCTGAGCAGGTAGAGATCAGGACTGACTTTGACAGCTTGTGGAGAAATTGGTTGCAAAAACATCGGCAAATCGGCAGGTGGATGCGCCGGTGTCTGTGGTGCACCGAGCGATGGCGCCCGGTCGCGCGCGATCAGTTCGCTGTTGCCGATGGTCTGCGACAGTTCCACGTCACCATCGGCTACACGAAAGGCTGCTCCTGGCGAAACCATTCCGTCTTTCGTTGTCCAAGTCGACCACAAATACTCGATGTGGCGCTGTCCCCATAAGTAGTGCGGTTCGATAAAATCCAGCTTCACTGGAAATCCGCTCTTTGGATCGATGTACAACTTCTGCTCGCCTCCGGCTATTTTGTGCGCGAGCACCAAACGAGGATAGTCGCGATACGTCTCAGTGCCGGCAAAGCGCACGTCGTTGGCCGCGGACCAATCAGCAATCACGGCCCACGCGTTCAGTTCTCGCCCAGCCTCTTGCCTTCGTGCAATGGCAACGCTACGCCCCCCGCGAATGGCCTCCGCGTTCTTTCCGTCGTCGATGGTCACAGAAACTGGGGTTGGTCCTGTTCCGGGAAAGATGCTCCGCGACTCGACACGGAGTACCGCGTCAGAAGGATCGAACCAAATCTCCTGATCGTTCATGCTCGAAAAAAACGGTGGATACGTTCGGTCCGACTCGTAATTTTGCTCGGACGACATGATTGCGTGCGCGTGTAGCACACGATTGCCGGCCCGCGCGAAACCCATCACCTCACGAGCGCGTGCCAGCATGGCCGCGGGGCTGGGATCGTGAGCACTCCCTGACAGCGATGGTCCGTTCGCCTCCGCCAGAGATACGAACAAAACGAGTGCGCACCGCAAGGAGACAAGAGTTTTCATAGAGGTTCCTGCAATTGGACGGGCTTCGGACGAGGCCGTGAGCATAGCACCGGTCGGCTGTCCCAACGAAGTCCTAATCCGTGGTAACCGCGCCACGCTCGCCCAAGGTTCCTTTCGCCATCAATCGGTGCGGATGACTAACCGGAATGCCGCTTTTCCGTCTAAGCTTTGATGTTGTCCACGGTGGAAAAAGGGGTGGTTGAATGCAGCCGCGACAGTCGGATCGATCATTGCGGATCTACTCGAGTCGTGATGGCTTCACTGCAGAGAGCCTGATTCAGGACGTTACATTTGGTATGCGCCTGTTGCGCAATAGCCCCGGATTCACTCTCGTCGCGGTACTTACACTTGCGTTGGGAATTGGAGCCAATACCGCGGTGTTCAGTGCAGTTGATACCGTCCTGCTTCGGCCGCTGCCGTATGTGCATCCGGAGCAACTGCTGCTCGTATCTGAAGTCCTGCCCAAATTGGGCGGTGACGATGTAGGCGTCGCTGCCGGCGAGTATCTTGATTATCGCGATCGTAACCGTTCCTTTGCACAAGCCGCTGCTTACCAGAATGACGGATTCAATCTGACTGGCGCCGGCACGCCCCTCCGCATCAACGCAGATCGCGCCACCGCGTCCCTGTTTCCCTTGCTGGGAGTGCGGCCGATTGTGGGCCGTACTTTTACCGATGAAGAGACCCGGCAAGGCGCCGACGCCGTTGTGGTCATCTCTCACGATCTCTGACAGCGACAGTACGGCGGCGATTTCGGAGCCCTTGGCAAGGGCATCAAGCTTGACGAGAAGCCGTACACGATTATCGGAGTTATGCCCGCCTCATTCCGGTTTCCCTCTGACTCCACTCCAGCAAGTGAAAGAGTGCAGCTCTGGGTGCCGCTGAGTTTTTCACCGGACCAGATCCAAGATCGACTTCGCGAGTTCGGTATCCATTTCATCGGACGTTTGAAACCGGGCGTTACTACTGGGCGAGCGCAGCAGGACATCCAAAGCATTGCCGATGGATTTATGCAGGAGCACAGCGATCTCTATTCCGGCACTCTGCGCGTAGTACCCCGCACCCTTGCCTATGCCGTGCATAGTGTTTCGAAGACCAAGCCACTTTTGCTGTTGTTGATGGCTGCCGTAGCATGCGTTTTGTTGATCGCCTGTGCGAATGTCGCCAACCTGCTGCTGGCACGAGCCAGCCACCGCAGCCGCGAAATGGCGATCCGCGCTGCGATCGGTGCCGCCCGTCAGAGACTCATGGTGCAATGCCTGGTTGAGAGTTCGTTGCTGGCTCTGCTGGGAGGAATGAGTGGAGTGCTGCTCGGCTGGATGCTCGTCGTTGGATTGCGACACTTCGGCCCCGCCAATCTCGGCCGTCTTCAGGACGTCACGCTTCATCCTGCCACGTTGGCATTCACGCTCCTGGTCTCGCTGATTACGAGCGTCATGTTCGGGTTTTTCCCCGCTCTGCGGCTGTCACAGATTTCGCCGCAATCCTGCATGAAGGAAAATGCCCAGGCTGGGCCCGCGCGCGCGACGCACGCCCTGCAAACACGCCTGATAGTCGGCGAGATCGCGATTGCCATGGTGTTGCTTATGGGCAGCAGTTTGCTGTTCAAAAGCTTCGTGCGCGTGCTCAACGTTCCATTCGGATTTAATCCGGACGGGACGGTCGTGGTGCGGACGCTCTTCGATCGCCCGCGATATCCCGATCCGCTCAAGCGTGAAGCTGCGCAGAAGGAATTGCTTGATCGCCTTTCACACTTGCCTGGAGTGAGCACAGTTGGGGCCGCCAGCCATCTGCCATTAAGTGACGAACGCCAGATTGGATTTCACCTGGAGAACGCGGCCGCCAATGATTTCCATTGGGCTGAGAATTCGTTAGTGAGCCCCGGCTACTTTCGGGCGATGGGAATCTCAGTACTTCGCGGTCGAGACATTAGCTATGAGGACGCGCGAAGCGCTCCACCTGCAGCCGTAGTCAACGAAACCTTTGTAAAGAGATTCTTAAACGGCGAAGACCCCATTGGTCTGCGTTTCAATTGGGGTGACCGAGCGCTCTTTTCCATCGTCGGGGTGGTAAACGATGTCCATGTATCAGCGCTCGATGCCGATCCTCCGGCCATGATCTACCTCTCCATGTTTCAGGTTGAGAGCGGGGCAAGTCCCCGGACCGCCTTCATCTTGCGTTTTGCCCGACCAGGAGAGCAAGCCGGCCAAGGCACGTTCAACGCGGTCCAACAAGAGATCTGGGCCGTGGACAAGGACCTGCCAGCGTACGACACCACAACTCTGGCAGCGCTGGTTTCCGAGTCGGTCGCGCAACGCCGTTTCACGACTCTGCTGATGGGTGGCTTCGCGCTTGTTGCCTTGATGCTGGCGTCGATCGGTCTCTTCGGTGTTGTCTCCTACTTGGTTTCGGAGCGCACGCGCGAGCTGGCGGTGAGGATGGCACTCGGCGCTGATCGCATGACGATCTACTGGATGATCCTGCGCCGAGGCACGGTTATGGCGTTGTTAGGGTGTCTCGCGGGCTTGGCTGCGTTCACCGGGGGATCGCGGCTGCTTCGATCGACTCTCTATCAAGTCAGTGCGTTCGATCCGTTTATCCTAACTTTGGCTCCATTGCTCTTGCTTGCGGTTGCCCTGCTCGCGTGTTACTGGCCGGCACGTCGGGCGATGCGAGTGGATCCAATGGCCGCCCTGCGCTATGAATGAAGGTTTGCGGCAGTTTAAGACTTGACCGTGTCATGGGGAAACTATGACGGAAAGCCTGAGCGAAGCATCAGGGAAGGCTTGCTGCCCGCCAGCAAAGTCTCCTACTGAAGGCATTAATTAAATGATTGCAGCCTTACAGAAATTCTGTTTGCCACCTGCTATATCGCCATCATCGCCTTGGGCACAATTGTGATCCTTGGTTTCGGTGGGTATCAGGTTTTCCTTGGCGCTTTGAGCATCGGTGGCCCCGTCGCTTTCTACAGCTACATGGCGCGATTGTTCGATCCACTAAACGCCGTCGTAGAGATCTCGACAAGAGTTCCTCGTTCGGAATGTTTACTTAGATCTCGTCAGCGCTAATGAAAAGATATCCGTGTATGGTAAAAGCTCTGAATCGACATGAAAACGTCGGAGGACCGGATGAATTTCCTGAAAGTGGCTCGCCTAGGGGTTCCGGCAACGGCACTCCTAGTTGGTTGCACGAGCAGGCAGGCGGCACCATCTGCCAAAGAATTGGGGTCGGAGTTCATAGCGGCGCACTGATGTGTATGTTAGGAACGGTATCACGTACAGATTTAACTCGCCTGTGGTCGCCGAGCTAATCGTCGAGAATCCGCAGCTACCTCCAGGAGCGCCTCGCTCCCTCAAGCCTGGCAGACCAAGCGACCCAGCCATCGCAAGCCGGTAAGACCAGTGAGGCAGCGCAACCCACGGTTGTTCCCGCGAAAACGGTCCTCATCGTCCGTTTAGGAGAAGACGTAGGTTTGAAGACCACCAAAGCCGGTGGCAATTTTTCCGCCGCTGTTGCCGAACCTGTGGTCGTAGACGGAGTTACCGTAATTCCCGTGGGCTCGCCCGTCCAGGGAGTCGTGGCGAAGAAGGGCGAGTATAGTCCTGACGTGACACTGACCTCTCTGAAGCTGAACGGTACATCACACAAGATCTCGACAGGATATGTGAGTTTCAACGAGGGAGTTGTGTTCCCGGCCGGGTCAGAGATGAAGTTCGAGTTCGTATTTCCCTTGAAGCTAAACGAGTAGACGGTGGACGAAGCCTGGTTGCGACGGGCCAGACTTAAGTTAATGAGCAGAATCCGCTGATAGAATCGTGTCTTTTTCGGTCAGGTTGATGGAGGAATGCGGACTCGCAGCGAGTTGTTCCTTTATCCAACCTAGAATTTCTGGGACCAGCGGGTCGTAGAATTTCTTATCGATCTCAAAAAGATGATTCATGTGCTCGACGGTGTAGTTCTGCGCGGCTCCGGGGTGGACACGATTGACAGTTTCGGAGATGGCATCACTGTCCGCGCGGCTCATGACGGTGTCTCCCGTCCCGTACACGACCAGTACGGGTGCGTTCACGTTTTGCCAGACTTGGCCGAGATTGAGAAATTGGAGTTGTTGATAAAAAGCGGCTGGACGCTCGTACTGCCCATCTGGTGCGTCGTACCAGAAGTCCTTCCAGTTAGGATGTTGAGCGATCACTTGCCGGGGCATCATGCCGTGATTGAGATACAGATCGTAGAACTGCGTAAACGCCTTCACGCGGTCGTTGATTTCAGCGGGCGGCTTGGCAGCAGCTGTCAGTCGGCGGCGTTCATGCTCAAGCATGTGCTCATACCAGCTGCGTCCCCAACTGCTGGCGGCAATGTACCCACGCACGGAGTGCCCTTTGGCCACAAGCGGTGCGAAACCACCACCGTTGCTCATACCAAGAACGAACACGCGCCGGGTGTCGATGAAGTCGTACCGGTCCATTGACTCGAAGGCGGCTTGCCAACCCTCCAGTTCGATATCAAAATCGGTCTTCGCGCAACTGCCCTGGCTCTCGCCCACGCCAGGCTTGTTCATCCGCACCGTGGCGTAGCCGGATTCATCAATGAGTCGCAGCATCAGTGCCCCGAAGCCGTCGGTTTCCCCATCGGCATACTCCATGCTGTCGCGACTGAGCCAACCGACGAAAAAGATCACCGGGAGCTTACCAATGGTGTTCTTGGGGCGCGTAACGAATGTGCGTAGTTTCTCGCCTTGGCTGTCGGTTACCCAGTCATAGAGGACGTCGGCATTGCGGAAGTGTTCCCGCTTGGGGGGGAGTTGCTGACTTGCCGCACCGATAGCAAGGAAAAGTAGCAACACATAACGCACAAGAGTCATGTTCAACCTACCTTTGTCGCAAGTTGGGTGTACTGGATTATTGACGGCTGGTTATTAGTTTCGTTTTCATGGCGCTTGCGCTGAACGTCGAGGCATGATCTCCTTCGCCAACCGCTAATCGGCTAGCAGCACCTTCAGGAAGTTATTCAATGCGGCATAAACCAAGCTCGTCCGACAATCGCGATTATTGAAATGAATTCGGGACGCTTTCGATTTGGGTTATTCGAGTTCGACGCAAAACGGGAACTACGGCGGGGACACGATAACGCAATTGCGTCCAGATCACGGGTTACCTCTAACGATGCCGACCATTTAGAACGCCTGCTGACCAATGGAGGCTTCCATCTGTGGAAATTGCACAGGTTCCTACAGATATCTCCGGGTGCTGGGGATCTCCTCCCACTGCCACCAGGATGTCGCCCACACTCTCCTCAAGCGGAACGTCGAAGAAGATCATCACCAGCTTTTTCAGCACGGGTATCGGTTCTTCCCAGTTCACAAAGACGCTGGCCGAGGCCCACAAATACCGCTGGAGTGAAGAGTGAAGCAGGCCTTTCAAATGATTTAAACGACGCTAAACGCTGGTGCGACACCGGGAAGAGATACCGTCGCAAGATTGCGGCGGAGATTCCGCGGTCATGTGTTAGCTCCTTTGGTCGAGATCGCTCGCAATGGAATAGTATACGGTCATCGTGCGAATCGGGAGCTTTGGGTGGGTACTAGCGCCCTCGCTTCCCTGCGATGGGACCATACTGAGTCACATTGCAATCGGTACCGCTGTCGTATCTCTTTCGACATCAAATCCCGCGTGCCGGGTAAACCGAATAGAATAAATGGCGGTCGATTTATGTCTACTCCCAGTGCTCTCTCATCTCAGCCAGGGAACGACGTCAGTTTTCTTAGCGCGCTGATGCCGAATCGTGCGAGGACTCGGTTTCTGCGCGGTATCGTTCTGCTTTTCCTGGTGTTCGGAGCGCTCGGCTGCCTTTCCGTCGCTGCAAGCGTGTTCTCGGAATTTTATGCCCGGCATAGCTGGCCCGTTGCGCAGGGTCAAGTAAGTGGTATGGATGTGAAGTCCAACAAAGGCCGTCCCGGGAACAACGCGCGGCATACAAGCTACTGGGTGGAATACGAAGTAAGGTTTGACGTTCCCGCCGGCCAATGTCTCACGGGCACAATCTCCGCTGACGATCAGGATCCCCTGTCGTGCTCGGGAACCGTACGTACGCGCAGTACAGAGTCCGCGGCAACTGCGAATGCCTGGCTATTGCACCATCGGCTCAATTCCGATGTTGGAATCCTTCATGACCCGCATGGGCCAAACGTCAAGATTGTGGGTGAATCGCTCTGGCTCGTGTATCCCTGGAAAGGAATCTTGATCACGTCTGGTTGGATGGCCTTCTTCCTAACCTTTCTCAACATCACGCAACGCCGACTCCGATATTTACAGACGCTCCCCGAAGACTACGATGCGTCCCCGCCCTCATCACAACCTCCGGGACCCGCTGATTTAATCGACCTGAAGCTCTCGTAGTTCCATTCCCCCACCGCGGTTCTCAACTTCTCTTGTCCTTTTTTACCTTCGTTGCCCTGAACTGCGCCCACCGCGCCTTGGTCGCCGCCGATATTCTGGCTCTAGCTGCCGCGGACATCACTCGTTTTTCCTCAGTTCGTTTAGCACTGCTGCTCACTCCGCCTCCCAACACCTTGATGGCCGTCCGAACAGCCTCCAACGCTTCTGTAGCTTCGTCGCTTCCTGTTCCAAAGCTGCCACTATGTCCATGAATCCTCCTGCGGGTTACTCTAACCCGGAGGCATGGGGAAGCACCAGTAGGTGAAGGAATATGAACACGTTTTTCTAGGTTTTAACTTCGGGCAGGGTCACGACCAAAGCCACCAGCGACAAAGAATCCAATACCAGAATTTGTCCCCGTACCGGGCAGTCGCAAAGCCACAACCCACAATCATGCCTAGGGGCTCCCAGCGCGAAAACCCCCGAGAGTCGGAAAGAATCGGGCGCGCTCGAAAAGAGCATATTGAGAATGATAAATATTCCTAACAGTCCTCCGCAAACAAAGCGCACCCAAAACTCGAGCCTGTCAGTTTTTGGAATGTTCTCGGTGTTTACCCTGATTGGCTCGTTCGTAGAATTGCTTGTCGTTTGTCGGCTTCGCCCCCCTGCATGCTGAGAATAGGTTTCCGAGTGGTAGCGAAGCGGAGCATGTGCGATTGCTGAGTACGCTTCATTTATCAGCCTCGTCATGTGCGTTGCTTCGGCGTGAGCGGGCGTCCCGCTTGCGTACAGGTCCGGATGCCATCTCTTTACGAGCCGCCGGTAGGTCTGCTTAATCGCAGGTCCTGAGGCGTCTGTTGGAACACCGAGGACTTGATACGCGTGGTTCAGTTCTGTGACCTGATATTCGCTTACAGGCATCTACGTCGCATATCCCCTCCTTATGATAGACATGGGCAACAATCGTCCACGTGAAATCTAGGCGCAAGTGTCCGATTGGTTCGCGGGGGTGAATGCAATGGGTCTTTTTATGGCGACAGCCGTTCTCATTTTTCAGAGGCGTCCGAAATGGTATCCGATACCTTAACGAAGGGAGTGTGTCCGCCATTACCGATCCTCATCGCAACCCCTGTTACCCGCCCGATAATTTCCGCTTCGTCGGGATGGGCAAATCTCCGAATCTCCTGCGGCGAATTGACGTGGGGAACGACACTCAGCTGACCGCCTTTTAATTCGCACCAACCACAGGCATACCCGTCGCGCAGCGCGATGAAATAGATCGGCCGGTCCAGTTCTCGCCGGGAAACGCCCGTCTTGATCTTGGTTTGTGTCGGATCAATTTGCACGAATGAGCCGGGCAGAATCACCGGATGCAGAGTGAAGTCCTTCAGGCCTATATAGCCATAGAGCGACTTCTGCAGATCCAACTGACGGATCAGCGTGACCGGTATGTCGCCCCATACTTGCACCAATCGTGTGAGTAAACTCGTCTGCTCGGTTTAGAATTCCTGGCGAAGCCTCGCCGGGAATGAAATCCGACCCTGGTCGGCGTCAACGGACGTACCGACGACATGGGTGGCCGGCCATCCGCGAACGATGGGCCAATGCAAGCGACGCAACAGCGGTCCGTTTGCTGGTGGAACGGTCAGAAAATCTCCAAGAATTTACAATCCATCCGAAAGCAATTCGGTGAAAATGCAAACTAGCAGTCAACGGAGAATGGTGACTATGCCTTCGAAATCTCTTGCCGCCATCGCTGCCACGGGGTTAGGTCTTCTGGCATCCATTTGTGCCAATGCCGACGAATTGCCGAGACGCCCAGTCTTTGGAGCCAGCGTGATCGCGGACCCTGCCGGAGTCCGTGTGCAGTATATCGCCCCCGGAAGCCCCGCGGACAGGGCCGGATTGAAAACGGGCGATATCGTTAAAAATATCGCCACCCATCCGATCGCATCAACGGCCGATTTTATCGCCATCGTTCGCGCCACTCCCGTCGAGCAGCCCGAACCTCTACAAATCGTACGAGCGGGAGCACTGCAGACTCTGACCGTCACTCTCGTGACCGCACCTAAAGAAAGCGATCCCAATGTCGATACCATCTATTCAGCAATCACGGTCGATGGGACTTTGCGCCGTACTCTCACCACCATACTACGGGCTAATCAGCAAAAACTTCCCGCCTTGCTTATCGTCGGAGGAATTGGCTGCTTCTCGGTCGACAATCCTAATGACCCATACGACGCGTACCGCTATCTCGCTCACGACCTGACCCGAGCGGGAATCGTCGTCATGCGTGTCGAAAAAAGCGGCATGGGCGACAGCCAGGGTAAACCATGCTTTAACACCGACTTCAACGCCGAAGCGGCAAGCTACAAAATTGCTTTGGATGCACTTCGCAGCGACGCGCATGTCGATCCCCGCCGCATCTTTCTTTTTGGCCATAGTATTGGAAGCGTCATCATCCCCAGGCTGGCGCAAGAATCGCCGGTTGCAGGCATCATTTTCGCCGAGGGCGTCGGCCGCAATTGGTTCGAATACGAACTCTGGAACCTTCGCAGACAGGCGGAACTTGCCGGGGAATCTCCAACCGAAATCGATGCCGCTCTCCGATCCAAGGAAGTCTGCATGCACCGATTGCTGATTGAGCAGCAACGCGAATCGGACATCGAGCACGATCTGCCCGAATGCAGGACGCGAAACAAATATCCGGTCGCAGACGCTTACATGCAAGAAGTCGCCGCCCTCAACATCGCGGAGCCATGGACGCATATAGCAGTTCCAGTCCTGGGCATCTATGGCACTGGAGATTTCGTTACTGCGGAAGCCGATCATCGCAGGATCATCACCATTGTGAACGCGAATCATCCCGGCACCGCCACGCTACACACCATCGATGGCATGGATCATCATCTCGGTGCCGCCGGCTCCCCGCAGGCAGCCTACGACCTGAGAGTCAAGAATCACAAAGAGGCTCCATATCAGGAGCGTCTCAGCTCCGAAGTGTCAGGTTGGATCTGCGCGCAAACGCATTGCGGATAACGCGTCACTGAATCAAAGCGTGTTTCGAACGCGGATACTCACGCCGGCCTAGCATGCTTTCAGCAGGAGCGCCGCCGATTGACCGCTGCTGCCAAGTCACCGGTCGAAATCAACGACGGCGTAAAGGCGTTTACGGAGTTCCGTAATCTATATCTTAATCGCGGCATGATGACCGGGCAGGTGATCCTCAAACATTCTCACTGGAAGGATTTCCGGTACGACGCACGGACGGACAGTACCGGCGTCCAGCGGTCTTCTCTGCTCTCATCTGCAATAGCAAGGGAGGTTAAGACGAAACCACGCGGACACTAACATCTAGCTTGCCCTGATGAGCCCGGGGAGCCTATTTTTCGCATCTGCCACGCTTACCTTCATGAAGGAAATGATAGCTATTTCGATCCTTGCGAGTTGAATGGAGGTCCGCTGATGAGCAATGGCCTGACATAACCATACGCGAGGGCAAGCGAGTAGTCATTCCCCTCGCTCGCAAGAAGAGGCCGTTCGGGAGGCAGTATGAGTACCCTGCCATGATCTACCGCCAACAGCACTATTTAATTCGCGTCGCACCAGACCTCTTCAAAAAACAGGCCGCTGAAATTGTTCTTCTCAACTTTTGACTTGAATTCATCTTCAGGGTCAAACCGACCTTCGGCCACATATATGTCGGCAAGTCTTTGGGGGATCTTGAAGATGGACGACTCGGGCATTCGCTCGGCTCTGAACACATATCGCTCAATATCGATTTTGGCCCCTGTACTTTTTCCAAGAACCCATTCTGTGCGCTCATGATCGAGACAGTCCATGCACTCGGTCACTTTGAGCAACGAATACGATTCATTTTTGTAATCGATTGGCAGAAGCTCTCCTGCCATTTCCAAAAGGTCTCTGAGCATCTCCGTGGCATGTTTGTCGGCCACAAAAGCACCGGAGCAAAGATGAAAGAAATGTCCTTTCTTCAGGCTCGGATTGGGGACATAAACCCTGGGCGGTGTCCAGCCTGACAATTTACGGGTGCAGTCCATGGTCAGACGTTTGGTTTTCCAGATGCCTTGGTCTTCGGGCGAGAAACGCTGGTAGTTGTTGGAGTCGAGTCGCAGCTTATAAACTTTCACAATTTGCTCTATGCGGGACTGTCTTTTACGCTGACGCCGCGTACTGCGGCGCATCAAAAGCCTGGCCAGGGTATCGCTACGCGTGCAACGATTGAAGGATTAATGTGAACTGCCTGAGATATTAGCGCACTCGTTCTCCACTCGACACAATAGATCAGTTGCAAACTCTTCGCCGACCTTGCCCCAAGCGTCAACAAAATCCAAACGGCTGAAGATCCCAATCTTCTGTTCAGCTCCCACCCATTTTAGGTAGTTTTTTAATAGCCCGCGTAATTCAATTTCATGCCGTTCTTTTGCGTGGGTAAGCTTTTGTAACGCATGGTGCAGCACACAAGGGTAATTCGTGACGATTAGATGGTCTCCATCGTGAGGCAGACGAACCTGCTTGAGATCTAATCGCCTGAATGCGACCCACCGCAACTTAGCTTTGGAAAAGTCTACATCTTCCATCGGATTTGGATCTGGTTTGCCAGTTTTGAACCCGTGATCATAAAACATCACTTCCCGAAGTTCACCGGCAAAGCGACACCGGACAAAGCCGCTGGATTGAAAATCTATAGATTCGAGCCGCGCATTGGAAAAATCACAATCTTCATACGTGGCAGCGGACGAAACCAGTTTCAACATGTCTGCCTTAGAGAAATTCACAAACTTGCATGAATTTCCTCGACCTTCATACCATGGGCCCAGAACAGACCCACGAAGATTGGCGGACACGAAAGAACTTTGGGTAACATTCGTGCCCCAAAGCCGCCAATCTTCACATTTAGATCGGTCAAAGCGACAATTCGTCATCAGTGAGCTGAAAAAGCGAAAATGACTCAATTGCGCATCACTGAGATCAAGACCTTCCCACTCCACGTTTCTAAGCTCCAACTGCCCTTCTAGTTTTCGAAAAGAACGGAGCGACTGTTCCGGCAGTTCAACTTTTCTAACATCTGCGGCTCACAATCCCCGCAGATCAATTCTCCCTTCGTGCTTTGCGAGGCCCAAGGCGTGAAGCGGTGCACCATCTGCCAGATATCGAAGCACTTCGCTGGCCAATTTTATCCCCTCGGAAGTTTGCCAGCGGCTACCAATATTGGTTTTTATTCTCAATAGAACAATGGTGTACCACCGAGGCCGTTTTTGGGCAATATGGACCGGCTCTTGCGGTTCAGCCGCGATCAGGGGAATCTCCTAAGCCTTTTGCTCAAAGAGAGCCACAGCTTGTAAACTTTCATGCTTTTGATCCCGGAATATCCAGTTTAACGATTGCAATTTGAGTCTGAGAACCGCGTTGCCCTATCACATGGTCTCGAAAGTACGGGCCTCTGCTCACCGCACAGCGAATCGAGCCGCTCCCAGCGCATACTCTTTCAATTCAGGGTCGATTTCAGGCTTCCCCTGAATATACGCACCGATGATTTGCTCGGTCGACGGATGGAACAAGTGGCCGAATCCATGAAGCGCAGCCATCTGGCAGGCAACAGAATCCAGCGTCAGGATCTTCGTTAGCGTTTCAAAGATCACATCTTGCATCAATTGGTCTTCGCCACCCCTGGCTCGCGAACGGTTTCCACAATGCCAGTCGTAACAGAGAGAATCCCACCACATGTTGGCGGAAGTCTTCAGCGGTTCGGCCGAGAAAAGCCGCTCGAAAAGGTGAAACATCGATCGAACGCAGTCCTCTCTAATCACAAAGGGCAGATCTTCGAGCCATAGCAATACCTGTAAGCCGCATTCCAGATTTGGACTCTGTAGAGCCCAAAAGCCCTCTTCTAATTGCGCCTTCGAGTACTGCGAAAGTAGGAACTGTGGCTCGCTGAATAGTCGAAGATAATGCGCAGCGACCTCTCGCGGTTCGAACATAATCTCAGCGGAGTAGTACCAATATTCTTTCTCGCCGTTTTCATTGGACTCCGGAGCAACTTCTCGTTCGAACAAGAACACGACGAATTCCTTGAACGAGATGCCTCGAATATCAAATGGTCTGTCGCCAGTCATCCCTTGCCTATGCCCGGACCATCCGGGGCTTATAGCATATCCCGAATTCCATACGATGTTACTTCACCCCTTCACAGCCCACCGTTAACTAGATTTGCGCAGCCAAGCCGCGCATCATGACTTAGAAATGGTACTTTGTGATGATCAGCAGGTTCTAGTTGACGTGTAAGCTGTCATCCAAGATATGTTGAGAAGTAGGGAGGCGAGATGTCCGAGACGAAGCTGCCGGCAGGCTGGTTTGAGACTGCAACGTCCGACGGCGGAGTCGATCTCCGCGTCTCAACTTCGGGACGCTCCTTCGTTGTGGTCGGCGCAGCGGCGCTGGCGATATTCACAGCGTGGAACGCGATGTCACGATGGGCAGTGTTGTCGCTGGGCGCGGTCGAGTTGAGATTCGCAATCATAACCCTGCTCACGATAATCGCGCTCTGGTGTGCGTTTGGCGACGAAGTCTGGCACATCGATCGCAACCGCGTGGAACATCGAATCGGAGTTGGCCCGATACGCTTCACTCGCTGCATTCAGGACGCGGAATTGCAGATCATCGAGCGCTTCGGATCGAACTTCAGTACGCCGTACTACAGTTTGTACGCCGTGACGGAGGGAAAGCAGCAGTTCCTGTTGCGGCGAAAGCTGGAAGAACTGGAGCAGCTTGCACGATTCATTTCTTCTCATACCGGCTGGCACGTTTGGCAGCCGGTTTCGTAGCCAGATCGTTATTGCGTGGTCTGAAAGACTCTGATTGTTTCACGTGTCCCGACGGCGAGAAATGAGCCATTCGATGAAAGGCGCACAGCCTCGCTAGCCCCAGCAGGTAGACCTATCGAGAGTTCGGGAATGATCACCGCAGGTGCCGAGTCATCCTTATTGAATCCCTTTTCCGCCAGCTGCTCGGCGATGCAGGAAACAGCGCTACTGGCCGGATAATCGACCTCAATTTGATAACGAAGCTGGTCTGTACCTTTAATCGGAATTTCCGCAGAATCATCTCGATGGTTTGCTGGCTCACCTAGTCGAGCACGCTGCACACTTGCGTGCCTCAGGCTGTCAGATTCCGTCAGGCGCAATCAGAACTTCACCACTTTAGGTTCACAGCTTACAGTTTGCGCAAAGTCAGCCGAGTCTGCTCACGAACTGAAAACCAATTCCCGTCCGGTGAGAGGCCTACGTCAGAGTTGATGTCATACTGCTTGCGAAAAATCGTGCGCCTCTCCTTGGTGTCCACAACAATGACCCGCAGAAAATACCCGAACCCGCTGGTGTCGGTGATTGGGAAGCGACATCCGTTGCTGAAATACATTCTGCGGCCGGAGGGCGAGATGGATTGGCCTTTTCTGGAGATCCATGCCGGCCAACCGGGAACAACCCATCTCTTGTCAGGATTGTCGTCCAGCCCGACCTGTAGGGTTGAGCTGATGTCCCTCTGATCCAGTTCCGGCTTCCTCGGGCTCACGTGGACGGTAAAGTGGCTTGGCTGAGAGCTATCCCAGCATACGAACCCGCCATCTACGGCTGTAACTGAGTTGCAATCATCTGCTTCCTGGGTTTGCTTGGCCGGGTTTCCGGAAAAGTAGGCGACGCGATAAGTCGGATAGCCATCGCGGACAACAAAACCATGCCGAGCCGGGTCGACAATGAGACTCCTGCCCACAATCTGGAGCGGTGGCCTGGGGTCGGGAATACTTTGGACAAGCGAAAAGTCCGAATCAAGAATGCGAATTTCCTTTCCGGTAAGAAAGAGAATGTGCCCGTCGGGGCCGGCTTGGATATCTTCACCCAGATACCAGTCGAAGGAGTGTAGAACCTTTCCAGATAGATCCATGATCACCGAGCGAAACTTGGGAGCGTTTTTGGCGAAATACCCCTGCTTTTTGTCACAGCCAGTGATGTCTGCGGGAAAGCTTACCAACAGCCGTTCGGAATTGAGAAACTCGATATGGTTCTTTGAATAGGCATCTTCCTGGAACATGTAGTCGCATGGAGGTTCAGGATAGCCAATGCCCTTGAGATCGATCACGTGCTGGACGTTATTCCGCTCCTGAGCTGCGAGAGCGAGGGCCAGGGGCATGAATACGAGGATCACAAGGCGAAACCGCTTCTGCATTTGTCCTCCCTTTAATTGAATATGAAGAGTTCGTGCCGAACAGTCTTGGGATTCGGGGATTCGGTCTGATACTCTCGCGGGGTGGCATAGACGCTGTATGCAGCAAAGTGCCGCTTGATCTCACCCACGATTCTGTTTTGGGCGATATCGATAACCTCCAGCCTGTAGCCAGAGTGATTTCCAGTGTAGTCCGTCACATGATCTGGCGAAACGATAAGACGGTCGTTGTCAAGAAACTGCGCAAAAACCCCGCCCGTTTCATTTGCATATCGCTTCTTAAAACCAAATCCCACTGTAACTGACTTCAGTTTGGCCCCAGTCGCCGTATCAACCACTTGTAGGCCGACCACTCCGCCCCTATTTCGTTCCCCGAGTGCCACGGCGACCAACCGGCGACCATCTGGAGACAAGGACTGAGGAACGCTGGCAATCGGCCAACATGCCGGTCCTTTGCCCGAGGAAAGGTCAATAATCTGCGTATAGAATCCGTCCTTTTCAACCATGCCGTAAGTGACCGCCACGATTGAACCCCTCAGTGCTTTTACGCTCACAAACGCTCTAGTGCAGTATCCTGAGGATCAATCGGGCTAAGTATCTCGCCACTTTGCGGATCAAGACTCCAAGTCGATCCCAATCCGATCACTACTAGGGGTGAAAATCACATCTTTATGATCATGAGTATGGGCATACCCACGCAGAGTATCTATACCAAGTCTTATCTTCCAGGCGACCTTTTGCGATGACCGGTAGCACCTCGCGATCCATAACTCTACCCCGAGGTGAGGAGGAGATATATTCCACGTTTCATAAACGACGGCGATACTGCGGCCATCCGGCGCAATATCGAAGGCGTGAATCTCCAAGGCTCTCCCGCTCTCGATCAGAGTAGAGGAAGACACCTCTCCTAGCAGATGGGCGGTCATTCTCTGCGGATCTGCGGCCAAAGGAATGGTCGCTCCACACACAATCAATAGCAGCAACCTCCTAAGATCCATGCAGGCTCTCGCAATCATGCTGCCGGAGCAGCACTGAAGTTGGCTCCCCGTGGCGATTCCGAGCCAGTCCCTCATTCCGTGCCTCCCTCAGGCCACTTAATGGAGCAGCTGTGTTTCGACCTCGCACCCGCACCAGAGCCAATAACCTTGTATCTCTGCAGAAACGGTAAAGGCTTTCCAGCGCTTGCTGCTAGATTCGTATCTATGGGTAGTCCGTAGCCGAACCGTTATTGCTATGATTCCGCATATGCTACCGCCAATGGTTTTTCTGCAAGGGAAGGGGTCTATGTGACGCGACAATCAGTTGCATTTCTCGCAGTGATAATGCTCTGTGTGGGGGTGGCTGGCCAGCAGCACCTGGCAGCTTCGCAGAAGCAAGGTTCGACGAAACAGGAGGCTGAGCATGCAAATGGCTCTGCTCCTGCGGTCAACACTTCGGCGTGGAAGACTTATCGGAATGAGAAGCACGGGTTTCAAGTGAAGTATCCGGAGACGTGGATGGTGAATGCGGGCTCGGGCACCGGGCCGGACATCATTGCAATCGGCAAACGTGCTCGTGGCGAGGAGCCTAACGCGTCGTTAACCATTGCCATTCAGAAAAACCAAAATCCAAAGAAGCTTTCGATCGAGGAATGGTTTGCGGACCAGATGAAGCTGATGCATGCCCAGCCCGAGTCGGGCGGGCACATCACGATCGGAGGACAAGCTGCGATCTTCATGGAGAATACCAACAGCTTCGGGAAGCAGCGTGATACCTTCACGTTGCTGAATGAGACGGATATATTGTCGCTGAGCTACAAAGACCAGGCGGAATTCGATGCGACATATAACGCGATTGTGTTTTCGCTCCGAGTCCTGAAGTAAATCTAACGCTGTTACGGGATGAAATTGTCGTCAACTCATGCCAGAACTGATGGGCTCTGCTACAAGAATCGGCTTGTATGCGCCCGGGAATATCGCCTATGCTGCTGCTCAACCGTATGAGAGGTGAACGGTCCGCGTAAATGGCGCAGCCCACTCAGTGGTTCCTTCAACCCAATCTGACTCCCAGCCCGAAAACCGCGGACGCCGGGCGATAAAGGAAGGAAGGTTTCATGCGTTTGTCCGGTCTCATAGATTCAAACTGCGAATGACAAGTGCATGCAGAAAAGCTCTGGGCGACCGAAACGGCGGATGAGCGAGTGGGGATAACCGATCGCAGCGGAAACAGTCAAGCCGCTCGACGGAGTGGGCGAAGAACCGCTGCGCGTTTCTTCTGCTTAGGTTGTCTCCTGGCTGGGTACGCGCAGCTGGCAAACTCATTCCGATGTACAGTCTGTCGAAAACGACGATCGAGCATACGCGATACGATCCATCCGGAGGCCGAATGGGTTTCTTGAAGCTGGTTCTGGCGGTTGTAGCAAGTACAGTGTTAGTGGGTTGCGCGAAGACACAGTCAAAATCGAATGAGAAACTCTCGCCGCAGAATCTGATGGATGCTTATCGTCAAGCTCACGACCATGGCGACATGCAGGCCATGATGAATCTCTTCTGTTGGGACCGAGTTACACCGGACGTGAGAAAGCAAACCGAGGATGTTGAGAGGGGCACATTTGCACTGAAAATCTTTGATCTAAAATTGACGACTGAATATCCGGTTGAACGGATGAAGACGCTATCGTATGTAAGAAATGGCATCACTTACAGATTCAACCTGCCTGTGGTTGCGGCCTTAGCCATATATTTTCCGCCTTTGTCCAAAGAGAATGAGAGCGTGAATTATTATGCTGTTGGGACAAAAGACGGCCGCTATCTAATAGCTCTCATGGCACCCGTCGAGCGGTCGACGCAGGGTCCTTCCGCTGCCGGCTCTGCTAAGCCAAGCGGTGCAGACCGCACAGCCCGCCCTGTGCCCAGGAAACGTGACTAGAAGGATTAAGTACAGTCCGTAAGTTACCACGCGGCGGATCGCAGCTATTGGTCCATGAGTGCCATTCGCCACGACTAGTTCCGTGGGTCGCGCACGGACGGACATCGCAAGATACACCGAGAGAAAGAGCCGAGTTTGACTCTTTTCTTGAGCTCGGTCTGCTGCTCCTCGGATGGGGCCGATTTCGCTTAGCGCCTTCCGCTAATTGTAAATTAACGTACTTTCGGCCGCGTTCGTCGTGCTCCAACCCATGGAACTGGCTACACTAACCTTGTAGAGAAGGAACGTGTCTCTGGTCCGGTCGCGAACGAAAGCCAGGCTGGACACCAGCGATGAGGAGAACCGATGCCTGCGATTCCAGGACCTGCTGCCTTTGCCGCGTTTGTGGGTGTAAAATTTGGGGGTTACATTCTTGCCGGGACTGCTCTGAGGAAACTCCAACCCGCGATTACCGCTAGCTCGATTAAAATAGCGGCGGTGCGAACTGGGCTGGGCGTTCTATTAGGTCCACCGATCACTCTTGCCGCGATTATCGCTCTCGAGCATTTTACCCATCCTAGCCCAGATAGTTCGACCTTAGCACTTTATCCGTTCTTGTTCTCATTGCGCATTCTAATTTGGGCATTGGTCATTTTTCATTTTTACGAAAGGGTTCGGCTTGGCCGGATCCAAATTATGGACTTACGCATGCGCTGGAGCGTTTTGGTCTTGTCTCTTGGATTTGCCCGGATTCGGACTGGCGATTATTTCGCCTGGACAAATTCCGATATGTTGATCCCCTTGATGCCTCAACCGTAGGCGCACTTCCGGGCCGTGCAATCTGCCAATATATGATTGACAGGCTGCACCGGTCCACGTCGTTGACGACGACATCGTCATATGGTGCCTCGACCGCCCTTTTATTCCAGAAGGGGGTTGCTTCCCTTTTGGTTCGGAACTGGCGCAAAGCCTAGCCGACGGCTTCCAGAAGCTATGGTCCAAACCTCCGTGGCCAATTTTGCCGAGTTCAGTAGGTCGCCCTTTTTCTGCCACTCATCATTCCTGGGCACTGCTTCAGGCAGTGCCTCCGGCCGATTCCCTCAAAGAGACCGAGAAACGAGGGATCTGATCGTCGCTGAGAAGTCCGGCACGCTGTAAGCGGGATGAGTACGATACAAAGCGGCGGCGCGCTGCATCTCTTCGAGTTCACGAATCTTTGTGAGCACAATAGGAAACTCCCTTGCATTCTTCTGATCGTTTGCAAAGAGAAGTTGATCTGGGTTCACCCTCTTCAGATCGATGGCCCGTTTGACTCTCTTACTGCAACGACACGCATTCTGTGAGTTTGCCAAACCGCACCTTTTTTCATGAAACTCACAATCGATCGCCGCGCTCGCTCTAGTTGCTTTCGAAATGTCGCTGGCTCAACAGCCGCCACTGCGGCTGCTTCGGTGCTGTTCATCTCCAAGATATCTCCAAGGATGTAGGCAATCCGGTGGGACCGATCGAGGCACGAAAGCATGCCCAATGTGCAGCCAATGCGAATTTCCTGATAGAGCAGGGAGTCATCCGTCTTGGGCGCCTCGGTCAAGCCTTCTTCCAGGTCCTTTCCAAATTCATCGAACGAGATCATTTGTGTTTCCAGCCTGCTGCGCCGCCAATCCACCAGATGATTGGCAGCAATCCGATAGACCCAGGTAAGAACTGACTGAATCACATGTTCGAGGGCATCTCGATCTCCCTCTTGGGCTTTGGCGACTTCCTCATTCAGAAACCGGCTGACCTCATTTTCCGCCATTCTTATAGCTCCCGCCGAGAATAGTGCTTAGCTTTCTGAGCTCATCTCGCAGGATAACCGTCTGCTGAGACAAAGCTCCTTCCAGTTGCTCGAGGGGAACCGGAGGGGCCAGCAGAACAAAACTGTAGACAACTCTTTCTGCATTCAGGGGTATGAGTCTCGAGTAAGCTGCTGCCACGTTGCCGTCAGGAAACTTTATGTACCAATCGATCGTGCCCTGTTGTTCGGAAGGGCCCTAACTTCCAAGCCCACCTCGATAGTGCCATTGGGAGTCTCCATGACCGCATGTCCTTCTCGGACGTCTTTGAAAGCGCGAGTCCACTTAGGCAGCTTCCTGGTGTTCCCAATGTAATCAAAAGCGACCTTTAGAGGTGCATTTAATTCGACAGATTCAACGGCAAACGCTGGGGCTGCCATCTGGGTGGTCATTTATGGTTCTCCTTCTAATCTTTAGACTGATGCGGACGTCTGCGTGTGACAGCATTTCCTACATCGCTATCGCGAATTTGTCTTCTCACTAGATAGCCGAATCAGGAATGATCAACGCGAGAGATTTATCGGACGCGCGTTTTTCGCGAAGGTGTAGACGCGCGCAGGGTGCTCTTCGCGCGTTCGATAGAGCGTTAACTTTTGTCTGGGTTCTGTCCGGTTGGCAACCCTTCCCTGACTGGATTATGGAAGGGTTTGCCCGTTATCCGAAAGGAGCATCGCGTAGCTAAGGAGTCCCTAGCGAGCACAGAAATAGCGCAGCATGGCTGTCATTTCGCCAGCCGGGTATCATGGGCCATATGCCGGCAGGCCCGTACCTGATTTTCGATAAGTCCGCTCTCCAGTGCCTCAACTTGGATGAAACCAACTGGCTGGACAATTTCTTCTACACGGTGATAACGCCGCTCTTCTTCGCCGAGACCCTCGCCGATCTTGAAAAAGAAGTCAGCAAAGCCAGAACTCCAGAACAGGTCGTCGGTAACCTTGCGATCAAAACTCCCGATATGCAATCTACCGCCTCTGCCCACCACCGCAAGATCCTCAGTGGCGTGCTCTATGGCGAGGAGATGCCGATGGACGGCCGAATACCTCGTGACCAGGGTAAGGTCGTCGAGCTCGACGGCAAGAAAGGCATCTTCTATTCCAAATCCCCCGAGGAAGAAGCCCTTGATCGCTGGCATAACGGCGAGTTCTTGGACGTTGAACCGCAATTCGCAAAAATGTGGCGCCGAGAGCTTTCAAATATCAACCACGACAAAGAATATGCGTCTTTCCAGCAGTGGTTTCTCATGGGGAAGCCGAAGACACTCGCCGAAGTCAGGACCCTTGCTGACGCATACATCGACGCCTCGCCTCAAGACGGCTCGCTGAGATTTGGCCTCAGCTTCCTCGGCATCCCGGACCAGGTTCAAATCGAAGTCACGAATCGGTGGAAATACGCGGGCTCACCTCCGATCCGCTCGTTCGCCCCGTATTTCAGACATATTTATGGCGTTGACTTATTTTTTAGTCTCGCAATCGCATCGGATCAGATTTCACGTGTGCGCCCCAAAGGGAAGGCCGACAACAAAGTTGATATCGCATATCTCTATTACCTGCCGTTTTGTCACGTGTTCGTTTCCGCGGATAATCTATACAAGCGCGTCGTCCCACTCTTCTGCGAGCCGATCAAACGTTCGTCGACGCGGCCGCCCTCAAAACCGATCTGCAGAAGCTAGACGCTCATTATTCCTCGCTACCGGAAAACATAAGAAATTCCGGCTTCTTCAAATTCGCCAAGCACCCCCCTCCTGACGATTCTTTTCTCGTAACCCGGTCGTGGGACAAGGGCGGCCTCGAATGGTGGGAACAAACATCCAAACCCGACCCAACCGACAAGCTCAAGGAGACGAAAATCATTGAAGACTTGAAGCGGATCAGCGATGCCGCCAAATCAACCGATCGAAACGAGCGACTTTCGATTGAAGATACAGCGTTCCTGCAGGTCGCCCGAACCGTTGCGCGAAAGAAGGGCAAGTGGGACCGCTTCGGCCCCGAAGTTAAATGACGATCCTGATGGCAGTATTTCCACCGGCTATAATCAAATAAACGCGCCTTTTCAGAGCTTCCAATCATGGAGGATTGTCGGCAACGCTTCTCTGACTGGATTACGGAAGGGTTGGCTGTTACCCGGGCCCAATCGTCAAAGGTAAGCGGGAAGATGGTTTCATCGTACGCCGACTTCCCATCGTACCGACTGGCTCTCACGTCCACGCGGCTGTTTTGGCGCAATTACAAGCCATCTCTTGGGCGAGTTGGAGTTCGCTGCGCTCCATTCTTCCGGGCCGCTTCTATTGTGCCAGCGTTTGGATTTTTGCTTTGGCGTCCGACTCAATTGCAATCTTCTTGGCATTGTCCAATGTTGGATCGAGGCGTACCAATTCTAAGGTTCGTCGAAAGGCCGCGAGCGCTTTTTCCCTCTGGCCAGCAGACAGGTATGCGTCACCTAAACTGTCGGCTGCGTTTGCCGACAGTGGATAAATGCAAGTAACAAGTTCCAGAATTCTAACCGCATTTCCAAATTGCTTGTCAGCGATCAAGTCATATCCGACTTGGTTAAAAATCTGCTCGTTTACGACGACCTCGCCAGGCGACTGCGACTGGATTTCCTTGGCCATCTTCACTGCCGCATCGATCCCTTCACGGTGGATAAGGCTGAGGAATTCGTGGGCCGACGGAATGAGAGGTGCTGCCGGTTTGTGTGCAATCGGAGCGTTTGGTAGATCCTTTACCAGGCTCTGCAACCCCAAGTTGTCATTGCGCAGTTTAGCCGAGAAAAAATCGAGGACGGCGGCACAAACCAGTCGGTAGCCCCGAAAGCCAGTCTCGCGTGTCCACCCAGCCGGGACGCTGCGGGGAGGGTCCAGATGAAATGCCTGCGCACCCATGACAAAACTTGTGAAGTCGGCATGAGACATTCCGGGCATGGCAGCGAAAAATCTCTCGGAGTGGTGAAAGGATTCGACGGCCCGCAGATCAAGTTGGGCATCGGCACGGCGGATGTCAAGCAGTGCTGCCTGCATACGCTGCGGATCATATCGATAGGAGCCGGTCAGCCATTGGTGTCCTTCGGCAAAGCCGTAGGTACCGTCGAGCCCGGCGACGGCGAGAACATCCGAATTGCGTAGCGCCACCATCAAGGCGACTACGCCGCCTAGGCTATGACCAATCGTCCCAAAACCTGATTTGTCGACAATCGACTCTCGCCGGAGCATCGACCAGGCAAACTCCAAGTCGCGGGCAGACGTTTCGAGCGCCACTGTGCTGAAAGCTTGTTCCGGCTGAGCGTCCGAGTCGCCGAGCGACGGCACGGTAGCAACGACTAAACCATGGCTGGCGAGGAACTCCGCCATAACAACGTTGGATTCCGTGTAGCCGTTTACTCCGGCGGAATACAGTACCAATGGAAATGGACCCTCAGCCGGCAGAGCTTCCCGGCACGCGACGACAGAAGTTTGCATGAAGTTTTCAAATTCTCCCGCCGGAACCCTTTCGGCGATGACTCGCTCATCTCTCTTCTCCAGGGCCGCTTCTGCCGCGCGAAATGTTACGGGGGCACGGTTGCGAATATAGTCGACGATCCGCATCTTGCCGTCGCCTGCAATTGCCGGATACCAGATGCTAATGCGGACCGGACGACCCAGAACATCCGGAGAGAACCCCGGCTCGCTAGACGTGCGGGAAACGTGCCAGGTCCGCGATTTGTCAAAAGCATAGATGACGCGATAACCGACCGCATAGGGGCCGTGGTTTAGACCACCCCAGAGCACGGATGTTGATTCTTTGGCAAGAGCTACACCGTGGAAATCTATGATCGCGACGATGATGTACCAAACCACACACCGAATGATCCGTGAGAAAGTCATTTTAGGCCGCCCCGTCCGGTTAGACATCGTGAACAATCCAGCGTTTCACCGCAATACGCCGTGTCGCAAAAAAAGTGGGCAGTGAAAGCCCTCTCTCCGCCTCTCGTAGAAGTCACGATCTCCGTGCACACTCCCTGGGTGCCGGTTGCGACAGGAGTTGTAAAATCGGAGAGCCGCGAGACGTTGCGCCACCGTGTTCGGCGAGAACTTCCGCTTCTGGAACAACTCCGCTTGATATTCACGAATGTGTCGGGGGCCTAAGCGATCGGGAGAACAGTGGAAGTGTCGAGAAAAATCTTCGACGGTGCGAAGGTAGCAACCGATGGTAGTCTCGGCGTAATTACGACGCTGGAGTTCCTCCAGCATCATTTTTCGTAAATGGGTCACGGGGATACCTCCTTGTGACCCAAACTTATCTCAGCCCTCAGGCGATCACTGCTTCATTCACCTCACGCGAAGCGTCCGCCGCCGGGCGGCTTCGTTCAAACGGGGCTAAGGGAAGTTTGGGCGGATTGGTAATGGGGAAGTCGGCTTCTCTCCAGCGAATTGGCCGGTCACTGCTGGCGCGTTTCTCGTTATCTATCTGGCAAAACTTCCTACAAGCATACTTCTGGCCCGGGACAATTTCCCGGGTTTGCCCGTTTACCCGAGCGTCATCGTGTTGCACTAAAGAACCGGTTTCGGTTGCGACAGCGTGGCCGCTTGTCCTTTACACGGATGTTGTAGTAGGATCACCGAGACAGGTAGGAGATATGAAGAAAGCCCGTCTTTCAAAAGCTGAAACACGAGTCCTGGAGCAGTTCTGGAAAATGGGGATCTGCTCCGTCCGGGAAATACTAGAGAGTTTGCCCGACGATGAGCGCGTTGCTTACACAACGGTGCAGACACTCGTCTATAGACTCGAGGAAAAAGGCGCTGTGAGTAAAGTCAAGAAGATCGGCAACGCTCAATTGTTCGAGCCAGCCATCAACCAGAGCGAGTTCCGAAGCGGGCTGGTGCGCGACATTCTGGATTTGTTCGGCGGGTCCCCTCGCCTGCTGGTCTCCAATCTGCTCGAAACGGGCACGCTCACACTGAGAGACCTGAAAGCTCTGCAAAGCGCAGCGCCAAACAGCAAGAAGAGCCGCAGGCTTGGAGGCAAAGGCCATGCATGAGTACATCGCGCGTCCGGTTTATTACGTTGGCGTCCACCTCTTCTTTGCCTCGCTGGTCTGGTTCGCGGCTTGGACTCTAACTTCGATCATCCGCGGCACCGCCACCACAAAGTATTGGGTGTGGGTCGCGACCTCGCTCAATTTCGTCCTGCCGCTGGGCGCAGTTCTCGACAAATCATTGGCGGCGCATCTCTCGTGGGCCAAGCCTCTGGGCGTAATCGGGGACGCCGGGCTTCGCATCGCTGATAACGCAATGATGGTCGGCGCTGTCTGGTTGCTGGGCGCAATCTTAATGGCGGGTCGACTGTGTTGGCGCATACAAACTGACCGTCGTGATGCCCAAGCCGGTCAAAGCGCAGCTGACTCGAAGCGCAATTTTCTTGTTCAGGGTACGCCCGTCAGATTCTCCCCTGCTCGGAAGGGCCCAGCAGTGGATGGTGTTTTGCATCCAAGCATCTGTCTCCCCGACGGGATCGACCGATTACTGACAAAATCAGAACTCAACGCCGTTCTCCTGCACGAACTGACACACGCAAGAAGGCGCGACAACTTGATACGCCTCATTCATGAAGTAAGCCTTTGCATGCTGTGGTTTCATCCGCTCGTCTGGATCACCGGCTCTCGCCTTGCCCTGTATCGAGAGCTTTCCTGTGACGAGTCTGTGATTCAGAGCGCCTATGGCCGAGAGCTGGTTTCCGCACTCGCAAAACTTGCCAATCCAGAAAGGGCGTTGTCGCTGCAGGCGTCAGTCTCGTCGTATATAAGCCATCGGCTTGTCCGGTTGGCTGCTGAGCCTCGACCGACCGACCGCGCAGCGAGCACGCTACTGAGCTTGGTCTTCGGCGCTGTACTTCTTTGGGGCGTTTTTGGAACGGTAGCGCATACAGCTTGTTGTTTTCTTGCTAAGCGGTAATCTTCCAAGAATCACTACACAGCAGCGCGTATCGCTTCCCTCCTAGAGCCTAGCGCATGGCGACCGCAGGCGGTGAGGCGATGAGGTCCTAAGAAACCTTTTGCCGTGTAAAACGTCTGTTGTAGTAAAGTTGACGTAATATGTAGTAGTACCTGGAGGAAATGGCTGTGAGAGCAAAGATGGACCGACAGACGAAATTGCGATGGCGCGGGGCAGGGTGGGGTTCAAACAAATTGAGGGAGGCACTCCAATGACTCAAATGCGGATCTCCTGGCTGTTGGCGGTACTCATCCTTACGGTGAACGCCTTGGCACAGGCCGCCGCAGCTGCGAGCGCGCCTCCGGCGCAACAGTCATCGCAGCAGCTGCCGGCTGCTCGCGTGGTTGACCTGAAAGCATCCGACGGCACCGCTTTGAAGGCGAGCTACTTTGCCGCAGCCAAACCGGGCCCCGGGGTGTTGTTGCTGCATCAGTCCAACCGGACGCGAAAGTCCTGGGATGAAGTGGCCGCGCAATTGGCGGCTGCCGGAATCAACACGCTGACACTCGATATGCGCGGATTTGGCGAAAGCGGCGGCACACGTAATGGCAAGCCGACGGACGACATTGACACAGCGTTTCAATACTTGGTTTCGCAGCCAGGCGTCCAGCGCGATGTCATCGGCGTGGGAGGAGCCGGGTGGCTCGGCGTCCACAATTCCGTCGAGGCCGCGCGTCGGCATTCCGCCGAGGTGAAATCGCTGGTATTGCTTTCCGGAGAGACCTTACGAGATGGCCTGCAATTCCTGCATCAGGCGTCACAACTGCCTGAGCTGTTCGCCTTCTCCGATGATGATGAATATCCGCCCACTCAAGATGCGATGAAGCTGCTCTACGTCACGGCGTCCAGCCCGAGCAAGAAGCTGGTGCACTATTCTGCGGCCGAAGATGCGCCTTGGGTATGGTATGAAACCGGTGATATCAGTAAAGTTCCGGCCAAGGGCGGTCACGGAACCGACATGTTTAAAGTCCATGCGGAGCTGCCCGGCATTATCGGGCACTGGTTCGTCACCACGTTGATCAAAACACCGGGCCACCGTCCAGCGGATGCGTTGGCAGCAGCGCCAATCCTGAATCAGCTTCAGACGCCTGGCGGAGCCCCTCAGGTCACGCAGCAACTGTTGGAAGCTCGGCGCAAAGATCCACAGGCGCAATTGTGGCCGGAAGCTGCCGTGGACATTATCGGCGAGGACTATCAGCGGGCCGGAGACGTTAAAAACGCGATCGAGATCTTCAAACTGAATCTTGTGGCCTATCCCGACTCCGCCGATGCGAACTCAAATCTCGCCGGCGCCTATCTTGCAGATGCACAGAAGGATCTCGCACGGCAGTATGCCGAAAAGGCGCTGGCCCTGCTCGATTCGCACGCGGCCGCGGCATCATCGTGGTCCGACACGGAGCAGCGACGCGGCGAGATTCGTAGCGGTGCGCAGGATGTACTCAAGAAGCCAAATGCGGTTCCTTGATGCGGGCGTGATTTCGGCCGCGCATCGGATAGTTGGAAATCTATTTGCTAGATAGAGCAATTCGAGGAGAGTCGCGCTGATGAGACAAATCCGAATCTGGTTTCGGATGTGCAACGTATTCGGGCTCTTGGCAGCATCGTTGTTTGGGCTTTTTTCCACTGGACAACTCGCGGCTCAGTCACCCGCTGCCGTCACTTTGGTAAGAGCTGGGCGGCTCCTCGATCCCCGGACTGGCAATGTGCTTTCGCCCGCAGCCGTGCTGATTGAAAACGGTAAGATCAAGGAAGTTGGTGCGCCTTCGCAGGTGCAAGCCGATGCCCCGGCTGGCGTCAAGACCATTGATCTGGGCAGCGCAACTCTGCTGCCTGGACTGATTGACAGTCACACTCACCTGCTCCTGAACGTCATTGTGCCTGCGGAAGCGGAGATCGACCGCTACTGGGCATTTGTACCAGGACTATTGCTGGCGGTGGCGGCAAAATCGCCTGCCGAACGGGTGTTACTCGGCGCGCAAATGGCGCGCGAAGACCTGGAGAGTGGCTTCACCACGGTGCGCAATGTCGGGCACTCCGGCATTGATGGCGATGTTGCGCTGCGGGATGCGATCAACGCCGGGCGCGTCTCCGGCCCGAGGATCCTGGCCGCCGCACGTAAACTTACACCGCTCGACGGCTATTTCCAGGCGCTCAATCCCGCTGTCGCCGATGCAATCGTCCAACAGGAATTTCTGCAGGTAGGGAATGCGGACGAAGCACGGCGGGCGGTGGATGAGGATCTCTTCTAGAATGTCGACGTCATCAAAATTGTGCTCGATGATGACGGAATCGGCATCACGGTGCCGGTGATGACCGCAATCGTCGAGGAAGCTCACCGCGCGCACAAGAAAGTTGCTGCCCATGCGCAGAGCAAGATCGCCATTCAAACGGCGATTGATGCGGGCGCCGACTCCATAGAACATGGTAACGACGTAACCGAGGAGCAATTGAAGCTGATGCGCGAGAAAGGAATCTTCTTCGACCTAACGCCGACGTTTTATGGTGGTTTTCTTCCGAAGATTTTCGACGCAAGCATCGTGATGTCTCCAGCCTTTCGTTCTAGGTACGACAGCGGCGTTGAACGCGGCCGCCAGCGATACGATGCTTTGGTTCAGCGAATCTTGAAGTCGGGAGTGAAGTTTGCGGCCGGATCAGACATGTGCTGGTTCTATCCAGGAAAAACGCGCGGCCAAGCGACCGCAACAAGGTTTCCTGTTTTGCATGACGCGGGAATGCCAACTCTCGATGTCATTCGTGCAGTCACGACCAACGCCGCGGAACTGTTGGGCTGGCAGGACCGCGTGGGCGCCGTTGAGGCTGGGAAGTTTGCTGATCTCGTCGCCGTTGCTGGAGATCCGATCGCCGACATTACCGAGCTCGAGCGCGTTCGCTTCGTGATGAAGGGTGGCCAATTGGTTAGGAATGACTTGGCCTTACATTGAGGCGCACCATGACAAGTCAACCGCCACAATTTTCAGCTTTGATTCCTCTATCCGCAGGGCGATCCTACGCGCTGCGTTACTTCGACCGGCCGGGTTCCGGCCCCACGATCCTTTACATGCACGGGCTGGGCTGCTCAAAGGCAGATTTTGTGGAAATGACTTCGGTTTCCGAGCTGCAACCATTTCGTTTGGTCTCCGCAGATAACCCCGGTTGTGGCGATTCCGCCTCCGATGAGGACCATCCGCTGAATATTGACGGCATTGTGGAACTCATGAAGAACTTTGTGGCTCATTTGGGGCTGAGCCGTTTCCTGCTTGTCGGAGGCAGCATGGGAGGGTTGGTCGCGTTGCTCTATGCGGAACGAAATCCGGACAAAATCGCCGGCTTTGTGAAGCCGCCTGGGCGCGTCATGGTTTGACGGCATTTGTACGGAGCTTGCCGATGCGGCCGTCCGGACCGACGGCAAAGGGAAGCGAGAGGGCGTTCCAGTTCTTATCGGCATCGGCGGGCTCTCCCGGTGACGGCTTTAGGGCGCGCCAACTGCGGCCCTCGTCAGTAGAGATGTCGGTGCCGTTCGGGCCTACGGTGACCCAGGTCTTTGCATCGGCGTTATAGGCCACAGAGGAGCGATAACCGCCCGGGGGAACTTCTGCTGCTGACCAATGGAGGCTTCCATCTGTGGAAATTGCACAGGTTCCTACAGATATCTCCGGATGCTGGGGATCTCCCCCCACTGCCACCAGGATGTCGCCCGAGTGAACCGCCCGCACGATGTATTTGGAGCTTGGATCAGCGATAGTCTCTGCCGGCCCGAGGTGTACGGCCACAGAGGCAGCGCCGACTGACGCGCCGTGCTGTAGAGGAATATCCCCGCCAACAGACTTCAAGTATACAGTTGGGTCGTGCTTAACGTCCTCTTCTATCGTGCGACTGCGGCTCACAGCCCCTCCGGTTACGAACAACCTCCAACTGCGAACTCCCAGAAGCGCTGAATTACTGGCCGCGAGCAGAATTTCTCCCCGCTTGGCCGATGTTCTCCAAGCGCCCTCAATTTTGCCCCAGGTTTGTCCGTAGTCATAAGTCCGGAATTCAACGAATTTGCCGGATACCGGATCTCCGATCAGATCGCCTATGCGTCCCCTATCCCTATCTTCTCCGACTGTGTCTACGAATTGTATTCCCTTAAAGGAGCCGTTGGGCGCGTCAGGATTCGTGAAGACGAGACTCCAGGTCAGGCAGCCATCGGTCGTTTTGTAGATGCGCGACTGGGCACCAGGACCGCTGGACATGACGATGGCGGTGTTCTGGTCGAAGGCCTGAATACCTCGGAAATCAAGTTTCTCTGCGTTTGGCGCGGTAGCGCAACGTTGCCACGTATTGCCTTCATCGGCGGTACGCAGGATCGTGCCTTGCGTACCGCTGGCCCAGGCGATGCCGCCACCGACGTTGTGGATACCGCTAAGGTTGGCCGTGGTATTAGACTCTTGGATCACCCATTGCGCGTGCGCAGAATGAACGAACAGAGACAAAAAAAAGATGAAGGGTAAGGAGCGCATGGCGGTCATTTTACTGCAAGCTGTTCCTAAATCATCGCACCAGCTTTACCAGCTCCTGAATGGTCAAGCGTCAAGCCTGCCGAGCTCCGCGGGAAATCGCGTCGTCGTTTTTGTCGTAACCCTTTCTGCCACTCACTCTCTCAGCCCGCCTGCACGACCCCTTTCACCGTCCCCACCAGCGCCGGATGCCGCGCCTTCGCCCGCTTCGGCAACTCGCGTCCAATCTTCCGCAACCACCGCAGCTCCGTCTTCAACTGCTCGATCATCAGGCTCACCATCCACACCGCCTCGTGATACGGATGCCCCACTTCCTCCAAAACCGACTCAAGGGTCTCCTTTTCCCGCCCCAGCTCGTCCTCCACAAATTTCTTTCGCCTTTTTAGCTGCTTCCGAAAAACACCCGGCCGTGCCAGCCAGGAGAGTGCAATCCATGTGGAAAATGCTGGACGATCCCGCTGCACCGTCCAATCTTCTCGCTCCAGTGCGTCCGCGAGCGCCGTGCGCCCCTTGGCCGTCGTTTCAAGCACGCTCCGCTCCGGTCCCGCCGCGGGTTCGCTGCTTTCCGTGGCGCGAATCAGCCCCGCGCTCGCCAGTTTCTCCAGCGAGTAGTACACCTGCGGCCGCGAAATCGCCGCCCAGTTCCGGATGCAGCGCCGCTCCAGTTCCAGGTTCGCCTCATACCCGTGCATCGGGCGCTCCGCCAGCAAGCTAAGCAACACCAAATCCGGCGTAGTCAGCGAAGTCCGTTTTCCGTTTCTCATGTCCAGTCCATTCCCTTGCCTGTTGTAGTGGCGCAGCATGCCCTGCCCCCAGGGTGGGCTGCGCCAGCGAGTCCGCGAGCTCAGCTTTGCCCTCAGAACATCCCTGATGCCCGAGGAGACCTCAACTCACATCGCTCCTCGCCCAAACGCAACGACCCTCCGGCTCCGAAAACCAACAACCTACAACTTAGAACCATGAACTTCCTTTCTCCTCCTGCTCCAATACCACCATTGACACTGCTCCGCCGGCAACCGCGCATCCCGCGCCTGCGCCACCGCTGCACGAAACACATCCAGGCAGCAAATATCCTGATGCTGCGGCGCAACCCGGCGCAATTTCTCATACAGGCCTTCCGGACTCCGCCGCGCCAGCTGCGCCACGCTGCGCACTCTCAATATCTCGAAGTCCCGCAGCATCGCCGGACCCACCGAAATCAGATCTCCCAGTTTTCGTGCATCTCCAGCCATAAACAATCTCCTTGACATCGGGATTGTCTTCCTCTATTCTCTTCTAGTCTAATTTAGACTACTTCCAAATGCAAGGAGATTCTCTCCCCGTGCGCACCCTTTCTCTTTCCGCTCTCGCTCTACTTTTTCTCGGATTTCTGCAGCCAAATCACTCGGAGGAAAAACGCACCATGAACGTCAAGCGCATCACCCCGGTCCTGTTCGTCAAGGAAATCGAACCCGTTCTGCTGTTCTGGGTCGACAAACTCGGCTTCACCAAAACCGTGGAAGTCCCCCACGGCAACAAGCTGGGATTCGTCGCCCTGCAAAAAGGAACCACCGAAGTGATGTACCAGACCTACGCCAGCGTCGGCGAAGACATGCCGCTGCTCAAGGAAATCGACAAAGGTCCCACCTTCCTCTATATCGAGGTCGACAATCTCGACGCCGTCGTCTCCACTCTCAAATCCGCAAAAGTCGTCCAGCCGGAGCGCACCGCCTTCTACGGCATGCGCGAAATCGGCTACCAGGAGCCCGGCGGCCACTACGTCACCTTCGCCCAACCCGTCGCCGCCGCCCAGCACTAAGCTGCGTGGCCCGAACTCACGGGAGGCCCAGGATTTCGGTGGAATCGTCGTACTTCGGTGGAAGCCCCGGGCTTCAGTCCGGGCGCACCGCCTTTCAAGGCGGTGCGTCAAAGGCCCAGGACTTGAACCAGCCCTTGAAATGCCGACAGTACATCTCCCTGAGACCGATAGAAGGTGAATGTTCCGCCCCTAAATGGCACTCCCGGCATATTGATTCGCGATTGCGTCTCCGGCAGTCTGCTTTGTCCCTGTTGAAGTGGTGAACGGTTAGTGAGCTTTTGAACTCAGGAAAGGAAACCGTTAGAAGGAATACGGGAACGCTCACTTTGAAGGATTGAAGATCGCGCTCTCGACTCTCATAAAACATGCTTTGGGCGGGTGAGGGAACCTTTAAGCCAGTATCCGTTTCCTTCTGCCTCAGGGTCCAGGTCCTCACGACGTCATAGTCCTTCTTGTAGGTCAAGCTGAAAAAGCGAAGATACTCGCAGATTCAAGCGATCTCCTGAATGAGCTTTGCTTATATCGGGAGTGCTTGTGTCTCAACGCGGGATCGCACGGGCAACACTAGAGGTTCACCTGCCAAAGGCGGAGCGTTAGAGAGGGAAGCACAACGCTGTCCGAATAAGTCCCGGCAATTGTCACTTCCATTCAAAAGCGCCGTCGGATCACTCCCGAGTTGTCGGCAAACAAGAAGTAATTCGGTTCCTTCCTGTTTGCTCGTCATCCGTCACTACCTCTAAGGCAACCAGATCACCGCAATGTCGTGAGACCTGTCACCCTAGCCATACCTTGCACTTCTATGGGTCTTAGTTTTAATATATAGAAGGTCGAGGTATAAACCCATGTCAGCCCCAAAATCCGATCTCCCTCAAGGCACGTTGGACTTGTTGATCTTGAAGGTCATCGCGCTTGCTCCTGTCCACGGCTACGCCATCGCGCAACGCCTGGAACAGGTGTCGCGCGGCGTAGTCCAGGTTCCGGAAGGGTCGCTCTACCCAGCGTTGCATCGGCTCGAAAATCGGGGCCTTCTCGCCGCGGACTGGAAGGAGACGGAGACCGGGCGTGAGGCGAAATTTTATCGGCTAACGCGAAAAGGGCGGAAACAGCTGGAATCGGAAGCAGCGAGCTGGCAGCGCTTGATCGACGCAATTGGCCTGATCCTCGGGATGGCGGATGGAGGCGCGCGATGACTTGGTGGCAGCGCCTTTGGCGACGAAGGCAAATGGAAGAGCAGCTCGAAAAGGAACTTCGCTTCCACGTCGAGCAACACGCCACCGATCTGATCGCGCGTGGCCACGCTCCGCGCGAAGCGCAACGGCAAGCTCGCCTCGCCCTCGGCGGCCCAGAACAAGTCAAGGAGAAATGCCGCGATGCTCGCGGCACGCGCTATATAGAAGATCTACTGCAGGATGCCCGCTACGCCGTTCGTACTCTTCGACAGAAACCGGGCTTTGCCGCCGTCGCTCTGCTGACCCTTGCTCTCGGCAGCGGCGCGACCACTGTCATGTTCACCGTCATCAATGGCGTTCTATTGAGACCATTGTCGTATCCAGAACCCGAGCGGTTGGTGATGCTGCATGAACAAACACAAGACGATCCATCCGGGTGGCCGTTTGCCTACTTGAACTTTGTGGACTGCAAGCGCGAGAGCCGCTCTCTGGCGCCTATGGCGGCAGTGCGCCACGGCGGTGGTACCGTCAGTGAGCCTGGGGAAGCAGAGTACGTTTCCGGCCGGCAGATCTCATCGGAAATGTTCTTAGTCCTAGGCATCAGCCTCGTGCGAGGTCGTGCCTTCCTTCCCGAAGAAGACCGCCCAGGCGCAGCTCCTGTGGTCATTATCAGCCACCGCTTATGGCTGCAGCGCTACGGTGAAGATCCTAAGGCACTCGGACGCGAACTCGTTTTCAATGGGAAGCCGTATACGGTCGTGGGAATAGCACCTGCGGGCCTACGTCTGTTGGGAGACGTAGATGTATTTACTCCACTCGGTCAAAACACGGAACCTATCATGCGAAATCGCGACATGCACCCGGGCATCCATGTGCTGGCGCGGCTTCGGCCGGGGGGCACCTTGGCGCAGGCCGAGACTGAGCTCGCACTCATTGGGCGTTATCTGGCTGAGCAGTACCCAAAATCTAACGAGGGCCATAGCATTGTGGCGCGGCCACTTCAGCAGGAACTCGTTGGAGACGTCCGATCCACGCTGTGGTTGCTGCTCGGTGCGGTCAGCCTCGTACTGCTGATCGCGTGCGTGAATGTGGCCAGTCTATTACTGGCGCGTGCAATCTCGCGCGAGCGTGAGCTTGCTATGCGCGTAGCCCTCGGGGCCGGCCGTGGTCGCTTGGTGCGTCAATGTCTGACGGAGAGCGCGGTATTGGCTCTTTCCGGGGGCGTACTTGGGGTCTTGCTTGCGGCTATGGGTATCCGCCCATTTGTGACTTTCTGGCCGGGCAATTTGCCGCGGGCAGAGGAAATTCACCTTGATTGGCGCGTTCTGCTGTTTGCATTAGGCGCCTCCTTATTGAGCGGTCTCCTTTTTGGGCTGGCACCGGCATTGCACGCACCTGCTCGGGAATTAGAACAGGCACTCCGTGCCGGAGCGCGGACCGTCGTGGGGAGTTCGAGGCGTCTGCACAGCGCTTTTGTGGTGTGCGAGATTGCCTTGGCGGTCGTGCTCCTCGTCGCGGCTGGTTTGCTGGCACGGACGTTGCTGCGGCTTTCGTCGGTGGACCCCGGCGTCGACGCCAAGAACGTGTTGATCGCGCGAGTAGCACTCTCTCCCAATGCGCTCTCAAGTCCAGCGACTATGCGCGTGGCTTGGCAGGATTTGCTCGAGCGTCTCAGTGCCGTCCCGGGGGCGCAGTCCGTCGCCATCACGGATCTTGTCCCAATGGACAACGATGAAAACTTGATCGGCTACTCGACCACGGCGGCGATGCCTCCGGCGAATCAGATTCCGCTGTCCTTACTGACCTCCGTGACGCCAGATTATCTGAAGGTGATGGGCGTTCCCCTGCGCCAAGGCAGGTTTTTTGAGGAGCAAGATCGCGTCGGTAGCGAGCTTGTGGTTGTGATTGACGAAGTGCTGGCGCAACGCGCTTTTCCCGGCCGGAGCCCGGTCGGCAGTCAACTCTGGGTCCAGTTTCTTGGTCCGGCCAAAGTTATAGGCGTTGTCGGCCACGTACGCCATTTTGGGCTTGATGTTGACGATCAAGCCAGAGTTCGTGAAGAGATGTACTTTCCTTTTGCGCAATGTCCCGATGAATTCTTGCGGCTCGCCTCGTCTGCAATGTCCCTGGTCATGAGAACTACTGTCGCACCCTTAAATGCGGCGGAAGCAGCGAGCCACGAGGTCCGTGGAGCCACTCGCGATCAAGTTCTTTACGAGGTTCGCACCATGGAGCAGGTTGTCAGCGGCACTCTCGCGCGGCAACGCTTTCTGCTGCTCTTATTCAGCGTATTCAGCGGTCTCGCTTTGTTGCTGGCGTGCATCGGTATCTATGGCGTGTTGACATATCTGGCCGGCCAGCGTGTGCCGGAATTTGGCGTGCGCATGGCGCTTGGGGCCAGGAGCGTTGATGTCATGTGCATCGTGCTGCGGCAGAGCGTCGGAATGATTGTCATTGGTGTCGGCTTGGGCATCGCGGCAGCCCTGGCCGCAGGGCATCTTCTGGGACGCCTTGTGTCCGGCGTACGCCCCACCGAACCGTTGACCTTCACCATCATGATTTCCATGCTGGTTGTCGCCGCTCTGCTCGCAAGTTTTCTACCGGCACGTCGGGCGAGCCGGATGGACCCGGTGACCGCGCTACGTCAAGAGTAGCGGAGCGCCCAATAACTCCCGTGTGATCGGCAAACGGGAAACTAACGCCTGCTGGTTGCTGGCGCAATATCGCCATTTCACTCACAATGCCGTTGCGAGTGTAGGCCTGATTACGTCAGTTGATATGTTCTCTGACGCCTTCGGGATCAGCTTGCTGAGCTATCGCCATCGGTCGTCCAGGCAAGGCTTCGGTTCCTCGCCAATTTCCTGAGCGAGGGTCGGGTAATCGGTATAGCCTTTGGGGCCGCCGCCATAGTAAGTGGA
>Ga0210400_10000398_pt1 | contig 49693 bp, 43 predicted proteins | sample IncBWH26MmetaG_FD_155456 | JGI IMG/M metagenome (GOLD analysis project Ga0210400, IMG submission 155456) | Forest soil microbial communities from Barre Woods Harvard Forest LTER site, Petersham, Massachusetts, United States - Inc-BW-H-26-M | ecosystem: Environmental > Terrestrial > Soil >...
GTCCGGCGCGTATTGCTGAAGAAGACCATACTGACCCAACGCTTCGCTCCGAACCGTGCCGTTTCCCATCGCCCAGATGCGTCTTTCCTTGGCTACGTCGTCACCCAGCACCCAAACGGTCCCATCTTTCGCCACGCACACGTCCCGAGGCGCATATACACCGGTGTCCACGAGTGTCTTGATTTGCCCCGCCAAGTCTGTAAAGGCGAGAAAGCCACCAGGTGTCCCGGAACGAGAGTAAGTCCCAACCACTGCGAGGCCATGCGGCCCCAACGTTGCCGCGCCATAAACATTCACGGGTCCCGTCGCGTTCTTTATCGACACTACGAGCTTTGATTGTTTGAGCGACGGAAGACTCGTCACGGTCACACCCGTATGGGTCGGATTGCTCGAGACTAAGAAGTCCCCACTGACTTTCTGGCGAGCAGTCCAGTCCACGTCAGTGCCGTAATCGTATTTTTGCAACTCCGGCGCGTTTAGGTTTATTGGCTGAACGTCTGACGTGTCAGGCGCTCCGACTCCTTCCGCCGCCAGGACGTACGGTACAAAGCCCGCTACCAACGCGCTCAACAACACTAGTGGCGCCAGCGCTTGAGTACCACGTCCAAAGTGGACCATTCTTGCCGACCAATTGCGCTTCATGTGAACTCCTGTAGGGTGCTCAATCTTCAATCACTTGTGCCGCCCGAATTGTCACGACCGGCCCGTTGGCTTCCCGCCGTTCTCTAGCAGTATCCGTCTCCATCACCGTAACTACCGTCACCCACACCACCGTCACCGCCGCCACCGTCACCTACGCCGCCGTCGCCATAGGCGCCGTCACCGGCACCACCGTCACCGGGAGATGAATCATTGCCGCCCGCGTCGTAATAGCCGTCGTAGCCATCGCCAGTAGAGTAAAAGGTGAAGGATGGCGTGCCGTTCGTACAAAGACTGCCGGAACCTCCAAGCGGCAGAATGTTCGGCTTGCCTGCGCCCTTCCAAGCCGCAAAGGTGTAGGTTCCGGGCGGTGTCGGCAGGCCGCCTTCAATCAACGCCCTCCCGTTCTGCACGACCAGCTGCCCCATGCCCGCGCCCTTTGCCGTCAGTTCCGCGCGAGTGGCAAATTCCCCGGAAGGCGAAAGCCAGAGGTGGTTCGTGGTGTTATTGATCGGCTGATCCGACCATAGTTGATCCGTCGTGCTCAGAATGAAATTCTCCAGTGCGCCGGCCGAAGACTCATCGAGCGCGGGCAACGTTGGGGCCAGTCCAAGGAACGGGGTCACGTAAGGCGAGCCGTCCGAACAGCTCAAGAGGGGCAATAGTGTTTCCCCATTCTCATCTTGGACGCTGTAAGGTTGCCCGGCCCACATGGTCGGAAAGTCCTGGATATTGATCAGCGTTTTCATGAACATCAAATGCAGCGACTGGTTCGCCGCGGTCACTCGTATCGGCTGAAGCAGGGAAGTGGCGCCCTCGATCTGGCCGAACTGCTCCCCATCAGCGCCCATGACGAACAACTTGCTATGCTTCTGCAGGGCCTGAATGAGTGTCCACGAAGCGGACTTGTCGAGGAAATATGACTGGGGCTCAAGAATCGCGATGACTGAAATGAGCATAGGTATTCTCCGGCGGCGCTTTGCTACGCGTTCTGGCTGGCAGATGCCGAGACGGCCTTCTTAATCTTCCAGATCTTGCTGATCACCGTGCCTTGTGTATCCACAATGCGGCAGTACACGTTCACGTTTTTCGGCGCGGTCGTCGGGTCCAGGAAGGTGGTCCAGCGCTGGATGTGAGAGTTGCCCGCGGTTGCGCGGTAACTGTTCTGCGCGAATATCGTTGAGAAGCGTCGTGTGGTGGAGAGCTGCTGGGTGAACTCGACCGGTTCGTCGACCGAGGCCCGCTTAATAACGCGGACCCAAAACCAAATCTGAACTCCCGCCTGCTCGAACCTCTGACGGATGAGATATTTGTGAGTCTTCTTCGGTGCAGTGGCGGCTACCGCACGTACGCTTCCGGGCAGCCTGGTCATCGCCACGGCAGCGCCGATGAGTGTATGGAACTGACGCCTCGAGATGTTTCGACTCATGGGGATTACTCCGCGACCGAGTTAGTGACTTTCCATCTACGTGGATCGAGCCGATCGTGAGACATGTTCGTCCAAAGGACACGTTGTTGCATAGTCGTGAATCCGTGACGCGCATGTTCATGCGATCAATCACCGTGCCTCTAGGCCTCGTCCCACGCGCACAAGTGCGTAGCGGCTCGGTGCGCATATCAATAAGCGGAATTAATGCCGACTGCAATACGAATGGGCGTTACCACTTTTACGTGGCCGTGTGCCTGCGTGTTTGAAAGCGCACTTTCTGCGGTGTGCTTCGTGCCCACATCTATGAGAGCACCGCCGCTCGAGTGCGGGGTGACCCGCGCCCCGACAGGCCAGTACCACTGAGTCGGCTCAGAGCGCGGTCCTCAGTCACCATACCGGCGCTCCGCGTCCTGAATGGATCGTCGCCAACGATTTCGCCATGAAAGCACGTAACTATGTGGTGTAAATGATGTTTTGGATCGACTCGAGAACAGCGACTCGATATCGCGCTGACTCGCGCAACCGTTAGATTTGTACCCGTCGTGCGGAGCCCCTCTCTTACTCGAGATTCACTTCCCTCAAGGACCGACTGATTGCGCCACCGCGGGACCTTTGGCCTTGTTTCAGAGGCTTTGGCGATAGCAAACCATTTGGCGCCAGACGAATGCCCCTCGACGGTACTTCGAATGGCTGGCGCAGGCGCCTGAGTCCCGACGCGCAGTGACGGCATTTAGGTGCGACGGTGGACGGGTTGAGCGGAACACCCTTTCGATTTGAGCGCTCGTGCCTTCCGTCGGTACTTGACGAGGGCTCGGGCGTTTCGCTGAGGCGTTACTTTCTAACAATTAGGCTCGAGATAGGTTTCGTTGCAAGTCACAAGCGCCGGGCGCTTGGGAAAGCTGTAGGTCACTTCTTGGGCCCCCAACAGTTGGCCGTCAACTTTGGCCTAGAGGTCTTGCCAAGTGCACCGAACACGGATTATGTGGATCAGTGCCGCACGTGAACCGAGGCTTGCGCTTATAGCTTAACTACTGCGAAGCCCTTCCATAGGCGTGCAATAGCGTGCCAATGCGGCCAATTCCGCGATAAACGTTCAGACAGGCGACATGCAAGAGAGGTAATGGTCAATCGCAGTGACTGCCGCCTCCCACGAAATTGTTGCGGGACACTATTTCAAATACTGTTCCACGAGAGGCCCCCACTGCGCGGATCCGCGGCGTCCGAAAAATAGGCGGTGCCCATCTGTTGCAAAGGCGGGCAGCTCGACGAAATCCGCTCGACCGCCCGACTGAGTGAAGGCACGCCACATGTCGCGCGCCAGCTGCGGACCAAAGAAACTGTCATTGTTTGCGTAGATCCACAGCATTGGCGTGGAGGCGGTCTTGCCGTAATACCCGCTAGCCCTGATGAGCAAGTCCGGCCGGCAATTGTCATTTGGCTGATTGTGGCGGTGCCCCCCTCGACCCCCCGACATGTTGACAAACGCACTGACTCTCGGATGGGGCAGAGAATCATATGCAATCGTAGCCCACCCGCCGCTCGACTGCCCCACCACGACGGCCTCGCTCGGCCGCACGAACGAAATATTGCTCGTAAAGTAATTGACGGTTGCGTCGATATCTATGGCCGATTCGACGCCCTCTCGAAGGAAATCTGCATGTTCGCAGTTGACTTCGGTGTCAGCCGCCGTTCCACCTGTTTCTCCGTACCCGCGTCTTAGGACGAACGCAACGGCATACCCCTTTTTTAGGAACCAGTTCGCGGCTTCTTGGGTGCAGCGCCCCAATTGCATCTTCTTACGGTCTTCGGGTATTTCAGGAGACCCGTGGTTTATGATCACCAGTCGTGCTGGCTCCCCGCCCGGTACCCAACAGAGGCGAGCATGCAGTTGCTCAGTCCTTTCCCGGGATAACGTTATGGGTATCCGGTAGTCTTGTTGACGCACTTCGGGGACGCCTCCGTCGGCAGTCACAGCCTCGCTCGATGCCGGATCAACGCCCTGCGCCGGCGACGGAGATGCGGCTCCCCCAAACATCAACAAGCCGATCGCAAACACCAGGCGCATCATGAGCTGCCTGCGAGGCCCAGAGATTTGGTCCACGGCTTAACCTCAGTACCCGTTGGTGCATTGGATCTCTCGCGGACAATTGTACAAAGATTGGGCCCACGTCAGTAGAACTCGCAACCGCGCTGGCGCACGTTCAACAAAAGACCATCGCCCCAGGTTGGGCAACTGACCGCATCGGACATGTAAGCGCTCAACGCTTAGGTACCCATCGGACTCAGTCGATCATCAGAAATCATCCATATGACTTGAGCGGGGAGCGTCCGGACTCACGTGCCCTGCCAGGGTCCGCGGTCCACTAAATTAGTGCCACTCTCTTATACGCTTTAACTCCGATCATCAAACACGGCCCATCGTTTTCTGGATCGCGAAAGAAAACGACTGGCCACTGCCTACTCGAGGCATCCAGGCGCAGCGTTCCCTTATCCTCGAGAAACACGCATTCCGCATATTTTGATTTGCCGGCACTGTTCTCCGGGGGTACAACCGGCACAATACAAACAACTCTCGCGTTCTTCCGTACAACACGAACCTCTTGATGGGAATCGCCTGCGCTGTACCGTCCCAACACTTCGGCCGCCTCGAAACATGCGTCCTGGAGTGTATGTACACTTTCCTTCGAATTCCCCAATAATCCCAATATGATCCGAATGATCAGCTCGCGCACATGTGGCGCACGTCGCCCCACAACAATAGCTACAGAGACATTTCTTGCCGGATCGAATCGCAATGCTGAGCACTGGCCCTCAGTTATTCCAGCATGGCCTTTTGTTCCGTCCCGGTATTCTCCACATCCTAGCCCGTAGGCACAGAAGATCGCCGGTACATCCATCCTGTAAAAAGCAATCGGCACGCTGACTCGTCTCTTGAACAGCAGGCTTGCTCCGAAAAGCCCCGCTCCGTCGCGCCTTAACGCGGCGTTCACCTGCTGCCCGACCTCTACCAAATCTCTGTCATTCAGGACCGCAACGTTAATACCTTTCATCTCCATGCCCTGTGCATGCTCCGCTAGGCAGGGAACTTCTTGCTGTTCAAGAGGATTGAAGACGTTTCCGTCGGCTTGATGCCGGCCAATGTACTGTATGCCTAAAGGTGCGAGCAGCCGCTCTTCCACCTGTCGCGTGACCGCAATACCGGACACCCGTTCTATTATCTCCGCAAGTGCTACGTAGTCGTGGGCTTGGTAGCTAAACACTGTACCTGGTGGAAACATCTGCGCAGCACTGCACATATGAGTCAGAACAGAATTCCTTATTTCACCAAATCGGTCACCGCCCTGATGACTCTCCGAAGGGCCGCACAGCCCAGTGGAATTGGACATGAGGTGCCATAACTTGATCCCGCCCGCGCATTTCCTTCGGTCGATCTCCTTGAGATAGCACGACACCGGACAATCCAAATCTAGCGCTCCCTCCTGGCTCAGCTGCAGCGCTACCAGAGCAATTAGCAACTTGTTTAGGCAGGCTACGTCATAGCCCTCCGCAGGGTCCGGAACGCACGGCCCCCGTAAACGGCTTAGACGTTCTTCTGCTATTCCGATGCTAACGCGGATGAACGGGAGGTCGTGCCGCCGACACGTTTCGTCGAGTAGCGCGTCAATAATGGGAGTGCGCCTCAAAAGGTATGCCCGGACCGATTCCGCCTTCAACAGCCTTGGCTCACGCATCTGAATGCCTGGATCTGCAATTCATTTCCCGTTCCGATTCGGATTTCTGCACCCCGAATTCCACGACCATCCCTCGTCTTCTACATACTCGGCGTCCCTTGTGCGGCTGGCTCCCGTGCCTAGAATTCCAGGTCGTCGCCTACCCGCAGGTCGAAGGGGCCGCGTGCAACAAATAAGACTGAAGTGATACGATTAAACGGTTTCCGCAATTGTCTCACCGCGCGCGCCGTGCCACTACGGCATTTTGCGCTTCCGGCTTGACGCTCTTTGTCGACCTACAAGAGGAGGCCATATGTCTCGCGAACGCATGAGAATTATAGCTTGGGCTACCGCATCTTTTGTATTTGGTCTTGTTCTTATCTATCAAGGCGTAGAAAGAAATCTGTTTCAGGGCGAAGGCCGCCACTTTGCCATGGGTGTATTCCTAATCGTGTGGCTCGTTGTCGTCGGGGTATTGGGTCTATATTTCAAAGACAATCCTCCTCGTAACCCCTTCCGAGGAGACGACTAGCCTTCCGGTTCTCCAGACTATTCCGATTTCTTTGCTCGTCGCATAATCCGACCAACGCGGCAAAGTCGCGGATATTTCTGACCTCGGCCGGATTGCACGGCGCAACACGCTAATTAGCTGAACCGAAACGAAAGTAGGCGCTTCCTCTCGGAGTCCAACCATTTGGGAGCCACACGTGACGACGTTGCCAAGACTTCCGCCAATTCGAACCACTCTTTTCTGCGTCATGCTTTGCGCCATGACAGCTGGGTGCGTCGCCGTTAGGAAGTCATACCTACCCACCGGACAGTCTGGTTACTCTGTCAGCTGCGGCCTCCCCGGGTCCTCTTGGACGGACTGCTTAGCGCGAGCTGGGGATCTTTGCACGAATCACGGGTATGTAATCTCTTATCAGAGCGAGCTTGATCGAAAACTCCTGATCGCTTGCCAATCACACTAGAGCAATCGGCATTTTCCCATCGATTGACTGCCGGGCGTCGTGCCCTAAGAATCGTGCGTGCTGAATTGGAACTCCACATCTCAGTGGCTTTCCCATTCAGGTTCGCGGCCCCCGTTTTCTAATCATTTGAATACTGGAGCAAACACATGCAATTCCCGATTACTCGAGTCGATGATTGCCCCTACGGTCTCGGCGATGTCGCGACATTACGTGAGCTAACGGCCCATGAGGCAACGCTCGTGGCCGGTGGCGATAGCTTCTGGCAAGAGGCTACCAATTTCCTTGTTAATTCCGTCACCATTTTCAGCGGAGCCGGCGCCCTCATCGGAGCGTTTATGACCAACGGTGTAGCCGGAACCGCAGCTGGTGCGGCGGTCGGCGCCGGAGCTGGTACCGCGTTCACTTTGGGGTATGGGTTCGGAAGCTACTTGTATAACGACACAGGATTCGGCCCCTGGCTCCTGGACGAAATCCAAGGTGGCGTAGATGACTACAACCTACTAATGTATGGACAGCTGAGCGGGTATATGACGACGCAAAACTCCTACATGGGAAATTATGGCGACGGCTACTACTCTGACATATACGGATCCGGTTAACGTGCAAGGCTCTATCGCCCGGCCATAACTTCGGAGTGCAGCCGGGCCGTCACCATTCGGTGAGTCAGTGCGCGAATATCCCGCCATGGCTCACCGAATTCACCTCAGGCCAAGTCGTTTGGCTGGTCGAATCCCGTTATAGACCCCCCGCCTTCGGTTGCACTAGCAGAGCGTGGTCCGCGCGTCCATTAGAGAACCAACGCGCCGCAACGCCTGCTACGCCAGATTTGCGCTAAGTCCTGCTGGCACATCCAGAAAGGCCGACACACCATCGCTTCGGTTTTCCACACCCAGATCCACATCCGCCACAATATGTCCGTCAACTACCGTTAGGCATCGCTGCATCGCGGCAATTGTCGACGGCCGATGCGCCACGACGATCCGCGTAAGTTTCATTCGCGCAATTGAATCATTTATCAACTGCTCGCACGCGGCATCCAAGTGGCTTGTCGCCTCATCAAGAATCAATATTTGCGATCGTTTGTAGAATGCTCGTGCCAAGAGGATTCGCTGCCGCTGACCACCGGAAAGCACCGCGCCCATATCTCCGATAAGCGAGTTATAGCCCATAGGCATGGCTACGATATCACCATGAATCGCCGCACGCCGCGCACACTCTTCCATCCACTCCCGGTCCGCCTGCGAGTCAAAGAATGCGATATTGTCCGCGATCGTTCCCGAGAACAGCATGTCATCCTGCAGCACCGTTCCGACCATGGCGCGTAAATTTTGAGGACCGATCGCCCTCAGGCTTACACCGCCTATTAGCACGTCCCCTGCTGTCGGTGCACGCACCCCCATCATGAGGCCGATCAAGGTGGACTTCCCTCCTCCGGATGGCCCTGTTATCGCCACCGCCTCTCCTTCTCCTATTACACAGTTGATACCTTTGAGCACTTCCGGATCATCCGGCGAATAGCGAAATCGAACACCCACGAGTTCAATCGAAGCGGTCAATTCTTTGCTGTTCGCACCTCCGCCTAAACTCTGCTCCCCCATAGCCTTTTCGGGCTCGCTCATGACGATGTCGCCAACGCGGTCACTGTACAGCCCAAGCAATCGGAATTGAAACAGCTTGTCGATAAGTCCACTAATCCGCGTCGTAAACTGATTGTTGTAGGAGCTGAAGGCCATGATGGCGCCAGCCGTAAAGGCTCCGTCCAGCACCATTCGCGCCGCCAGCCACACAACGACAATGACCTCTGCCCCTACTAGCACCGTATGTGCGAAGTTGAAACCGATTTGAAGCCGCTGTGTGTAGAGATTCGCGTTTGTCTGCTCTACAAATATCGATAGCCAAGACTGACGGCGCTGGTCTTCACGCTGAAACAATTTAATTGCCCGAATTCCCCTCATTGACTCTAAAAAGTGTCCCTCCTGTTTGGCCGACTGAATTACTTGCGATCCCGTCGCCTCAAAAAGGGCACGGAACCAAGCCCATCGAATGAGCGCATAGAGGAACGTCGACGCGGCCGCAATAAGCGCAAGCTTCCGGCTGTAGATGGACATGACGATCAATGTCACTGCCGCCATCACGCCATCCACTATCGCTTCAAGGAATGAGGCTGTTAACTGATTCTGTATCTGCTCCACACTCCGAAATCTCGACGCCAAGTCGCCCAGATGCCTCTTCTCGAAGTAGTCGACCGGGAGCCGCAGCATATGCGCGAAGACATTACTCCGCCCTTGAACGCCAACTCGGGTAGAAATCTCCATCGTCAGCCACGAGCGCCCCAACCCAATGGCCGCCTGTAATATCAATAGCAGGCTAAATCCCATTGTCAGGGTCGTAAGAAGATCACGGTCGGCCGATACCAGCACGTTGTCCACAACCCATTGCAAATAGAGCGGAGAAAGGACTGAGAACCCTTCCAATGCAAGCGACATGAGCAAAACGTAGCCTAGAGCAGAATACAGGCCGCTAACCCGACCGAGGAGACGGCGAAGTGTGATTGGACGTCGCTCCCGTTTCGCGCGGAACTCCGGCTTTGGCCAGAACTCTATTGCGATTCCGGTGAATGCCTTCGCAATCTGTGCGTGAGTGAGTTGTCGCCTTCCCAATGCTGGATCATGAATTACGGCACCCGTGGCAGAAACCGAATCCAGGACAACAAAGTGTTTCATTTCCCAATGCAGAATGGATGGACGTCGCAACTTGTTGAGGCCGCCGATATCCACCTTTACCGGACGTGACGCCAAGTCCAAGGCATCCGCGATGCCCATAATGTTTGCAACTGTAGTGCCTCGCAAGGAGGACGGAAACCGTCGCCTCAGAATTGCCAAATCCGTGCGATATCCGAAGACTCCTACTATCATCACCAAACACGCCAGCGCACATTCCGTCGCCTCAGTCTGCCTGACGACGCGCAACTTGCGCTTGAATCCGAATTCCACATTTTCTAGGCCCAACATAGACATCTACTCCCCCAAGGCATGGCTTTCACCACTTTCCCGTGATTGTATAGAGTGGCTCCAAAATCCATTCGTACAGGCGCCTTGTGTCTTGAAGGACATCGGCGTTTACGAGCATGCCCGCTTGCAAGGGGGCCTTTGTCCCAAAGGCCTGTATGTTTTGCTCCTTCAACGCTACCGTAACTCTGTAGAGCGGCCCGGACGAACCGCCACCTGGCGAATCGGCGAATAGATTGGAGCCCGTCAATTCCACGCTCGTCAGAGCGACTCGCGAAACGGCGGACACGTAGCCGAGGTGATGCCCGAATTTCTGATACGGAAACGCATCGTATCGAAGCTGCACTGATTGCCCTTCGTGTATAAAGCCTATCGTCCGCGACGGCACGTAGAACTGCGCCACCAGGCGCGTACCGTCCGGAACAATAGATACAAGTGGTGCGTCGGCCTCGGCCTTTTGCCCCACGGCGCCGATGACTGCTGTAGCAGTGCCGCCCGCCGGCGCCTCCACGAGATACAGCCGTCTCGCTTCGCTTTGTTGAAGGTCTTGTTCAGCCGATTCAATTGACTGCAGCTTTTCACTTCGTTGTTGCCCATATTTGAGCGGCAATTGCTTCAGTTGCGCGCGCGCGTCCGAAGCGCTTTGCAGGTCTGACAAGCGCTCTCGGACCATCATACTTAACTGGTTGCGCTGCTCGATTGCGTCCGCCAGTTTTGCGTCGTATTGGTCTTGCGACACTAAATTCTGGCTCGCCATAGCTTGATACCGTCTTTCGATGCTTTCAGCCAATTCCAGGCGTCGCTGTTGTTGTTCTATTGCAGTATCGAGAGACGCGATCTGCGCGATATTGCCACTTAATTTGACTTCCAACGCTCGCGCCTCATCGTGCTCCAATGTCCGTAGATCACCTATATCCGCATACATGGCCCCTTGCCGTTCTCTTAGTTGTTTGCTTACTGCCGCCTGCGCCGATCCCAGACTCACACTCTGCCTGTCTCCCGATAACTCGAACAACGATTCGTGTTTCATAACGTGCACATTATCTGAGATGTAACTGCGCACAATCATTCCGGATTCCGGGCTGTACACTTTTATAAGTCCGGCACTGGGCACAAGTTGCCCAGAGACCGTAGTCCGTTGCGTGTAATGACCAAAGAAAATAAACGCGCAGATTGCCGCTAGGCTCGCTCCCGCACCAAGCGCCCAGATCTTCGCGGATCCTTGTGTCGCCACTATTACTTCACCTAACCAGGTGGGCTGTTGGGCTTGCACCGCCTCAAGGCGGAATAGTTCGCCTGACTGGCCTCCTTTTGGCGGCGTCCTGTTTTCGTCGCTCACCACTGCACGCCGCCCTGTTCGATAGCGCTCGACTTGCTATCGACGCCAAACCACTCTTCTATCTGTAAGCAACTCACATGACACCCGGAACGATCTCCAAAGGCTTTCCGCGTAAACATGTTTCTGTCTGACGCGAGCCGGGCCGCTACGATTGCCACCAGTTGTGACACGACAAGAGGCGTCGATGAGTGCCCCTCGACGCCAACGGTTAGCGCGATTCCGCGCTCCGCGAGGCATTGACCCCACGTGTGCTCGTCTGGAGCACTAGGGAGAACGATAGACGGAATGCCTCCCGCGGACACCTCGGCTACGACGCTCACGCCCCCCTGATGAATTGCCATTCGTGCGCGTTGGAGCACCCACTCTCGCGAGACCTCCTCCACAAACATCACCACGTCAGATGCGAAGTTTAAGAGCTGGTTCCGCGCCCCCGTACTTGCGACCACTAATGCCCTTAGCTTGAATCCATGCACGACTTCCAGTGCGGCACGTAACCGGTCGTACTCTGCTCGCGTTCCGCCCTTACCGAAGCCAACATATACGAAGGGGATGTCGGCTGTGCAGAACGCGCGGACGACAGGATCGACACATTGCTCTTCCTTCGGCGCGCGAATAAACCCCGTAGCCCGCACATGAGCCGGGAGCTGCCCACACCTCGCGACGAGGCTAGAATCGAACGCGCAAAGCATCGGTGTGCGTTTCGCCCGCAGTATGCGATGCGGACCCTCTTCCGGGTACGGCGTCAACCCCAACATCGGCCGCAATTGCATATTGATCGCCTTCCTTTGCATCATCCAAAACCCAGCAAGACTTTTCTGTACTTCTGGCGCGGCAATCAAGAATGGTCGCGGCGATAGTACAACTTCCAGAAACGCTGATGCGACCGCTTCCGCAACGCAAGCTGCGACATAGGTGGTAAGACCAAATCCGATGACCAAGTCCACGCCTCGACATACTGCGCTGCACCGCCGGCCCCACTGACGTACGTTGCGATCGAATAATACTGTGAGCGCGTCTTTGACACTTATTGCCGTCTGTCGCCCCTCCATACGCTGCTCGCCTTGGCCGGTGCCGTCCTGTAACGGCACCATAAGAAGACCTGCACTTGCGACCAGTGACGCGTGGAGAGCGTCTGTGACACATGTGATCGCATGCCCGCGCCCTTGCAGAGCCACCCCTAGATGCAACAGTGGAACCAGTTCGTCTTCCCAACATAGCGCGATGATCGTAATCCGCATTGTGGCCTTGCTAGTTTTTAGTACGGCGTGGACGCAGAAGGATGCCCGCCGGGTGTTGCAGACTCCCGATGCAAACATCGATATTGTAGGTCGTTCTCAACATAGAGCTACCTGGAAATGCCACACCACCTACCATATCCGCTGCACAAAATGGTCGCACGTCGCGTCCACGCCCGCGACTCTGCACGTCTGATCGCAATCGCGCTGCTTTACGCAACGGTAATTCCATGTGTATCCGGTGGCGACGAGGCAAGCATGATTGGATCGCCACTGTCCGAGTCTCGAACCCAGACCGTCGCGTCCGACGAAATCGCGTGCCCATACACCGCGGAACCGCCGCCGGTCTTATATCTTAGGGAGGTACTTGAACGGAGTGTATGTCGCAGTCCCGCGTATCAGAAGGCGTGGGCCACGGTCCGCAGTCGCGCGGCCGAGGTCGGCGTCAGCCGCTCCGCTCTCCTTCCATCACTCATCGCGACGCTCCGCGATGATGGCTTCGACAGGGCTACCAGCACATCCACATTCAGTTTCTACAATACCGAACAGAAGTTTTCGCAACCGCTTGCGGACATCAATTTGCAGGTGCCTATTTATGACTTCGGCGAAGGATTGGCCAAGCTTCGGCAGGCGCGGGCACTGCTGATATCTGCCGATGCTGATCGCGCCGATAGCTTACTCAAGGTAGTCCTGGCTGCGACGAAGTCCTACTATACTTTGGAGAGTGCTCAGGAAGAGCTGGACGCCACGGTCGACGCGGACGAGGCCGCCAAGCGCACCGTTGAGATTGTCTCCTCCCGGATGCGTTTTGGTGCTGCAAGTGCTGGCGACCAACTTTCCGCGCAAGTGTCGGCGTTACAAGCGGACTCCCAAGTTGATGATGCGCGGCTTCGGCTCAGTCAGGCTAAGGGCGAGCTGGCAAGCACGATCGGCGTTTCCCCGGAGGCAGTAGGTAACTTGGCAGGCGAGCGCGATATGGCGCACATCGATCGCCAACAATGCGACGACGATGCGCCTTATTCGAAGTTGCTCGCCTTGGCCATGCTCGAAAATCCGTCCATTAAGTCTGCGCGCGCGCAATTGACCGCTGCCGAGCAAGGAGTCCGAGCTGCCGTTGCAGACGGATTACCCTCTATTTCACTTATTGGTGAATATCAGTGGCTGAATCAGCGATACCGTGGCTCCAACACCTTTGCCTTCGGCGCGGTGCCGGGTGACAACATCTATCATTCCTTAGATGTAGGCATAGAAATACACGTACCGATCATAGACGGCGGCAAGCGCTCTAACCAAATTTATGAAGCACGTGCCTCCGAGTTGGAGCGGCGGGCGGACGTTGCTGAATCGGAGCGCGATGTCGGCGTTGCCCTTTGGAAGGATCAGGCTGGAATGCGCTCCGCCTGTTGTGACAAGCCCGGCTCCTTGCAACAGTGGATCGCGACCTCCTCTATGGCCCTCGATGCGGCGCGAACACGGTACAAGAACGGCGTTGCCGACATATTGGATGTATTGGAGGCCCAACGTGGCCTTGTCGCAGCGCGCCGCGCCCAAATCGACAACCTCAGCGCTTGTCATACAAGCGCCGCCGCGTTGTCAGCGGATCTTGGCGCATTGGGCTATTAGCGCCGGTCCGAATTAGTACACCTGCTCAGGCGCTTACGCAGTTGCGGCGCGCAAGTGCCTCGCCGATCCGCTGACAACGCATCGAAGAGTTCCGACCCATGAGTGTCTCCAATCGACGATAGGTTGTTCTTTCGACGAATTGTGAACGGGTGCTCCCCCGCAGGTCTATACAGTTCAATTCGCACAAGCCGTTCAACACTTTGGTCGGCGACATGGGGACGGTCCTCTCAGGCGGAGAGAGGCAGCGTGTGCTGCTCGCACGAGCGCTGTACAAGAGACCAAAGATCTTGGTCTTGGACGAGGCCACGAGCCACTTGGATATTGAGCGGGGGCGATCTGTCAACCAGGCGATCCGAGCGCTGCAGATGACGCGATTGATCATTGCCCATCGACCGGAGACGGTCGCAATGGGAGATCGCCGAATCATGCTGATGCGTGGCTGTGTGGCCGTCGCCGGTGGAAAGGATGTGCGGCCGGTCGCTGCGCTGCACGGGGTCGAACTGCAGGGCGGAGCCGTGCTGAGAGGCAGTGTCCTTTCGGCAAGCACACAGGAGTGACACCTTGTCAGGTTCATTGTGTGGCGCCCAGGGTCGCGGTGAGGCGGGAAGGCCGCGGATCAAACGGTCAGTCGCGTCGCGCGCATGGGGTCAATCGGCGACGAAGGAAATCTGCATGGGATAGGCCGCTGCTATCTTGGCCAGAGCCTCGGAGGTTGCCTGTCGCGCCGCGCCGGAACACAGCGCTTGCTCGATGTGGCTTGTGAACTCGCGTCGCACGCTCACGACGCGACCGGCCTGGCTCCAATGCGCGCTGAACGTGAGGTTATCGGTATGAACATTGACGTCCGCCGGCAGCTGTACGAAGTGATTGCCCGGTGGCGGGTCGACCGAAAGATCCTCGACCGCAGTCCCGCTCCAGCAAGGGGTCGGCTCCGACGCCGGCAGGTTGCGCACGAACAAGGGACCCATCAGGAGGTCGCCGGTATACGGCAGGACACGCAGGCCGGGTGGCATGGGGAAGCCCTGTCCAGCCGTGGGCGGGGCTCCAGGCTGTTCATCAAAATGTGCCGTAAGTGTATAGCTCGGCCCCAGATCGGATGGCCGAGGGACTACATCGAAGCTGCCCTTGCCGGACATACCGCCCCGCTGCAGTAAACCCTGCACGGCCCGCTCCGGTCCAGCCTGTTGGATCGCATTGCCAACCTGCCGAAGGAGGAAAGAGAACGGACCAGTTGCCGTCGTGGTGGTTTCGCCCTGCAATCTTCCGTCCGCAGTCATATGCGAGACCGTTTTCAGAGACATGGTCGCATTCCCGGACGCCAGCACTGGCGTCAGGCGTCGCGCTGTCCCACTGGGAATCGCATGCACGACGGGTTTCCCGTACTCGGCAAACGGTAGAGTACCGAACGGCGCGAGCGCCGCTGTCGTATCCGCGTAGATCTTGAACTCGGGCAGCCAAGTGATCACATGGTTGAGCTGAGCCAGAGTCGGTGCATCCGGCAGCACGTAGCTGTTACCCAGGCTAATGAGCGCCATTTCGCTCTTGATGCCCTTGGCCTGAAGGAGCGCTGCAAACAGGACGACGTGATCCTTGCAGTCGCCATAACCGTTTGCCAACACGGTATCGGCTTCGTGGGGCACGACACCGCCGCGACCGAGCTCGATGCCGACGTAGCGAATGTGCTGACTGACCCACTCGTAGATCTTCTGCGTCTGGGCCCGTCGATCATTGATCCCTGCGGTGAGCTCGTCAGCCAATGAGCGCACTTTGGGTGTCACGGCCGCCTTTGGCATGGCAAGTGCGGCATAGGCACGCCCCAGCTCATCATAGTTCTTGAATGTCGATACAAACAGACGCGGTTCCCTGTCGATGGGTGCGATTGCCGCGACCTCTTCGGTTAGCGGGGTGGGCGCCATGTAGTGCCACCGATAGATGACCTTGTCGCCGTCAATCTGTCGCTCGACCGACAGATCGTGCCCCTCTGTAATCAGTGGCAACGATCTCGGCATGGTGATGGTGCCACGTACCTCGTTCCAGGCTGTGAGTCTAGGGTAAAATTCAAAGTCGAAATATTGGCCCGCAAACAGGGCTACCTTCTGGTGCCTCACCAGCGTGTACACAACGGTGTCGTTGGCCGCGACATCGGGAAATACAACGACCTTGGTTTTCTGATCACTGAACATTGGAGCCTGCGACACATTCTGCGGGGCTTGCACGAAGATTTGGGACGCATCCACCGGAAGCTTCCTACCGTCGCTTTTCTGGGTATAGGCCTCGATAATGACCAGTTCCTCCATCTGGTCACTGAAAGGAAAAGCCTGCTGCGCCACCTTCTTGGCGACTGCATCATTCGACGGGGTGATCTCGAGATGACTTGTCTCCGTGGCCAAACCGTCATTGTCGACGGTGGTCTCATCCGTGGCGAGCTTGATGGCAATTGGCGATGGGCTACCCGAAGTCTGCCCGGCAGCGGTCCCCAGGCATGTGCCCATGATGACCGCCAGACTGAAACAAAGATCTACAAGGGCCTTGCGCATGGTGCCTATTCCTAAAACTTCGCGGTTGACGATTACCCTGCGTTCACCCTAACGTCGGCAGTCTCCCGCATCCGATTGCTTAATAAAGGCTGTCATACCCAGCATCAGACCGAGACTATCCGTGTTCTTGTCGCGAAAGAATCCCATCATGACTGGTGGCGAGTCCTTGCTCCTGACAAGCCGCTGATCTTGATCGAGATCGAACGCGATGGAGGAAGTACTTCCCTCAATCGCACGCACGAATTCCGCGACCAAACGGCTTCCATCCCCTCGTACCATCACACTGGTATCTTGCGGTCCAATATAGCGCCCGATGAGCGCGTGCGGCTGGATGGCGCACTCCTCGGGCTGCTCTGCCACTGGCGAAGCAGATCCTAAACGCTTCCCCACTTGCTCTAGCAACCAGTCACGAAGCATTGGATGGCTCGCATTCAGCGCAACCGCAACTGTCGTGTTGCACCAAGGGGCCGCACGTAGACCGCATGAGTGCCCCCTCACCGACCCGTTGAGTCCTAAGAAGCCACCCCGGAAGGTCCCGCACCCGAATCCAAATGATTGCGGCAGTCTCCCAATCTCAACGCCTCCTCCAAAGAGCCGCGGCAACGTGACAACCGGACTCGTCAGAAACCTCGAGGTCGTGTCGCCAAGTGGTGAGTTCTGACCCAACAGCAATGCTTGTGCCAGTTCGCACAGCCCTGCGACGCTCAACGTCCAGTCTGAAACTGACGCCCGCCAGAATCCGTTGTGTTCTAGAATCTCCAACGCCGTCCACTGGCGAGCCGACGGCTGATACTGGTGTTCCGCGATGAAACCACTTTCATTGACATTCCGTGTCGGTCCGGCCCTCAAGTGAAGTACATCCAATATCCGCGTGCGATAGTGATGTAAAATGTCGTCACCGGAGACCCTGCGGATAATTTCGCCGAGCATGAGATGTTCGCTGTTCTCGTAGCTGAACATCGTACCCGGCTCAAACAATTGGGGCGTAGCGCGGAACAACTCGACGAAACGCCTCCACGACACGTCCAATGACACACTCGAATCGGCCAGGTCTTGGCCGTCAAGGATGCGTGGCCCGGCGTAGCCACTGGTGTGGCAAAGAAGATGCTTCAGTTGAATGGCCTTGCAGAGCGTAGGGCGTGCGGTCTCCGCCAAGTAGTAATGAACCGGAGCTTCGACATCCAGACGCCCCTCGGCCACCAACTGTGCAATCACGATCGCTGTAAGTAGTTTCGCGACACAGCCGATTTGGAAACGCGCGTCCGGTGTAAGGCGCTCCGCACCCTGCGCCTCGGCGTTTCCACTGGAAACTGCGATCGATTGGCTTGGGCTCCGTATGGCTATCGCTATGCCGGGCACGCCCGTGCGTTGGTGGGCTGTCTGCAGAAGTTTGGACAGCACGCTGCGCCATTCAAGTTCTCCAGTACTCGGCCTTCGGGACTCCATCCCAGACTTGTACTTCTCTTATCCACTTTTCAACAACTGGCCTCCTCCCAGTGAACATGCAGGTGAGCTCCCGACCGTCCTCGAGCCTGGCAGCGCGATTTGCGCGACGCAACAATCCAAGTCGTTGAAATCGATTGTAGAACCGCCTTCCCGCGGCAAACACGTTGCCGCGATTGTGCGACGCCAGAGGAAACGCCCCGGCAACACGCTCTTCCGGACTCTTTTGGCTTCCGCGGTAACTGCAGCCGCTGTTGGCTTTCATGGCGACTACTATTGCCATAACATAACAGCTTAAGTAGGATCCACCCATGCTTATGCTTGCACGAGGCCATGGCCGATAGATGGCCGCGAAACCTGAGGCGGTCTCGGATCTTATTACCCTGACAGAGGCGCGCAAGCCTGTCGATTCGGAAGGCGTAGCCGACCTTGCGCGCCGGGCTGCGGATCTCAACAAGACGATTCGCGATCTTGCCACGCATCCGAATCACCGTAAGACCTTGCGCAAGTTCGTCGGACCGGAAGTGGCCACTCTCCTCGGCCTCAAGGTCGAAACCCTGTATCGCCGATTGGAACGACATCCTGATCTGCCTCAAGGACTTACGTCGAACCCGCGCCGCCGCGAGTTTACGCTGGAAGAAGTCTATAGCCTGCGCAGAGCGTTCGAACTGCCGTTGAAGCGCGCCCCCGGCCAGCCCGGTTTGGTTCTGTCGATCTGCAATTTCAAGGGCGGAGTCGCAAAGACCACGACGGCGGCACATCTGGCCCAGTACCTGGTGCTGCACGGCTATCGGGTCCTGCTGGTGGATCTGGATGCCCAGGCGAGCCTGACCCAGTTATTCGGGATCCTCCCGCATACGGAGGTCGGCGACGACGAAACGGTCAGGACCTTCCTGGAGGGTCCGAAATTCCAGGGCCAACTCAATCCGAACTGGACGGGCGATCTGCGCTCCGTCGTACAGTCCACGCATTGGTTTAACCTCGATCTCATTCCCTCGAACTTGGGCGTCTATGGCTCGGAGTTCGCCATTGCCGCGCGCCTGCGTGACGAGGACGGGTTTGCGTTCCATCGACCCTTGGCGGACGGGTTGGCGCCGCTACGGCAGGACTATGACGTGATCATTCTGGATACGTCACCTTCTCTGTCGTTCGTGAATAGTAACGCCATGTTCGCCGCAGATGGACTCCTGATCACGCTTCCGCCCGCAATGATCGATCTGCAGTCGTCTTCCTTGTTCTTCGAGCTGGTCGCGGAATTGATGGAAGCCTTTAACAGGGCCGAAGCGGCACCGAAGATTTACGAATTTGCATCGGTATTACTCACGCGGGTCCGTAATGAAGGCACCCACGCGCAGATCACGAAGTGGATTCGCCAGTTTTTCCCACAAGAGACCTGCGCTCACGCGATGGTGCAAAGTTCAGCGCTTGAGAAGGTTGGCCCGGAGCTTCTGACACTCTATGAGGTCGCGGACTACGATGGTGACCGCCGCACGCTCGAGCGCGCGATCGAGGCCATGAATGGGGCGAATGGAGAGATTGAAACGCTCATCTATCACGCGCTCAGAGCTCGGGCGGCTCGCGCGCCAACCCATGACGCTACCGCCTCATCGCAGAGTGCCGTGGCATGACGATCAAGGCCAAGGAGCGGCGCGCCATCCTCGATCAGACGCTGTCGGTACGCGCGGGCGTTGCGCCCGCGGAACGTCCCGCGGGGCCGCCTCGCCACCTGGGGCCAATCGCCGAACAGGCGAATTTGTACGCCGAGCATGTCGCCACCAAAGCAAAGCTCTATGAGCAGGCCAAGGCTGAGGGTCGTTTGCTGCTGGAGCTGGACCCAAAGAAGATCCGCGCCACGGAATTTCGCAATCGGCATGAGCGATCGCTGCTCGCGGATGATCCTCGATTTATCGAGTTAAAGGCCAGCCTGCGGGCGAATGGACAGGAGAATGCGATCCGGGTCCGTCCCGTCAAGGCCGCCCTCCCCTACGAGTTTGAAATCGTCTCAGGACACCGGCGCCACGCGGCCTGTGTCGCGCTCGATGCCGAAACTGCGAGTGGATTCCCGATCCTGGCGCTGGTTGATGCAGGTATCGCCGACGCGCGCGACTTGGTCCTGAAGATGTACCGCGAGAATGAAGAGCGGTATGACCTCTCCGCCTTTGAGAAGGGCCGCATGTTCGCCCGCTGGATCGAAGCGGGGGTCTATGGAAACCAACGCGAGCTCGCCGCCGCGATTGGACTCGGAGAAACCGCGGTGGCCAAGTATCTGGCCGTGTCCGCCCTCCCCGTTCCGGTCCTTGCCGCATTTGGCGATGAGCGCACGATTCCAATGAGTTGGGGTCCGACGCTTAGCCAGGCACTGAAGGCCAATGAATCCGCAGTGCTTCGCACTGCCGAACGGTTGGCGCAGCGAAAACCCTTGGCCAATGCTGACGTCGTATTTCGCACCCTGTCTGCGGCCGCCGCGGGCAAGAGTGTCCCGGCGCATGGCACCTCCCGAGAGGAATCCGTGCGGATCGGTGGTCGCGTGCCTTTGAAGGTCGGCTCAGGCCGGAATCGCATTGTTCTGAAGCTGCAGCATATCGATGAGGCGATGCAGAAACAGATGCGCGAGGAGTTGAAGGACTGGGCGGAGGCTTGGCTGCGTAAGCGCCTGGATGGACCATGAAGTCCCCCGCCTCTCTCGTCGCAGACAAACCCCGGCCTTCCGGGGTTTTTGCGTTTCTGGGGGTCACAGGTGGGTGGTTTGGTCGATGTCCGCCCAACGGCCCGGCATGGGCGGGTAGCCGGAAACGGCCAGAAAACTTTCCTGCAGGAAAGTTTGACCACGACCCCTGCGTTTTTGAATGGGCGCGCTGGCCCCAGCTGCCGGTCGGGCGCTCGCTCGAAACTTTCCTGCAGGAAAGTTCTGCCCCTCTGGCCTGCACGAATCACGGAGGGTCGGCCATGACAGGCACCCAATAAAAAGGCCCCGTCAGGGGCCTTTCTACCATCAGGGATCGATTCGCGGGAATCCGCAAAACTAACCCGGACGTCGCAAATCAAGGTTAGTGGCCTGAGTTCCTCGGGTCAATAGCGAACTCCCTCGAATCGGCAGTGCTTTCGAAATCGTCTGGATTGGCGAGGGATAAGTTATGTCTTTTTCAGCTAGAACCGATCCACGAACCCAATTAGTTCGTGAGAAATACTTCAGTTTGCGACCTAAGCCACTGGAGCGCTGGCTGTGGTCACAGGGCATTCCGGCCGCAGCCGAAAGGGTGTTTTGGCTGCATTGGCAGGAGGGTCTGCAGCGTGGCGACTGGTGCTCTGAGGTTCCCCTGAAACGCGTTGCACGCGAGTGTTGCGTTGATCCGTCCACGGTCACACGGTCCTATCAGTTGCTCGCCAAACTCGGGTGTCTCAGGCGCACGGATCCCGGTCGAGATCCGGCCAATCCCTTCAACCAGGCCACCGCCGTCACTGAGGTGCGGGTGCCGCGAGAACTGCTGGTTGAGCTGGATCGGCACCCCAATCGACGATCAGGTTCGTCACCGAAGGCCGAGAAAGCCGGGGAGGCGGTGGCCACTCCAGAACCCTCTATTTGCGATCCATCCGAGGTCCCGAAGCCGGCGGATCCTTTCGCAGGATTGCGCGGCCGAGATCGCCTCAAGGCGCTAGGCCAGCTGACCAGCAGGTTCTCCGCATCCGAGGAAACTCGCTACCGGGAGGCTGTCCGGGTGCATCTCTGCCACCTCGAATTCGACATCGATTCCAAGCTGTCCGCCGACGAGCGGGGCAGGGTGCTGCAGTTTCTGGCCTGCTTGGCCGTCGAGCCGGCGAGGGCGGTTCACCCGGTAAGTTCGGGCCCGGTTAAGCCCAAACCGCGGACGCTCTCGATGTTCGAGCTCGCGCGCCTCAAACGCGACCTCCAGTCGGTGACGACCAGCGAGGGCGCCCCGGAGCTCATGCGTCAAGTGGTCTGGTCAATCGAGAAAGGGAGTCTGCAGCGCTTCTCGCCCCTCCATGCCCTTCACATTGCACTCAAGAAAATCCGCGAGGGCGCCTGGACCCGACCCAATCGGATGCCGCCGAATTGGGCCAGGGTCGCAAGCGCACCGCTCGAGACGTGCCGCCGTGCATAACGAATAAAGGATTTTTGTCGAAGGTATTAAAGATGAAGAGATACACGGCCTGCGGCCGATGGGTTTTTCAGAAAATCGGGAGTGAGCCCGAGGGGAGGGCGCCCGACAACTCGGTGTGTCCGAGTAATCCATTGATTACAAAGAGATTACGAGAGCATGCCGGATGACAATAATGAAGCGGAAAGCGTTCCGCTTGCCCGGTATACTTACCCCATGTACCCGCCAAAGGTCACAGACGATCAAGTTCAAAGTCTTATCCGCGAGCTTTCTGTGGATGGAACCCTCCCTTCGGGCGGAGCAGTTCGCAGGGCGCTCGCTCACCGATATGGCTCCCGCGGTGGCGTCGCAAGAATCTACCGATTGCTCTCGAGTCGGCGTCCGAGCGAAAGCCCAACACACGTGCCGGCGATTGGCGTCCGGCTTCTCGAGCTTGAAAATCGCAATTTGCGGGATCAGTTACAGCAGGCGCGTGAACGCGAAAATACCCACCAGGCCTATTGGACCCGCCAGGTGCGTGAGTTGCGCGAGCAGGTGGGTGCGCTGGAGTCGTCGGTGCAAAGAGCCGCAATTTCTGGCCAGGTCAGCGCAGCACTAGAAAAGGAAGCGCAGGACGCCGAGACCCGTACCGGACAACTTGAGGTGATGTTACGAGCCTTTGGCCCAGCGGCCGGGAAACCCGAGTCAGCAGACTGACGCCCGCTCCACCGCGGTCGTGCGCTCGACGCGACACGAAAAGGAGCCACGTCTTGCATTATGAAGATGAATGTAGCTGACGCGAGGGTCGCTGATCTGGCGCTGAATCTGCGCGGCCGCCTCGTCGCCGGGGCAAATCTCGGCGAGCACCATCATGTGATGGATGTCATAGGAACGTACCGAGATCAGGCGATGACTTACGTACGGTGGAATCTGACCAGGCCGAAGGATTGATTTCCGCGCTCCCACTCGCACGTAAATGGGCCCAGAGGCCCGATAGGGCGAGCACGCCGGCTGATGTCCGTAGGGGAGGAGCAGCAGCTCATCTCCTGGTCCAGCATCCTGCAGGCTGATGCGGCGCGGGAAACTCGATTTCGAATCGGGCGTCACCCGCATGATCCCTGACCGATCAAGCTGGCTCGCGGAGAGGGAATCTAGGTGCGAGAACTGTTCCGGTATAGGGCCGATCAATTGGAAGGCAGACATGCTCAACTCCGCAGCGACATCCGCCCATATTTTCATGCCGTTGGTCCTATGGCGCTGGCGACCTTCGGACGCGTATTTGTGCGCAGCGTTGTCGGCGAGCCCGGAGGAGGCCGAAGCAGAAGTCATCGGCGGGACTTACCGGCAACGCGCGTGACTATCAAGACATGCGCGACGTCGAGTTCCGCTTATCACTTACTCGCAGATCATCATTCCCGCCTGTGAGTTTCCGACGTTAAGGCTTGCACGGCGCGGTCGCCGGCTCAAGGGCTTTCGCGGCATAAACGGCCCCCGCCCCGCAGGGCGTCGGTTTCTTGGTGTTTGGCGTGCGGGGCCCCTCCATTTATTCCACGATCCCTTGCCCCGTCGCCCTTTAGCGCCGTGCAACCGGTTCGTCGTTCACTCACCCTTGGAGAACGACGACATGACTCGAAAATTCCTGATTTGCGACGGCGACGCGGTTCGCGAAGCTTCACCGGATGAGTTACTCCGCGGAGCGGCGGCCATCATTTCCCAGCGCTTCCGGCGCGGGACCCCGGTCCTCGAAAGCCCCGACCTCACACGGCAGTATCTGCGACACCAAATCAATGCGCTGCCTTACGAAGTCTTCGGACTGCTACTTTGAAAGCCGGCATAGGCTCATCCGCACCGAAACGCTGTTTCGCGGCACCATCGATGGCGCCTCAGTGCATCCGGGGGAAGTTGCCCGCGTCGTCCTGGAAGCGAACGCTGCGGCTGTAATCTGCTTTCACAATCATCCCTCTGGGGAGACCGCTCCGAGCGTGGCTGACGAGATGATCACGCAGCGCCTGCGCGAGACGCTCTCACTCCTGGACGTTCGAGTCCTCGATCATCTGATCATTGGCGAAGGACGCGAATACTCCTTTGCCAAAACCTGGCGCTTATAGCTAGGTTCTTTTTCGGGCGACAGTCCGCAAGGACTGTCGCCTTTTGTCTGCGATGAGAGCTCCGCCAAACAGGGCGTGTACCATCGCGCCATGCCGCAGGGGATCCCAGACCTGATCGATCATGGTACGCCGGCCTATTGGCGGATGTGCGTCGCGCTTCTCATGGCCGGCTTCTCGACGTTCGCCCTGATGTATGACGTGCAGCCGATCTTACCGCTGTTCTCGGCTCAGTTTGGCGTCAACGCAGCCACCTCAAGTCTCGCGGTGTCCCTCACGACGGGCACAATGGCCGTTGCCTTCATCCCAGCGGCCGTACTCTCGGACCGGAACGGACGCCGGCCAGTCATGATCTTTTCGCTCATGGCTTCGGCGGCGCTCACCCTGCTTTCGGCCGTACTGCCGGGCTGGACGGAATTGCTCGCCATGCGAGCGGCGATTGGCCTGGCGCTGGCGGGATTGCCCGGTGTCGCGATGGCGTACGTCTCCGAGGAGGTGCATCCAGACTCGATCGGTTCAGCGATGGGAATATATATCGCGGCCTCAGCAATCGGCGGTATGGTCGGGCGTCTAGGCATGGCATTCGTGTCGCAATACACCGGTTGGCGAGAAGCAATCGGGCTCATGGGCGCGGCGGGACTCGTCGCAGGACTTGGATTTGCAGAGTTTGCGCCACAGTCAAGCGGGTTCTGTCCCCCGCGCCATGACCTGCATTCCCTTAGGATCTGCATGCGAGGCTTGCTTGCCGATGAGGTTTTGCCGCTGCTCTATGTCGAAGGCTTCCTCCTGATGGGGGTTTTCGTAACCATCTACAATTACGTGAGCTTCCGGCTGGAAGCTCCGCCGTACAGCCTGACTCAAGCAGCCATAGGACTGGTGTTTCTTGTTTACCTTCTGGGTTCTTTTAGCTCCGCTTGGATCGGCGGCCTCGCCAGCCGTCTCGGGCCGGCCCGTGTGTTGTGGATGCCCATCGCGGTGCTCGCTGCGGGGATAGCACTCACTGCGGCGCGCCCGCTCGTCGCCGTCCTTTGCGGTATCGCTGTTATCACCGGCGCTTTCTTTGCGGCTCACTCGACTGCATCGGGCTGGGTAGGCCGCCGCGCTACACGGGACCGCGCCCAAGCCTCGGCGCTCTACCTTCTCTTCTACTACCTTGGATCTAGCCTGCTCGGTTCGGCGGGTGGGCTTACCTGGAATCATGCGGGATGGCCGGGGGTGGCAGGCTTCGCGCTGATTCTGACGGTGGTCGCCCTCATGATCGCCGTGCGTCTCTGCAAGGTTGGGTCGTGAGTAGCGCCTGCAGCGGCGCCTCGGACGTACTCTCCGTTAAGAGGCCGGCGGCTAGCCACATCAGATGCCCGTCCTGGCCCATTTCACGAACTGATGACACCCGGCAATAAAGGCGACCACTTCGGCACCATCCTCCGGGGCATCTAGCTCGTCTATCCCCAGTACGCCGACGAACGGCCACACCACGGTTTCACCAGCGCTGTTGACGTATGAATGAGGGAGGGCCTCGCGCAGGAAGGTTTCGATATCGATGCTCGGATCGGCGAAGTAGCGAACCTGGACGTCGAGACTGTCCCCGGGCGCGCCGGCGATCACACAACGATAGGCCACAATGGCGAGACGTATTGCCATGACATCCTTATGCGCGATTTGGACTTCAGGTCAAACAGTTCCCGAACGTCTTAGCTAGTCAAGGCGCCTCCAGCCAGCTGCGCGGGTAAGCTTCCTCGATAGCCACTTGAGCGACCTTGGTTAGGGCGAAGGCCCCAACCAGGAACTCCCGCACGCGTGTCCTCAAGGGGCCCGGACGGTGCAAAGGCGATTGCATAGGCACCAGCTATTGGCCGACTGAGGTGCACTGGCTCGCGGCTGGGAGATATGACGGCCGCAAGCCCGACCGGGAAACGGGTCTCATGGCACGCCGCAATTCTCCAGGCCAAGTGGCTGTCCATCAATTTCTGCCGGTCGACAGTACGAGCGTAGTGATCACCTTCGAGACGATGTCCTCGCGACTCAGCAGAAACAAAAACCGCTGATCCACGTCTACTACCGGGAGATAGTCCAGCTGCAGCTTGCTCATACGATCAAGCGCTTCTCGTACACTTGCGGTGGGCGGAATGGTGTCCCTGTGAAGGCCGGAGATACCGCCCATCAGCTCCTGATAGGAATAGCTTTCCGGATTGCGTATCTGGGCCGCGAATACGCCGGCTTCGACCCACGCATCGAGTTTGCTCCCCGTTCGAAAAAGAACGTACTTCGGTGACAGTCGGGATATGTAGGCGAGCAACAATTCGCCGCTGTAATGATTCCCATCAGAGACACCCACCAAGTCAGTGCGTCCGCTACCCTGCATCGCAACTACATTGAGGTCTCGCAGCGAGCCTTTCTCGAGCACTTTGGCCGGGCCGCCTACGGCTTCGATATTCAGGGTGGGAGTCTGGTAAGCGATTACCTGCTGTTGGGACAGCTTGAAAGACAAGCCGCCAATGCTCACCTCGTCAATCTTGCTCGTCAACAATTGTTGTTTTAGCTGTGGCCACCAGCTCCAGAGCACGACAACGGCGGCAATGATGAGAGCTGCAAGCACGCCATCACGGACCACCGTGATTATGCGCTCGATGATTTCCAAGACCTTGCAGGATGTACTAGGATTCGCCGCCATAGCCGCTCCTGACCCATTCGGGTGTGCGGGTCGCGCCACTTCATCTATTTTGGCACGGAAGGCGCGGCAATCTCATCGGAAACCCACCGGGCTCAGGTTGTCTCGACGCGTCAGGGATGGCCATCATTGCCACCACTTACAGCCCAAACAACGCCCGATCATCGGCGCGCGTTAGCGATCCGTCTAGCCAGCCCCGAAGAATGGATTCTTGGATGACCCCTTGCTCAACCTTCGCCAACACGATGGCGCCGACCAATATCTTGCGGCGGGTATCGTCCCGCCGGGTCCGCCGCGACTCCAAGGTCCGCTGGCGGGCCGCGGTCCGCTGCTGCTTCGCCTTCAGATGCTTCAGCCGCTCTTCAAGCGTCCCGATGCGTTCAACGATCTTGGCGGCCATGGTCAGGTCCCTGCGGATTCGACCGGATTGAGGAAAGTGCCGGGCCGCAGCATCGAGCGCTGCGGATCGGGGACCGACCTGAAGCCGAATCGCGTGTACAGCGCGTGCGCATCCGCGGTGCCCAGAGTAAAGAGAACGCGCTGCAGATCCCGGTGGTCCATGACCGCCGTGACGATCGCCACGCCATAGCCGTGACCGCGGAACTCGGACTGCACGAAGACATCCTTCAGGTTGGCAAACGTCGCCCGGTCGGTGACCACGCGCGCGAAGGCCACCTGGCGATCCTCGATGTAGCCGCCAAAACACAGCGAGTGGGCGATGGCTTTGTCGAGGACGGCGCGGCCTAAGCCCCGGGCCCAATACGAGTCTTGCGCGAGGTAGCGATGGATCATCTCGATGTCCAGTTCGCGCGGGTCGGTGGAGATGCGAAGCCTAGGAACCTGATCAGCGATCGTCGACACCACGGCGCGGCTCCCCTGTCGTGAGGAAGGAAGAGTGCCAAGCATAGACGCCGGCAGCCGCGTCGGGGAGTGCCTGTTTCTGGCCACTTACACCAGATTACGGGTGGCGCCAGGGTCTTGCGCGGGAAGCAGGGCGAGCGCATCCTCCCCCGGAGCAAAGCAAGGGCGCACTTATACGTCGCTTCGCGACGTGTGCGAGAGAGCCGCCGCCCGAGGGGGCGTCGGCCGGATCCGCGCCCGGCATGGATCGGCATCGGAACGGCGAGTGAAGCGCAGGCGGCAACAGCGGTGGCCATCTATCACTTGAGCGCAAAGATTGTGACCCGTGGGGCAGGGCGCTCGGTCGTCGCCGCGGCAGCCTATCGCGCCGGTGAGAGTCTGGATGAAGACGCCACCGGCATGACCTTCGACTACACCCGCAAAAGTGGCGTCGAGCACACCGAGATCCTGGCGCCCGAAGGTGCGCCGGAGTGGGTCCACGACCGCTCAAAGCTATGGAATGCGGTCGAGGCTGGCGAGACGCGCAAGGATGCGCAGTTGGCCGGGGAGATCGAGGTCGGTCTGCCGGTCGAGCTGAACGCTGATCAGCAGCTGGCGCTGATGCGGGATTTTGTGCACCGCGAATTCGCCTCGAAAGGAATGATCGCGGATCTGGCGATCCACCGGGACGATCTCAACAATCCCCACGCCCATGTGCTGCTGACGCTTCGCAGCGTCAATGCTTCGGGGTTTGGTCCGAAGGAGCGCTCGTGGAACGAGCGCTCGAAGCTTCTGGCCTGGCGCTCGGGGTGGGAGGAGATGACCAACCAGCATCTGGCCCGGGCGGGGTACGACGTTCGGATCGATCATAGGAGCCTAAAGGAGCAGGGGTTGGGACTGACCCCGGGGCGCAAGATTGGCGTGGGGCGCGAGCGGCAGCAATCCGAAGCCCTGCCTGATCGAATTACCGAACGGATTGCGGAGCAGCAGCGCATCGCCCGCGAGAATGGCAATCAGATCCTCGCCGATCCGACCCGCGCCTTGAAGGCAATGACGCATCACCAAGCGACCTTCACCGACCACGATATCGCCAAGTTCCTGCATACGCGTACCGATGGGGTGGAGCAGTTCCAGGCGGCGTATGTGAAGGTGACGACCAGTCCGGAGCTCGTGTCCTTGGGCCGGGATGATCGCGGTCGGCAACGCTACACCAGCGCCGAGATGCTGCGCGTGGAAGCGCAGATGCTCGAGGACGCTGAGAGGATGATCCAGCGTCCGGCGCATGGGGTGGGGCAGTCGCACCAGAGGGCCGCCCTGTCGCAAGGCGCCCTGAGTGGGGAGCAACGCGCTGCCTTTACGGAACTGGTGGGCGAAGGGGACGTAAAGGCCCTTGTGGGCCTGGCAGGGAGCGGCAAGAGCCATCTCCTGGCGGTCGCTCGAACGGCCTGGGAGTCGGAGGGCTACAGCGTAAAAGGCGCGGCGCTTGCTGGAATTGCGGCTGAAAATCTCGAAGTGGCCTCCGGCATCAGGTCGCGAACCCTCGCAAGTTATGAGTTTGCCTGGGCACAGGGCAGAGACGAGCCGACTTCCCGCGATGTGCTGGTTATCGATGAGGCGGGGATGGTCGGAACGCGTCAGCTGGCGCGAGTACTCGCGGCCGCGCAGGCCGCCCGTGCCAAGGTGGTCCTGGTGGGCGACCCGGAGCAGCTCCAGGCCATAGAAGCGGGCGCCCCGTTCCGGGGGATCATCGCGCAAAGCGGTGTGGCCGAGCTCAATGAGGTCCGCCGCCAATCCCATGCCTGGCAACGGGAGGCCACCCGCCAGTTGGCTACCGGCGGCACGGCCACGGCGCTGGCGACCTACGAACAGCGCGGGAGTGTCGTGCAGCTCGAAACGCGGGCTGTGGCGCGCGCGGAACTCCTGGCAAACTGGGTTCGCGATGGAGATGAAAAGCCTAAAGCCAGCCGGCTGATGCTGGCGTACACCCGGGACGATGTGCAGGAGCTGAATCAGCTTGCGCGCGCCGCACGCCAGGCGAGGGGGGAACTGGGGCACGCCGAAGTCATCGAGACCAAGCGTGGCCTTCGGGAGTTCGCGGTCCATGATCGGCTGTATTTCCTCCGGAACGAGAAGAGCCTGGGCGTCAAGAACGGCTCCTTGGGCACCGTCGAAAAGGTCAAAAGCGGCGTTCTGCAAGTGAAGTTGGACTCCGGCGAGCGAGTCGCCGTCGATAGCCGGTTCTACCAGGATCTGGATCACGGCTATGCGGCGACGGTCTATAAGGCACAGGGCGTGACGGTGGATCGCAGCTATGTGCTGGCCACGAAGCACTTTGACCGACACTCCAGCTATGTCGCGCTGTCGCGCCATCGGGAGGAGGCGAGGGTGTTCTACGCCGCAGAGGACTTTGACGATCGGCATGCCGAGAACGCACCATCCACCGAACAGGTCAGACATCGGTTCCTCAACGTCTTGTCGCGCGCACGGCCGAAGGAGCTTGCCCATGACTACCTGGACCGGGACCCGCCGATGAGCCGGGGGCGCGAGAGTAGTCATGCGAGCAATTCGATGGCCGACATTGATGCTCGGCAGCAGCAGGCCGCAGAGCGATGGCGAGAGAGGCACCCCGGGCAGGAGCGCAAAGCGATGCCGCCGACGGTGGAGCTACAAAGGGCGAATTGGCACGGTCACGCGGCCGGCGGCCCCGAAGATGACTTCGGACCGTAGTGCCGGAAGAAACCCCGTCCATCGGCCAAATGCAGATAGTCCAGTTACTGAATTGCCTTCCCTAAGAGTAGCCACTGTGGGCTCCACGCGTGTTATGGGTCCAGGAATGGAGGATACGGTTCTCATGTTCTTCGCCGTAGAGGTCGAAGTTCGCAACACCGATGCCGGTCAATCCCTGCCGGGCGTAAAAGGCGAGGGTCCGCTGATTCCGCGAGTTTGCGGTGAGCCATTGCGCGGATCTACCCGAACGGCGCGTGGCCTCAGCCCGAACTTTTGCAAGAAGCGCGCGGCCAAAGGCTATTCCAACAGACCAGAAGCTGTCGAGCGAAAACGGCGCACTGTAGTCGCGGGCACATTAGTGCGCTTCCGCAGCAGCATTTTCATATTTGTGGGCCTCGGACGGTTTTACCACATAACCAGTGGGCGTCCGGACAAGATCACTGGCAACAGGTATTGATCCAGTCGGCATTATTGGAAGAGTCAGAGTACCCGGCCAACGCAGCGTGATTTCCCGCATGGCGCGATTCCGAAATCTCGTGGCCATTGCGGGGACTTTGCCCCTCGAAAACAGTATCCAAATTCGACCTAAATGATCTAATTGATCCGTTGCCGAAGCGATCACGTCCTCGTCATTCGACCCGCGCCGAACTACTGCGAGCATAGTCTGTTTGAACGCCTGATTGGAGTTCCCTTCTCTTGCGAGCTCTGCGTTGGCAATTGAATCGACATGCATCCCCTCCAATTTGGCTGCGGCGTCTAGAACCGACAGGAACTCGTTTCGGTCTCTCTCCGAGGGAAGCGCGACTTCGAAGGCGGCCACCGTTTTCAAACTCTCAGGTTGCCGTTCCGCGGCGCAGCCACCGATAAAGGTGCAGGTTGCAATCAATACAACCAGGCGCATAGTTGCGCCGCTCATTGCACAGTCCAAGATGTCATAGAATCGAATCATATCTGATCTAGGCGAAAGCTGTGTACGATGCGTTGTATATTCCGAATTGCAGGCGCCTACGATAGTGGGTCAACTGTCGATCCGCTGAGCAGGATGATCGGGTCATACTATGGTGCGCACTCTGATTCAATCTTGGCTGAGATGTTCCCCTGCAAATCAAATTACTCTGGAAGACCACTCCACCGTAAGCCCCTGGGTCCGGTTTGATAAGTTCGTGCCCGCATCCGCTCAATCTTTTGTTAGTCTCACTTACGTTCTAGTTGCGCTCCGCTGCCACGGAAGTTCATGTCATAGAACTGCCGCACAAGGTTGTCGCAAGAAACCTTGTCCAACTCACACTTCACTTTCATTGTCATGACTGAGCTGGTACCAGAAGTCGTCATCATGCGTTTCACGACGGAAGGATATGCAGGATCTGTCTTTGGCGCAAAAGACCAGATTGTCAGGTGCACCCGATCAGTAACGATAGTCCAACCTCGCACGGTAGAGAAGGAAGCCCCCTCATCTGCTTCAACGATGTCAATGCGTCGGCTACAGTCTTGTAGCCCACGCCTGACTCTTTTGATTCGGGGGGTGATCCAGACGGCAAGTCGTTCGCCATTGCAGACGTCTGGAGGAGAAGGCACAGAATTGGCAGAAGGGGTCTTTTCATAGATACCTAACACCGGAGTTGAGAGGCGCGCCAGATCGCCATTGATCTTGGGGGGTTACACGCCAACAATACAGGCACTGTATTCGCGATGCATCCGCTCGAACGAATGTTTGAATACCAACATCGAGCTGCACGAGCCTTGGACTGCTTGCTGGCCTCCACTTGCATGAACCGTGGTACCCGTATTCTGGAAAGCCGTCCAAACCAAACATCTCGGAATCGATAAACCAGATTTCTTAATCACAAAGGGGACTTAAAGTTCTGAGGGGGATTCAAGTACAAGAAGGCTGCAATCGCCAGTCCGGTAAATATCTGTGGCCCGAAGATTTGATCGAGCTCTGCGTGCGGTCCATAGCCATTACCGGCAATGTTAACGTTTGTCACGCCGTTGGAAGTAGAAAACGAGATTGCTACCTTTCCTCCAAATTCGTGACCATCAAGTGCAATGTTAGTAATAGTCATCGCATTGGGATCGACGATCTGCAGTATGGGGTTGTGGCCCGCCAACATTACGTTATGCGGTCCATCTTGTGCATAAGGAGCCCCCGGAGCCGAGAAGCTCCTAAACGTATTGAATCCGACCGCCGCGGAACAAACACATAACGGAAAGCTTACAAGATAGTCGTGGTAACCGCAGTTGCCACAAACGACAACTTCCTGGAGGCCGTCTTGACTCTGCTGCGACGATCCTTGCGCTGAAGTATCCGCCGGACCCGGTTGGGCCGCCTGGTCTGGAACCGGTTGGGCCGCAGGCGCGACGCTGGTCGCCGCTTGCTGCTGCAGCTGCGAACCAACGTACGTTGCCTCCGACGCAGTGTAATTGGTGAATCCAGCAGAGTCAGTGCCAATACCGCAATTCTGGCCGGGTTCACAGAGTGACACGCTGCCAGTAAAATACGCAAACTCGTCCGGATCGCCCGGCGGACATGACCCACCGCAGCTGTTCCCACCGGGGCAAAAGTCCGATCCTATCGTGCAGGCAGGAGCAGAATACATAGCGTCAAAACCTGTCGGATCGACGAGCGTCAACGGGCTATTGTCGACATAGCTGTAGCGACCATAGTCCTGAGTGTTGGTCGGGTCAGGAATTTTCGGGTCGGGCGACAGAAATGTACCGAGTCCGCCGCTTTGGTAGATGCGCCCATTCATATTTGTGAGGTATAAGCTGGGCAGGTCCTCTTGGCCGGTGAACTCGTGGCGCGACACCGTTGAAATGGCGGCCTTCTGGGCCGTTGTATTCTCGTTAAACCCAAATGCGGCGAACTTCTCGCCAACGACCAATGAGCCGGTCTGATCGGTTACGACTGCACTACTACCCAAGTGATCCTGGGTCATGTAGTACGTGAAGTTCGAGCCCGTGCTCCAACGTGCATAGACAATCGAATTGTTGCCGGCCGTAACATAATGCCGGTACGCCGTACCGCTTGAATTCGTCATCTTCTCAAGAAGACCTCCAATATAGGTCGTAGTCTCGGACACCCCACCGGACACGGCGAGTTGCTTCCATCGCTGATGATTTTCATCATAGAAAAACTGACTGGACCCGCCAGACCAGCTCCCCGTGCTGAGTTGATTGTAGCTCGTCCAAGTAAAGGTCGATCCAGGCGACTGTGCAAGAGTGTTACCGTTGGCGTCGTAGCAGTAGGAGGTCGACCACGGACCTTGGGTATTGTTCCGCACAGCGTGTAATTGGGCATTGGCGTAGTAGGTGCAGCCGCTCTGGGGTGTTGAATAGTCCTCGTTGTTTGTCGTGCTCCCGAAGGCAGACCAGCTCGCAATGCGACCCATCGCATCATAGCCGCGCACAAAATTGGAGTCGCCGACAGTGTGAGTCAGGCGATTAAGTGCATCCGGGTACGCATTCTCTGTCGTGCCGGCGTTGTTGTCCTGGCGCTGCGTGAGATTGCCGACATAGTCAAACAAATACGAATTATTCTGAAGCCCCGCCCCGCCGCCCACGCCGGCGGTGATAGCGCTGGGCCACCCCGTCACGGCATCCAGACTGTGATTGACGACCACCCCATTACCAAGCGTTTCCTGTGTGGCTTGGCCATTTGGATTCTCGGTATTCGCCGTCCACAGGGTCACATGGGGACTGTCGGAAATATTTGTCAGCGTGCTCAGGACTCCATATTGGTAGCCGTATTGGACCTGCAGCGAATAGGGCGATGAGCCCGTCGGATTGACCGTTGGGTACGTCATGGTATCCAACAGCCCGGTAGTGGAGTTGTATGAATATCCGTAGGTGTAAGTGCCATCGCCCGGAATCACGATTGAGCGGTCGGCCAATCGGCCGTCGCCATCGTAGGTCTCGGCCTCGGCATATCCCGCCGAATTGCAAGCCGTGGGGCTCGTTCCGGTCCCGGTGCACACGCTATGCAGCTGACCGATTTCATGAGCCGCCGCACTGGTGCCCCAGGTCCACGAGCTATACAGATCAGGTTCCGAGCGGCTGCTCATGCGCCCAAGGACATCGTATGCCGCAGAGAAGGTTTGGCCTTTTGCATCGCTCCAACCGACTATCTCCCCCAAAGCATCCGGGGTAAAACTCCAGGTTCCAAAGTCGGTATCGGTGTAACCAATGAGGTACTGTGCGGCGGGGTACTGGTAGGTACCGGACCACAATGAGTTTCCCAAACTGTCTGTCGTGCTTGTCTTATTGCCTACTGCGTCGTAGCCGAGCAAGACAGCATAGCCGGTTGCATCCTGCGTCTTGCGCAACCATCCATTGACGTCATTGACCAAAGTCTTTGCGTTCCCGTTGGCATCGGTGGTTGTGCTTGTGCGGCCCGCGTAGGTATAACTCGTCGTCTGAAGCGTGCTATTGGATGAGCTGATCGGACGTTGAATCTGGGTGACACGATTGAGCGCGTCGTAGCTGGTAGTCGTCCAATAGGTGCAAGGGGTAGTCAAGTAACCGCCTGTGTACGTACAGGGAAATGAGGTTTGGGACGTCCGCCCAAGGCTATCGTACTTCACGTTTAGTTGATCGAAGGTGGCACCTTGATTCTCGCGCAACTTATCGATAACTCGACCTATTTGGTCGTGAACAGAATAGTCCGCCCGAACTAGTGTCCCGCCGCTGCCATATAGATCTTGCGCAAGGGTTATGCCATGAAACCCAAACCCGTAGCTGGTATCGTCGTTGTACGACCAAGTAGTGTAAGTTCCGTCCGGCCGAGTCTCCTGCGTCTCGCGCCCGAACCCGTCCGTGTACTGCCGGGACGTAGTAAGATTGTTGGGATCAGTTATAGAACTGACCTTGCCGTAGCTAAAGTTGTAGTTGAGCTGAGTTTGCGCGCCAGTGGGATCCGTGACGCCCATCGGGAACTGGCCAGTAGTGCCCCAGTTCGCCGAAACGGTCCTTCCGGTCATGCTGATGCCAGTGACGGAATCACTATTCACGTTACCGAAGGAGTCATAGCCGAGGGCCTCAATGACCTTGTACGTGCTGCTCGTGGGTTCGGTCACTAGCTGCGTATAGCGGCAATTGACCAGATCGGGCGAAAATTGCTTCGTGCGCGTCACAGCACTTCCGACTGACGCGGTGTAGGCGACCTGAATTTGCGTGAAAAGATTCAGGCACCACGGACTCGTCGAAACATCCGTCGTATTGGTCGTCGTGGTGGTCCACGTGTCGCCGTAATAGGCAGAGGTCGAGTCGTTATCCTGAACCGCAACGGCTACTGTCGGGAAGTTACCGTAACTATCTGGTGTGCCATAGGTTGTCGTCGAGGTCGTGATTAATTGTCCATTCTTGCTACCACCGAATTCGTACATCTTGGCTTGTGCCTGGGTGAGCCACGGAAAGTAGCGCTGCTGAAATGACGTCGACGCCAAAGTCTCCTGCGCCAGAGAGGCGGGTGTGTTTATGACATCCCGAATATATGTGGTCCAGTCACTCTGTCTATCGAGGTTCATCGTGAGCATTCCCGCGTTCGGAAACACGGTTGAATAGGCTTTAGTGTTCACGATCCCATTTCGGCTATCCTGACTGTAGATGCGCTCAAACCCCTGCCATCCGCGGCCCTGTAGGTTCTTATCGGCGTCGTAATATGAATAAGGGACCGAATATGAGCCACCTGTGCCATCGGAAGCCGTGTAAGAACACGCGAGATAGATCGGAGAGAGAAACGCCGCAGTCGGATAGGGCGGCGGGGCGCTGTCGCGGTAGTAGCACTGGCCCGTGCTCATAGGGTGGTAGGTGGGATTAAAATAGTTCCCGTAGCCATCCGTAGTCGAACTCACAAGATCAGGCGGGGTTCCCGCACCGTTGTGCGGGTAGTACTTGAATCCACCCGATGTGCAACCGAGGTCATCGAGGCCGTCTCCGTTGGCGTCAAGGGTGACATAGGTGCAGGTTGCCCCGTAGGCAAGCGAGGTGGAAGTGGCCGCTCCATAGCCCGTTGCCGTCGCCAGCTGAACGTAAAGAGTTCCCCCGTTGTTCTCGATGAGATCGGCGAGACCATCACCGTTCCAGTCCATTACCGCGACGATCGGATAGGTGGCGGTAAGAGTCGCCGGGGCGCCACCGTTGCAGGGCGAGATGTAAACCGAATTGCCGTAGCCGCCGTACAGAAAAGCATCCGTGCATGCGTCGTTGTTGAGATTGGCGAAGGCCACGGACCCGGTGATTGGAGCCGAATTCGTATAGATGTTCGTCAACGAAAACGTGCCACCTGTTTGGGAAATGAGCTCATCGATGACGTATACGGGTACCATACAGCTCCCCATATAGTAATACCCACAGTAGTACTGCCACACTGCGAGATCTTGGCGCCCATCGCCGTTGAAATCAAAGAACCGGGTGTTCTCGGACTGAGAATCTGGCGACAACAGGCCAACGCTCATCTCGTTGCTGCCAATTACGGTCGTTACAACGGTGCTCGCGAATGACGGAGTAGTGCTAGAGCTCGTATTCAGCCGTGTCGTCACGGAGCCGACGCTGTAAAGAGCAACCAAGTCGGGCAGCCCGTCGCCGTTGATGTCCGCGAGGGCGAATTGTAGCGCCGTCGTGTCGAAAGCCAGCCCGGTCGAGGTTCCCACGAACGAACTGCCGTTCCACGTGTAGTAGTACCAAGTGCTGCCATTCTTTGCGAGGATCCCGTCCTGGCCGGTACCGAGAAGATCTCCGAAAAGAGGAAAGTACGACGCTGACAGCCCCGTATTCACCGGGGTTCCGTAACCACTGGCAGATCCGAAGGCCACGTACCACGAGGTGCCGTTCGAGTAGACGAGGTCGGCGTACCCGTCGCCGTTAAGGTCGTAGCGCTGGATAACGTTATACGTTGATCCGCTGGTGACCGTTGTGGCGCTCGCGGACACCCCGGCGCTGCCGCTTTGGTAAGTGATAGTGGTGGGGTACAGGCAATTACTGGTCGATGCCGCGCACTCCTGAACCTGGGTGAGCGTTTCCCGGCCCGTTGTACTCGACTGGGTGTAGGTGAGGACGTATTCCTTAACCTGAGTACCGCCGTAGGCAATCGTAATGGAGCTCAGCAGATTGGGATTCTGAACCGGGGTACCGGCCACGTAACCCGCCGCGGGTAGAACGTTGGTGCCGTAGCCAAACGTCATCGCATAGGCGTAGCTGCTCGAACCGTGGCTTGTAGGGGTCCAGGAAATGACATTCGGCACCACCGAGCCCGTCGCTGTGCTGTAGCTGATCGTCATCGTATTGCCGGGCGGATCGCTCACCTGATCGAGCATCCACGTCAGCGCCGTGCTCGTACCGCTTGCCAGTACCTGGGAGTTTCCCCCATTGCCGTACTGAAAACTGCGGCCGTCAGGTCCTTGCACAATAAAATATGAAGGACCATTCCCGGCGGTTCCATACGCCGTGACATTCTTAAAATTGGCGATTTCTGTCTGGTAAGTGGAGCCGGCCGTCCCATAGGTACCTGAGGTGAGGCGCAGACGTTGTCCATCCAAGCAGTATCCGTCGCTGGTGGATAGCGCGACAGGAGCGGGTGCCGAGTCCTGCGCGTACGTCAGATTGCACCGATAGATTGAACTTAAGCCCGCCAAGTTCCAGCCAACACCCACATACCCGTTGCCAGACTGGCTGCTGTAGACCAACGCCATGCTGGGTTGCATGCCCTTCGGTCCGGGCGGCGCCCAAATCGGAATCGAATAGGTCGCGGCACCAGTGCCACTAACGGCGAAGGAGCCCGCCGTCCGGCCGACTGTCGTGGCGTGCAAAGCGCCATTGAAACCGAACACGCAAACGGTCACGCACAGACATAGCAGTCGTATGAGTCTCAACATGACCAGCCCTCTTTATGTTGCAGTTCTTCCCTGACCACTAGGTACAGGTCTTGTCCTAAGTCTTCCTGCGATTTCAAGCTCGGCAACAGTCGGTGCCTAATAATTCAAAGTTAGTTGTCCTTGACCGACTCCTGCAGAAGGAAGTCGGCCAAGCGAGCAAAGAAATGTGCAGCGCGCGCGGAGTGTGTCGTAAGCAGCGCAATCGCGACTTTAGCAAGGCCCCGAGATAGCCCGGAGCGCTGATCAAGACTGCCGTGGGCCGCAGATATCCGGAAAGGCGCACCATCAATGAAAAATCCACAAAATGCAAGTGACCAAATCATTGCGATCGTGTGACGCTAAGCAGATGCGACTGCAGCATGAGGAGAGCCCCGGAGACATTGCAAACATTCCGCCGCACCCATCGGTTGCGAACTCATGATGGTTAGATGTCGCTACCTCAGTGGAAGGTATCACCGGAAGTCGGGTTCAAAATAATTCGTTACAGAGGGCAGAGAGACGGATATGCCGTCGGTGAATTCGCGACAGGGACCGACGTGGTGCACAACACGTCAGGGCACGCGGTGTCGAAAGGGAGTCTCAAAAGCGACATTAATGTCAGCCCAAGGCGTCTTCCAACTACTATCTGTCACCGCAGCATGTTTTATATCGGCGTCAAAGCAGAGGGCAGTATCGGGTACATTCGGGCCGCTGTCTCGGACATGCTCTAGTTTGCGGTTCAAGCACTCGATTGAAGCCATCCCGTCCGAACTGCGTGTGGAACAACCTTTCAATTTCCCGGGGCGCGAGCGGGCTTAGTCAGGTGAAAACCCTAGGCCACGGATGCACGTAACGATCGGGAATTCGCCTGCCAGGTAGCTATTGTTGCTCTGCGTTACTGACAGGAGTTCTCACGCGAGCGTCGCCCTGGACCTCCACCGTCTCATGGTCTCCGGTTATATTGAGTCGGATGTTTCCCGAGGCGCCTGGGGCACTAAAATGTGCAAGCGCGTCATCGGCGCGCCGCGCATCTTGGACGGCTTGGGCAACGCGAGCGCTGGCCAGGGGTTCATATCCATCGATTGCGCTCTGTGGCGAGTACGCCTCACTGCTGAACGCCAGATGCACCGTGCGACTGAATACATCCGGATCCGGTGGCGCGGGAAGGGGGGAGGCGGACTGGATTGCCTGCACCAGTGAGAGCTGCCAACGGACATCCCCATTGCACTTCACGAGCGTCACCTCCATCACATTGCCCATCGTGTCTTGAATAATGCGCACCTGGCAGGAAAAAGAAGGGGCGCCAATGGGCGTTCGAGGCCGCATCCAGGCGCGTTCAATGCGGGAACTGATTTGCCCAACATACCGGCCGTACATCTTCGAGAGGCGCTCGGCATCGGCAACGGTAGCATCCGGTGTGGGCGGCAGGTCGATGTCTGGTGTAAGCACTGCGAACTCCGCGAGCACCTTTGGCACATCGACGCGCTGTAGGTGGCTGGACGGCAGGTTCGGCTTCGGCCGAGACGTATCGGCCAGCGCCTGGGGGTCGAGCGCAATCCATTGCATCGACTCCTCTCCAGGCTCGCCGGCCACGCTCACTCGAGCGGGCAGGTCCTTTGGTGAGTGTTCTGACGATCCAGCGGTCCAGACTACGCTTTCAAAGAGGAACGCATGGACTAACAGACAGATCGACACCGCCATCGTGCCTCGAACCACCCGATCCGCCCGCGCCGACAGCCGTGAGCTTCGCGCCGGAGGTACCAATGGCGTCGGCTGATAGGAATAAACGGAGATTTCGATCGGACGTTGTGACACAGGACGTATCCGGCAACACGTACGTTAATGTAGCGCGAGCATAGACTAATTCCCTTTGACGTGGCCAAACGCGTCGCGGCACACTTGCCAGAGAATCCGAAGCAGGGGAGGGCGCAGGCGTGCAAGTCATTCACTTCACGGAACGTGCAACGGATCCGCTTCTCGAATCGCGCGCGCTCGGCTCGCGGTTCGTACCGCTCGCCGATGGTTCCGGTGACACCCACGTCGCGTGCCTGCACCTGGCCGCGGGCGGACGGATCCCCAAGCTACCCCTGACACAGGCGCGTGCGCTGCTCCTTGTTCAGGGCGAGGTGGTGCTCGTCTCTGGGACCACAATGCGAATGGATCTGTCCGCCGGGGTCGGTGTTGTCCTGAACGCCGGCGACGAGTGTGCACTGGAGAGCCGCGACGGGGCGATCCTGATTCTCGTACAGGGGCAACATCTGGAAGCCCACGAGTGCGCCATTTCGACGCCGCGGCGCATCATGGGGCAACGGTGCCCTGGTGAGGCCTTGCCGGGCGCAACAGGGAGATCGTAGGGCCGTGCCGGCAACCCTCGACCAGGGGTCAACAGGGCTTTTGATCAGCTACGGGCTCGCCGTGCTTGGCCTGGTGGTGGGGTTGCGCTTAGCTCAGGCGCCGTTGCGGCAGATGGTGTGGATACCAATCCTGGCCGTTCACACCACGCTCGGCGTGGCGGCACTTTGGGCATTCGTTTTGTGGGCCAGCCCTAAATCCTTCGCCAGCCTTTCGACGACGGCCACAGACCTGTTCGGAATGGTATTCCAGCTCGTCGGCAGCGCAGTTGCGGGTTTGGTGTTTGCGCGCGTGAAGTCCAAAGTGCAGCACCAACGCGGAACGAGGCTTCTAGACAGTACGGCGACTCGATCCTGGATGTCGGGGACGCAATCCGAATTGACCTTTGCTGGATGCTCCGTTCCCGCGATGGATGAAACGAAGCACTTCAAGCTCATCGGCACAACTGGAACGGGGAAAAGCACTGTCATCCAAGAGCTTTTGTCGGGGGCGTTCGGGCGTGGGGACCGAGCAATCATCGCGGACCCGGACGGAAGCTACCTCAAGAAATTCCGTGAAAGCGTGGGCGTCTATCGCATCCTGAATCCGTTCGATTCTCGAGCAGCCCAATGGGACTTATTTGCCGAAATCGTTGAGCCGCACGACGCGGACCAATTGGCGCGCTCCTTGATGCCCGACTACGACGGTACGGATCGCAATTGGCGCCTCTACGCTAGGACGTTCTTGACTGCCGTACTGCGGCAGTTGCACCGAGTTAACGAGCGCGATATCGCCAAGCTTTATTACCTGTTGGTTCTGGCGCCGGCGGATGAGCTTCGAGAGCTGCTCGAGGCGACGCCGGCGGGCCCCTTTCTGAGTCCGGACAACGGGAAATTCTTCGAGTCAGTTCGTGCAGTGGCGAATGTCCATCTTGCCGGCCTGGAGCATGTCGCGCGGCAGACCCGCGGCGAGCCACTTTCCATCAGAAAGTGGACCCGAGAGGGCAAAGGGGTCCTGTTTCTTCCCTATCGTGCAGGTGAGATTGCATCGCTACGCAGTCTCATCAGCACTTGGATGCGGCTTGCGGTATTCGAGGCCATGAACGGCGAAGAAGGCGACCAGCGCCTGTGGTTCATAGTGGACGAGCTGGACGCCCTGGGGGCGATCGACGGACTTAAGGATGCGCTGGCGCGCTTAAGAAAGTTCGGAGGTCGCTGCGTTCTCGGGTTCCAGAGCATCGCCCAGGTTCGCGGCAGCTACGGAGATACGGACGCCCAGACGATCGTCGAAAACTGCGGAAACAGCCTCATCCTGCGCTGCTCAGCCAGCGAGCGGGGCGGTACGGCGGAATTTGCCTCCCGGCTTATCGGCAAGCGGGAGATCATTCGTCAGCAAAGCTCGCTCAGCCGACCGACGCGGTGGGGAGCCGGTATGCGTCAGACACGAACGTTAAGCGAGCAACTTGCCGTCGAGGACGCGGTCATGGCCTCTGAGATCGAGCAACTCTCGGATCTGAACGGCTTCTTGAAACTGGCTTCCCGGCCGGAGTGGAGGAGGGTGGCCCTTTCCAGGGAGTAGTCAAGGTAGCAAGCGGCTGTGAGTGGAATAACCGAGATGGACCCTCAGCAGTGGGTCGATCCGCCTCGCGCGTGCACCCCGTCGCCGTCGTTCAAGTCCTTCGAGCCGATTGCCAAGACCTGTTGCTTGGGCGGCCCGCCCATCACGATGTATATTGCGATCAACGAAGTGCGGGCGCTGTTATAGCGAATCCTTCGCCGCTTGGTTCGTGGAACCCTATATCGGGGGCGCAAGTGGCTACTCTAGTATGTCCAAACTGTCTTTCCGAGAGCGACAACGAAGCCCGATTTTGCAACAGATGCGGCAAGCGGCTCGGCGCAGACTTTGTTGATGCCGATCTCGAACAACGGCTGTATGAGCGGATCGAGGCGAAGCTTAAGGACAAGTGGATTGCGAAAGACGCGGTCGAAAAAGACATCGCACTGAATGCCGCAACGAGAATGGTCGAATGGGGCAAACTTTTCGGTATTGTGCTTGGGGTGCCGGCAGCCATCGCGATAGCTATTTTTGCATTTGTTGGAGTCAAGAGCACAACAGATCTTTCGAGCATCGAGACCCAAACCGAGACGCTCAGGAAGTCTGCTACTGATCTGGCAGCGCAATACAAGCCTCTTCAGGATGAATTGCCGAGACTAACCCAGATTGCGGCATCGGTGCGTGGACTGGAAGATCGCGTCAAAACCGTAGAAAACTCGGTGGCCAAATTTGCACCGTCGTCCACGCTTGGAGCTTCGACTCAGGCACAATTGAGCTCCGCGCTTGAGCGCTACAAGAACTATCTGAAGAAACTCGGCCTGGCGCCAAAATCGGCAATGACGGTACATGTTCTGGAGCAACTCCCGGAGCCTGGATATGATGCGTATATACAGGGCAATGATATTTATTTGCAAACCAGCCACGCGGTTCCTGCGAAGCTGTTACATGAAGTAAGCCACGACGTGCTCCTTCTACCGATTCCGGGAGGTGAAGATGCTCAATGGGAATATTCAGCGATTGAAGCGGGCATGGCCAACTACCTGACAGGGGATTTCCTTGATTCAGCGCAAATTGACTCTGTTGACCTAAATCAGCGCGTCGCGATCAGCGCCACGCGACATACGTTTGTAGGTGGGCAATCCGAAGGTGGAATGGCCTGGGGAAGTTTTCTTTGGGCATTGCGCACGCAATACTCATCTGCGAAGGCGACGCCGGCTATTGTGCACGCATTCGGGACGCTAAGGCCCCGTGTGCCACCGCCAAACTACCAAAATGTATTCGTAAATGCGCTGGTCGCGGCCGGTTTGGATTCTTCAACGGTGACCACACTACTAAGTCCCTAGTGGGACGGTTGCATCGATCCGTGAATGCGATCGGTAGCTGCGGGGAGGGCGCAATGCTTCCGCTGGGCTGGACCTGCTAGCTTTTTTCGCCCCACCGGTGACTAACACAATTGCCGTTTCGGTCACAGTCGGGTGCTCTTGGCGGAACCTGTCTGTGCGGCCAATGCCCCACGCACACCTGATTCCGAGTCAACTCAGTGGCGACGCCTTTGGCAAGAACTGCGGTAAGGTAACTCAGTCGCGTTGATCCTACGTGCAGATACTCCAGTATTGCCGTGCTGCGACCCCGAGCAAGAGGTTATGCAGAACACGGCCAATCGGGAGGCCAAGGTGCGCGAGCGGAAGCCGCGCAATCCGGAATGAAGACGCTCAGATCGCAGCGTATCCCCGCTCCCAGAACCGCAGCGGCAGATTTGGCGGCTCTTTAGCCTCGGCCGATATCAATTGTCTATAGTGCCTCCCGAGGCTGTTGCCGACTTGTTGCTAAACAAACGCTCGGATCCACTGCGTCGTGGTCGCGGATTACCCTTGCCACGAGCGATCAGTAACTTGCGAACTTGCACTACGCAAGCTTGTGCGACGATTTGGAATTGGGCGTGCGCTGGGCGTCGACGAACACATGCGCCAAGTCCTTCGTGACCCCAGCGGTCCGGGCAACCCTTCCGTAGAGGAGGATCCGTAATTCGGTGCCGCCTATAAGACGGCCTTGGACTCGTGTAGTGTGCATACCGGATTGGGCCCCACCGTTGATCGCACTTTGGTGGGCGAATTTTGATAGAAAATGCAGTCGGCCGCACAACGATTGGACATGCGATGAAATGGGTAGGAACTCTGAAGCGGAAATGGGCGCGCTGCGATCGAAGTGACGCGCCTGCGTTGCGCGGTAATGAGGGTCGGCGGTCGCTTACCCCGACACTCCATTCGGTGCATTGTCCGGTTGTTTATTTGCCTGCCGGATATTCATCGCTAATGACAATGCGCAGTTCCGCCAACCACTTGATGGACCAAAAATGGCTGTAGAGTTAAAAGCCCAAGGCTCGGCCAGGCTGGCGAGGATATGAGCACTCGGCGATCACAATTGTGCGGTCCATTGGCTACCCGGGGACGCTTCGGCAAACTCTTCTCAAAATGTACCGCGCATATCGAAGCGAAACGGACTCACGCGTTGAGCGGACGCCAATCTAGGACGCATACGGCCGGGCTCCAGAAGGCAAGGCGAAACTGAAGGAGGCACTACGGCCACCGTCTCATCGACCGGACGGCCATCATTCGAAACGGTAACCATGGTGGTGCCGCTCCGGTCACTGAGGGCTTTGGTGCCATACACCAGACACCGGGTCCGGAATAGCCATCACTGCCAAATCTGCAAGTGTCGTTTGAGGATTGTGTGCGACCTGCGCCGCGGCCGTAACGAGCCATGACGAGAAGCGGTGAATCGTGCGGTCGCCCCACAAGTAGGCGCTATGAATAATGTCCCAGGTCAGTTGGTCAGCCGACTCAGTGCAATTAATGACAAGCCCGAGTGGAGAATCCTTGGAAAGTGCGCTGCCGGGTCGCTTTGGCGTCGATAGGCTGAAGTCGGCCGGGAGCGCGGAGGTTTTTGCGTACGGCATGAAGTTGATCACAATTCCGGGGTATATCGCGCCTGCACTGATGCGAGATAGCTCCGGAATAAGCGTGTGAAGCGTGACGGCCAGGTGAGGCGTGGCTTCCACAACACGTTGATGCACTTGATGGAGTGCGTCGACGAAGTTGATTGAGTGCGAGATGTCGACTCGTAGCAGCCAATAGTCGACAAAACAGCCGACTACATAAAAGGCGGCTTTGCGTGGTGGGCGGCCCATGTGACAAATCCAGGCGGCGACATCGGGTTTGGCGCTCAAACTCCCGATTATCACCATGACCAGCGCCGAGAAAAGCGTGGGGAGCGTCGTATGCTGCGAGGCAGCCAGATCGCGCAGGCGATTTAGGACCGCACCGTTCAATTCACCGCGCACGTCATTCGGGACGGCCGAAGGGTCCAGTGGACTTATATCGTCGTACGGAAGCTTGAACAAGGAGTCCGTACCGGCGAGAACGCGGCGCCAATAGTTCAAATGGGGTATTGCGCTATCGCTACTCAGCCATTCGGTGCGTTCGCGCAGAAGGTCCCGATACTCCAAGTGAATCGGTTCCAACGGCGGCAGAACGCCCATCAGGCTGGCGCGATATAAGACTTGCAGTTCGTATCGCATGATGTTCATGGAAGCCGCATCCGCGAGGGAGTGATGTACTCCGACAACGAAGACGAAGAGACTCTCCGACAGCCGCGCGACCGTGCAACCCACCAGCGGACCGCAATAGGGGTCCCAAGCGTACCAAATGAACGCCCGGGCAATGCCTATCAGGGCGTCGCGAGCCGCTGTCGGGCGCTGAGAACGCAGGTCAGTCCATGAAACCGCGACGGGCGCGGGCGGCATGGTTACAACAAGCAGGCGTCCATCCTGCGCGCGAGTGTAGTGGCTTCGAAGCATGCTGTGACGGGCAATCAAGCCGTCGAAGGCACCCTGTGCGGCAGTAGCGTCAAAGGGATTGGGGCAATAGACAGCAAGGAACAGGCCACGGCAGTCGGGATCTTCAAGCATCGCTTGCTGCCGAGCGTCGGGCACCCAAATCGCCTCCGCCGTCCGCAAGTCGCCGTCACGATTATCCCGCCCCGGTCCCTCAGAGCAGGGTCTAGGATCGCCCTGCTTTCGCGCGTCGTCCACTGAGCGGTTTGTAGCGGGTTTCATCGGGTCGGCCTAAACGCGTTGAGACCAACCATCATGAGGGGCGCAGCGTGCGTCCCGGCCGAAGAGAACCCAAGGGAGATTTGAGGCACGTCTGATTGCAATTCCAATTCGTCGGATGCGTTGCGCGTTACGGTGAGCCGCGTCTGCTCGCGTCTGCCGTCAGTTCGTATGGCGCAAATTAGCGTTCCATTCTCATGACGCACTTCCGCCGAACTTCCAAAGCAGCCGACGTACTCGCCCGTGAGCTGCACGAAGTCCCAGTTGAGTGGTCCATTGTCGGCGGCGGGTACGGCGGCGACGCCAACAATTCCGAGTGTCTTGCGACAGAGCATGTCGCGAACATGAGGGCGCCAAGCATTCAATGCCACGACCATGACGAGTTCAGATTGCGAGTCATAACGCAGCGCACATGTTTGCCCACGTGCGGAACCGTTATGCCCGAAAATATAAGGGCCGTATTGAGCGCAGCCGAAACCGAATGAGGAAGGGATCTGTTCCTGCATGGTGCCGCCGAGACTGGCGGGCAGGCGAATCTGCAACTGAGTCAACATGCGCACGGTGTCGAGGTGAAGCACCCGGCGCGGATCGATTCCCGCGGCGCCCTCCGCGAGCGTCAGTAGGTCCGAAAGGCTTAGCGTCGCGTCGGACAGCGAGGCGCGCCAAAACTCGCACTTTGGCGCTGCACGCAATGGAATAAAGTGGCCGGTGGTGCTCTCATACGAATGCTCTGCCATGGGGAGGCCGGAAATGCGGCGCTCATCAATGCCGAGCGGACCAAGAACAAGGGCTTCATACAGCTCATGAATTCCGGAACCCGTGGCCCGTTCAATGACCTCACCAAGCAGGGCGCTTTCGGTGTGTTCGTAGTTGAAGAAGGTACCGGCTTCAAACAGCGCCTCGTCCATTCGCAGAAGCTCGACGAGCCTGGTCCAGTTGTAGTAATAACGGACCGCTGGGTTGCCTATTGGAGGTCCGCGGTAGCCCGTCGTATGTGAGAGAAGGTGCCGCAGTTGGCGCGTCCGTCCCAGCCCGGTTCCGCGCAGTTCCGGGAGGTAGTGCTCGAGCGACGCGTCGAGGTCTAGGCGGCCTTGCGAGGCGAGTTCCAATGTGACAATCGCGGTCATCAGCTTTGCGATGCAGCCCAGCTGGATTCGTGTGTTTGGGGTCATGGGTATTGCGTCAGTGCTGATCGCAGTGCCCGCAGTCGCAAATGCGCGTTTGCCATGATGACTAAGTGCAATGCAGGCGCCCGGAACGGCCCCGAGGCGAACGACCTCAGTGAGCAGGTTCGGGAGCTGTGTGATGTCCTTGTTTAAGACCGACATACCGTAGTCTCACTGTAAAGGAGGCGCGATGAAGTATTGGCCTTTCATGATGGCTTTGCGATCGGGTGGAGACAACATCGCGATAGCGGACACAGTCCACGATGTCAGTTACACCTATCGGCACCTACTTCACCTGGTGGAAGTGGAGACAAAGGCTCTGGCGGAGCGGCCGCGCGGCCTGATCCTGCTTTTCGCGCGCAACGATGTTCCCAGCGTCGTTTGCTACCTTGCGGCGCAGGCAGCGGGGCACGCCGTGTTCGTTTCACCGGTTGGAATGGGTCATGCAAGTTCCGTGAACCTGATGCAACGGTATCGGCCGGAACTGGTGCTTTGGAAGGACGGGCCGATGGCGGTGGGGGTAAGCAGCGATTACCGTGAGATAGAAAGCTTGGGAGGGTATCGTGCGGCGCAGAGGTGCGAGATTCAGGATGCAGCGCCTCACGCGTCGTTGGGAGTGGTGCTTTCGACGTCGGGGTCTAGCGGTAGTGCAAAGGCAGTGCGGCTGCCGGCGGCCGGTCTGGAGAGCAGCGCAGAGGCGGTCGCAGAGGCCTTGAACTTGGGAGCGGGCGTCCGCGCCCTGGCCAATCTGCCCTTTGCATATGTATACGGACTCAGTGTATTGAACAGCGCATTATGCAGCGGCGCCACAACTGTCCTGGTTTCGGGGTCCGTCTCGGACCGGGCCTTCTGGGGTCGTGTCGCCGATGCCAACGTCACAATGATCCCCACGGTCTCCCAGACCCTTGCGCTCATGAGGCGGTACGGCGTCGATGCCACCCGAATTCCGACGCTACGTAAGGTGACCCACTCCGGAGACGCCTTGGAGCCCGACTTGTTCTCCTGGGCTCATGAGCGGATGAATCGGCATGGGGTCGAGTTGTACCTAATGTATGGTCAGACCGAAGCGGGGGGTCGAATGACCGTGCTACAACCCGGGTGTTTACCCGACCTGCATGGGTCTGTCGGTGTCCCGCTAAGGTCGTGCGAGGTCCGTATCGATGCCAATGGGGAGATTCTGTTCCGCGGACCCGGGGTGATGCTCGGGTATGCCCACGAGCGCGATGATCTCGTCGGGGCAGGCATGTCTGGCGAGTTCTTGCGCACCGGCGATCTGGGCCATCTCGACGAACGTGGATTCCTGTACGTTCGTGGTCGGTTAAGCCGGGACCGTAAGATATTCGGCAAGCGTATCAATCTCGACGAAGTGGCGGGATTCGTGCGCGGTGGTGCTCAGGTGGCGGTGGTCGAGAATGGCGGGACCATATCCATTATTTTCGAGGAGAACATTCCGGGCGATACGCCGTCGCAGCTGGATCTATCCCGTTACTTCCAGCTGCCGCCACAGATCTTCCGTGTTCAATCGATGGCGCGATTACCGTGCACCGCGCGCGGCAAGGTAGCGCTGGAGGTTCTCACTGAAATGATGAGTGGCCCGGGATGGCGCCTGAGGGAGCCGAACTAGCGGCCGACACGGCGCGGGCGAATGCGCTGCAGACGCTCTGAAGCTCCGGCGCATCGAGCATCACGGCGGGCGGCAGGTCTACTCCGAAAAGCTCGTTAGCTCGAAAAAGAAAGAGCAGCATCGTGAGCGAATCGCCTCCCAACTCAAAGAAGGTGTCGGTCGACTGAATTGGACCTGGGATGCCCAGAACTTCGCACCATAAATCCGCAACCGATTTGGCAATCCGCAAGATTGCGTCATCCTGAGCAGCGTGGGCTACGGCGTTCATGGATATGTCTCCGTACCGGCCATCGCCGGCCTATGCGCGATTTGTCGGAATGACTTACGGTCTGGTTTTCCAGAAGCGGTGCGCGGAAGGCGCTCGAACTCCAAAACGGTTATCAGGCTCCTGGACAACGACGTGGTGTGCTCCAGCCTCGCCGCGATGCCCTCAGACCCTCCGGATCCCCTCAGAGGCACAATTGCGGCGATCAGGCTTGCGTCACCCGTTGGGGAGCGAACGACCACTAGCGAGGCCTCCTTGACCAACCCGTCATCACAAAGCATGCGCTCTATTCGCGCGCAGGAGATCCGAATTCCGGAGATTTCGACGATATCCTCTCGGCGCTCGGAAACGTAAATATACCCGTCAGTATCCAGCCACCCGAAGTCGTTGGTGCAAAACCACCCGGCCGAATCTAACCCCCATC
>Ga0210400_10000399_pt1 | contig 49640 bp, 45 predicted proteins | sample IncBWH26MmetaG_FD_155456 | JGI IMG/M metagenome (GOLD analysis project Ga0210400, IMG submission 155456) | Forest soil microbial communities from Barre Woods Harvard Forest LTER site, Petersham, Massachusetts, United States - Inc-BW-H-26-M | ecosystem: Environmental > Terrestrial > Soil >...
CGGCGAAAGAACATAAGTCCCATTCTATAATGTGTCGTGCCTTTCGTACTCGCTTTAGATGAAGGAACCACCAGCGCGCGCGCCGCGCTCTACAACGACGAGGGCCGCCGCGTCGCCATGGAGTCGAGCCCCATCGAGTGTTTCTATCCGCAACCGGGATGGGTCGAGCAGGACGCCAACGCCATCTGGACCGCGCAACTCGACGCCACGCGGCGCACGCTCGCCGCAGCCAAAGTGAAGGCATCGGAGATCAACGCCATCGGCATTACCAACCAGCGCGAAACCACGGTTGTGTGGGACAAGCGCACCGGGGAGCCGATCGCGCCCGCCATCGTCTGGCAGTGCCGCCGTACTGCGGTGTATTGCGATGCGCTGCACTCGCGCGAGATGATCGAGCGCAAGACCGGGCTGGTCATCGACGCCTACTTTTCCGCCAGCAAGATTCGCTGGCTGATCGACTACACCTCTTCGCATCCGGATGATCTTCTGTTTGGCAACGTCGACACCTGGCTGATCTGGAAGCTCACCAACGGCGCCGCGCACGTCACCGATCCCACCAACGCGTCCCGTACGATGCTCATGAATCTGGAAACGGGCGAGTGGGATGACGAGCTGCTCAAGATTTTCGGTCTGCCTGTTCAGATGCTTCCGAAAATCGTCCGGTCATCGGGCGTGTGCGGCACCGCGGCACGCGAACATTTCGGAGCGGAGATCCCCATCGCCGGAATCGCCGGCGATCAGCAAGCCGCATTGTTCGGCCAAGCCTGCTTTACTCCCGGTCTATCCAAGAACACCTACGGTACCGGCTGTTTCGCGCTGATGCACTCCGGCGGACACTTGCCAGTCTCGAAAAATCGCCTCCTCGCGACTCGCGCGGCGTCTCCGGACGGATCGCCGCAGTTCGCCGTCGAAGGTAGCGTGTTTATCGCCGGCGCAGCGGTTCAATGGTTGCGCGACAAATTGAAGATCATCTCAAGCGCGGCAGAGACCGACGCGATCGCCTCATCGGTCCCCGACACCGGTGGCGCCTACGTGGTGCCTGCCTTCGTCGGTCTCGGCGCACCGCATTGGGATTCCGCTGCCCGCGGCATATTGAGCGGAATCACTGCCGGAACCGACCGCGCCCGGCTAGTCCGCGCGACACTCGAAAGCATCGCGTATCAGACTTTCGAGCTGGTGGAAGCGATGGAAGCCGACAGCGGCCAGAAACTCAAGGAACTCCGCGTCGACGGCGGTGCGACCGCGAACGATTTTCTGATGCAGTTCCAGGCGGACATCCTGGGATGCCCCATCGTGCGTCCGGCGGATATTGAGACTACAGCGCTCGGTGCCGCGTATCTGGCGGGTCTCGCTACTGGGTTTTATAGGAGCGTCGAAGAGTTGGCTCACTTCTGGAAATCGGAGCGAGTGTTTGAGCCGAACATGCCCGCATCACGCCGCGGCGAGTTGCTCACCGGTTGGCGCGACGCGGTGGCTCGCTGTCGGCATCGCTAGCTAACTCGCTTGTGGCGCGAGCCGATAGCCTAGGCGCTCTGCGCGGTGTCGACTGCACCGAAGCGGCGATCGCGGCGTTGGAATTCTTCAACCGCGGACGCCAGATCTTCCGCGGAAAACTCGGGCCACATGCGGCGTGTAAAAACCATTTCTGCGTAGGCGCACTCCCACAGCAGAAAATCGCTCAAGCGTTGCTCGCCGCTGGTACGGATCAGGAGATCGACGTCGGGTCCCAAGGTCTTCGAAAGAGTCTCTTCGGAAATCGTCTTCAAATTGCGAGCGGCATCGAGAATCGCCTGGCGCGAAGAATAGTCGATGGCGATGCGCAGCAGTAGCTTCTTTCCGCCAGCCGTTTTGCGCTCGACTTGTTCCAGCAACGAAACCAGGGATGGAGCCAGGCGATCGCGCCGACCGATGGCTTGCAACCGAACGCCATTCTTGACGCAGCGGTCGCATTCCTGGATGAGATAGCGGCTGAAGAGCCGCATCAGCGCGGAAACTTCGCGCGATGGACGCTGCCAGTTGTCGGCCGAGAACGCATACAGCGTCAGCACCGAGATGCCTAGCGATGGAGCCGTCTCCACCGTGCGGCGCACGCTGTCCGCACCGGCGCGATGGCCGGCGATGCGTGGCATCCCGCGCTGGCTCGCCCAGCGTCCATTGCCGTCCATGATGATGGCGACGTGGATCCCGTCGTCAAAAGTACTTCTCATCGCAAAGTATTCCTCCGAATGAATGCGCAAAGTGACATAGATTTCAGATCAACGTTTGGCCGCTTGCAGGATCGCTTCCATGTGATCCAGGTACTTGTCGAAAGCCTTGCGGCCCGCCGCGGTCAGCGTGTATTCGGTCTTGGGCATGCGGCCTTCAAACGATTTGGTACAGGCGATATATTTCGCCTCTTCCAGCTTCCGTGCATGAACGCTCAAATTACCATCGGTGGTTTGCAGAAAATCCTTCAGTTCGTTGAAGGTCAACGCCGAATCCGCCGCGGCCAGCGCGCTGATGATGCCGAGCCGGATGCGCGGATGGATCAGGCGGTCGAGTTCGGGAATGGCCGGGCCGGCGCGGTGAACTTCCAGCGGAGCGGCCCGCTGCGGACTATCGGAAGGGAGCGCGTTTGATTTAGCCACCGTATCTCCTCGCGATAATCGCTCCAAACACAATGTGCAGTCCGCCGAATCCTAACCCGAGCCAGACGTCGTTCCAGGGCACGCTCCACGCCGGTGGCGTAAACATAGCGAGCGCACCTTCGACTAGAAAACACGCACCCATTACCGGAACGATTGGCACGGAAAAAGCACCGCCCGTGACGACTCCCGTTCCATACAGCATCAGCCAAACTCCTGGGATCGCCGTCACCGCGCCCACGCGCCACAACACCATGGTCAGCGCTGCGCCGGCGAGCAGCGGGGGAACGAAACTGAACACGAATTTTCGTGCCGGAGCCGACCACATCGGCAACCCCGCTTGGGCCGCTTTGCGCCACATCGCCAGGATTCCAATCGAGACGGCAAGCATGCCTTCGATCAGCCAGGTCACCAGCCAGGCTGCAATGGAGACTTGCCTCGCGGCGATGAAGCTGGCGACCACGGCGGTGACACCCATGGCCACGCCGCCCCATCCTGGAACCGCCGTAAAAGATCCAGCACGCTCCATGGTTTCACGGATATAGCGCAGATTATCGATAGCGTGATCCTGGATCGGCGTGGGTTCGTTTGGTCGTTTACGAATTGGCTGGACCGATGCCATGGGTCGATCATAAGGGAATTGGAACGCTCTGTCAAGTACTTTGCAATTCAAAGTCTGCTAACATAGGCCCTGACATGAAGGCGCTTCTCGACGTGCTCGCGCCGGACGATCCGGATTACCAACTGGCATATGCCATCGACCGCGAGCGGTTGCCGGAGCACATCGCCATCATCATGGACGGGAACGGACGTTGGGCCAGGCGGCGAAGTCTGCCCCGCGTAGCCGGGCACCGCGCCGGAATCCAGCCGGTCCGAACCACCGTCGAAACGTGCGCACGGCTGGGGCTGCGCGCCCTGACGTTGTACGCTTTTTCGGTCGAAAACTGGAAACGTCCGCGCCTGGAAGTGGACACGCTGTGGCGGTTGCTGCGGCTGTATCTTCACGCCGAATTGCCGGAAATGCACCGGCACAATATTCGCTTCACGGCAATCGGGAGGCTAGAGGAGCTGCCGGGGTTTGTTCGCGAGGAACTGGAATCGGTGATCGCTTCGACAGCGGCCAATTCCGGAATGCAGTTGAACCTGGCGATCAATTACGGCGGTCGCGCGGAGTTGGTGGACGCAGTGCGCGCGCTGGTGGAAGATGCGCGCCGGGGCGCGGTGATCGACGAGACTGCGATTTCAGCTCGCCTGTACACCGCGGGAATGCCCGATCCCGATCTGTTGATCCGCACTTCGGGCGAGATGCGCGTCTCCAATTTCCTGCTGTGGCAGATCGCCTACGCCGAGTTGTACGTCACCGAAACGTTGTGGCCGGATTTCACGCGCACCGACTTGCTGCGCGCGATTCTCGACTATCAAAAGCGCGACCGGCGATTCGGCGGCATCCGCGAAGTGGTTCCGGTGGAAGTTAACGATATGGAAGCGGTCACCGTTCGCACACAATGAAGCGGCTGGCGACTGCGCTGGTTCTCATCCCTCTCACTGTCTGGGTGGTCTTGTGGGCACCGGACTGGGCATTCAAGGCCGTGCTGGCCGCCATTGGACTGATCGCGTTTCACGAATTCGACCAGATCGCGGAGGAGAACAAGATCGCGCGACCGGGTTGGTTGGGGATGATCGCGGGACTCGCTTTCATGCTCGCGCCTGCGCCCGACGTCGTGATCGTTCTGGTCGCGATCGCAGGAATGCTGCTGTCATTGCGTGTTCGCGAATTGACGGGCTCGATGGCCGCCGCAGCGGTATTCACTCTCGGGGTCGTGTACATTTTCGGAGCATGGAAATGCGCGATCGGGCTGCATGGCCTGAATCCGCACTGGCTGATGTTCGCGTTGCTGCTGAGCTGGGTGGGCGATACGGCGGCGCTATATGTTGGTCGAGCACTCGGCCGGCACAAGCTGGCGCCTCAGGTCAGCCCGGCGAAAACCTGGGAAGGAGCGGTGGGATCGCTCATCGGCGGGATCGCGGGCGGTTTGGTTTATGCGCACTACCTGATCCCGGACGCGTCCATTGGAATGGTGATGGGACTGGCGGCGGCGGGCAACATCGCAGGCCAAGTAGGGGATTTGTGTGAATCGGCCATGAAGCGCGGCGCGGGCGTAAAGGATAGCGGGACGACGCTTCCCGGTCACGGCGGATGGCTCGATCGGATCGATTCGACGTTGTTCAGTGTGCCCGTGGTGTACGGTTTGTTAAAGCTCGTGGTGTAGGGCAGACGATCGGTTTTTGTCGTCTGCCGAGGTGCGCAGAGACAGAGCACCGTCTGCGGGGGCTTGCAACGACAGAGCACCAAAAACGATGCTCTGTCCTACGGTGCGACTAGTAGACGGATCGGTGATGCGTCAGCGATTTTGAGACTAAAGAAAAGCGAGGCTCTGCCCGCCCTTTCCCCGCGATCTGCGCGGCGAGATATTCGCCGACGAACGGGCCATGTTTGAAACCATGCCCTGAGCCGCCGCCGGCGAGCCACACGTTTTCGAAACCAGGATGACGGTCGATTAGGAAATCGCCATTTGACGTATTTTCGTACTGGCACACGCGCGTTTCGAGTAGCGGAGCGTCCGCGATCGAGGGAAATCGTTGGTGCAGGATGGCTCGCGCGCGTGCAATCGATGCGGCGGAGACGTTGCGCTCTCCCGTTTCCGGGTCGAACGCCGGGCCGTGCGTGTCGATGGCTAACTTGAATCCGCGGCCGTCGATCGGTGGCAGCGTGTACGCTCCTTCGCGGAACGCGATCCAGCACGGCAACTGCGCGGCAGCGCCAAAGAAGAACACTTCCTGGCGCGTGGGGCGAATCCGGCGACCGATGACATCGGCGAATAGTTTTGGGAGCCACGGGCCGCAGGCGAAGACGTGAACTCGCGCGAGCTTCGGGTCGGGATGTTCAATGCTGCGCGTCTCATATCGGGCACCAGCTTGTACCGCGGCGTCCACCACAGCTTGTACCGCGCGGCGAGCCAGCAATGCTCCGCTATCGGGCTCATAGATGGCGGCGGCATCGCCGTCGAACGCAATCTCCGGAAAACGCCGGCGCAGCGTGCCCACTTCAAGCCATTCGAATTTGAATCGCGCTCCGGCGAGCGTTTTGCGCGATGCAGCCAGGTACGGATCTGTGCGCGGCGCGGTGACCAGGACCCCGGTCTTCACGAACATCGACGGGAAGAATTGTTTCCACAACTTCAATGACCGGATGGAACTGCGCGTGTAGATTTCATCGGCTCCATACGACATACGAATGATGCGCGTTTCGCCGCCGGAGCTGGCGCGAGAGTTGCCGGGGCCGTGCCGATCGACAATCAGAACCTGCTTCCCCGCACGAGCCAAGTGAAACGCGGTCCATGCGCCAAAGACGCCGGCGCCGACCACGGCGACGTCGTAGCGCATGTTAGCGTGCTCCCAGAATGATGTAGGTGACCAGCGCAGTCCCGATCAGATTTTTGTCGGCATCGGTCAGATCGACGCGCGAAATCACGAGGGTCGAGCCGACGCGAATCAGGTGCGCCCGCGCGCGAACATATCCTTTTTTGACCGGGCGGAAATAGTTGATCTTTAGCTCGACGGTCGTGATCGGACGACCGCCGACTTCGCGATTGGTGGCGATCCCGGCCGCGGCGTCGGCCATGGTTGCGGTGACGCCGCCGTGGAGCACACCCGCGCCGTTCATCATTTCGGGGCGAATAGCAACCTCGACGGTAACGCCGTCTTTGTGGACCGCGGCCAGCCGCATCCCCAGCAACTTGTTAAACGCCATCTTCGGCAGGAACTCGCGGATTTGTTTGGCTGTAAGCTTTTTCAATCCGTGATTCTAGCGTGTTTGATCTGGCGCGCTCAATCGGAGTATCTTCAATGAGCATGCGAATCAAAGATAAAGTGGCCGTCGTCACCGGTGGAGCGAACGGAATCGGGGAGGCGCTGGCGCGCAGATTTAAAGCCGAGGGAGCACGTGCCATCGTCGTCGCGGATCTGGATGGCGACCGGGCTACCAGGGTCGCGAGCGAGATCGGCGGGCTCGGAATGTGCGTCGATGTCGGCAAAGAAGCGGAAATCCAGAACCTGGTGCAGCAGACCGTCGCCAAGTTCGGCGACATCGATCTGTTCTGCTCTAACGCGGGGATTTTCGTCGAAGGCGACGTTTTCGCGCCGAACGAAGTGTGGGCCAAGATGCGCGACATTCACGTGCTGGCCCATGTGTACGCGGCGCGCGCGGTATTGCCTCGCATGCTTGAACGCGGTGAAGGATATCTGCTGCAAACGGTTTCCGCCGCCGGATTGATCACCTCGCTCGAATCGGTGATTTATGCCGTCACCAAGCATGCATCGCTGGCCTTGGCTGAATGGATTTCCATGACCTATGGCGATCGCGGGATCAAGGTTTCGGCGCTGTGCCCGCAAGGCGTCCGCACGAATATGCTCATGCAGGACCCTGATAATTTTCTGGTCGAGGGATCGGTTTCCGTGGAGCAGGTTGCGGATTGCGTGATTGAAGGGCTCGACGATGAGCGGTTCTTGATCCTTCCGCATCCGGAGGTCGCCGAGTATTTCGGGCGCAAGTCGGCGAATTACGATCGGTGGCTGCGCGGGATGCGGAGGTTCAGAAGTGAGGTGGCGGCGAAGAGAGGGATGGCCGCAGATGAACGCGGATAGACGCCGATAAAACTATTCCTTGGTGGGGTGACCTTCGATCACTTCGATCTTCATCTGATCGGGACCTTCGATAAAGGCGAACTTGATCTTTCCACCTGCCACGGAGCGCGGTTCGGCCAGGACTTTCACGCCAGCAGCCTTGAGTTTCGCCATCGCATCGTCCAGATTGTCGACACTTACGCCGATGTGATCGACTACGTGGCCGGCAGTCGATTCGAATGTCGGACGATCTTTCCAATAGGGCCAATTGTCGGTGCGCGCGTACTCCAGCGGGAACATGATTAGGTTTACGTTGTCCATATTGAATGAAGCGCTGGGAGCGATTTGCACGCCTCGGTACATGCGTTTTTCAGCGGTCTTGCGTGCCTTGACGCCGAACTGCTTTTCATACCATTCGGCGGCGGCTACCGGATTCTCGCTCAGCAGATGAAGATGGCCGAAACGATGATGGGCGGCCGTGTTGAGTTCGATCAGCGCGCCATCGGGTCCCAGCACATAGGCGTAGTAGAACGACCCGGGCTTGGCGTTGGGATTTCCGCCGATATCGCTGATGTCGGTCAGCGGGGTCTGAAATTTGGTTCCCCCGGCGACCTGCTTTTCGTAGGTCGCTTTCATGTCCTCCGCGCCCCAGCCGAAGTGCCAGATGGTGCTGGTGATGTCGCTCTTCGGCGGCGTGTTCACCTTGGTGAACAGGATCCAGCTTTTCTGCGCCCAAACACCATCCGCTACTCCCGCGAACTTTCCCTTTTCGGCGTCGAACTTGGTGGTGTAGAACTCGATGTCGGCGGCGGGATCGATTGCGTTGAGATGCAGATGATGGAAATGGGCGTTCGAAACGGTCTGTGCCATGGCCAGCGGCAGCATCGCGATGGCAAGCGCAACGTGGCGGGTACTAGACATTTCCGAATTATATCCGCTTGCGTCAGACACAAAGCAGGAATAAGATCGTTCGGACGGCAAAGGAGGCCTTATGGGCAAAATCAATCTGGGCCGGGTGATCCTGGGTGGACTGGTAGCGGGCGTCGTGATCGACCTGATGGAAGGGATCATGCACGGAGTCATCATGGCAAACCGCGATACGGAGATGCTGAAGAATCTCAACGTTCCAGCAGGGGGTTCGGCGAATGAGATCATCGCGCTGAACGTATGGGGATTTGTGCTGGGGATTCTGACCGTGTGGTTGTATGCAGCGATCCGGCCGCGGATGGGCGCAGGTCCTAAAACCGCGCTGTGCGCCGGATTGTTCATGTGGGCGGCGACATCACTGATGGGATCGGCCATTCCGCAGATTATCGGCATCTATCACATCGACGTGACGGCGACAAACGTCGCGTATGAATTTGTGATGCTGGCGATCGCGGCCGTGGCAGGCGCGGCGGTTTACAAGGAAGACGCGGTGGAAACGTCGCGATCGTCGGCAGCGCGGGCTTAGGAGGTTGCTGACACGTCAGGACCCGGTCGCTGCGCTCGCGGTTCGGTGCGGAGTGTCCGAGCCGCGAACGATAGTGACCGGATCCAGGGTGCGGAGATTAGATCTTCATTCGCTTCAGCCGCAGACTGTTGAGGACCACGCTAACCGAACTCATCGCCATGGCCGCGCTGGCGATGACGGGGCTGAGGAATCCCAGGGCTGCAGCGGGAATCGCAACGACGTTGTAGCCCAGCGCCCAGAACAGATTCTGGCGCATGACGGTCCATGTTGCGCGCGAAAGTACAATGGCGTGCGCGATTCCCGCAAGATCCGCGCGTAGCAACGTCACGTCGCCGGCTTCGATGGCGATATCGGTACCCGAGCCCATGGCGAATCCGATATCGGCCTGCGCGAGAGCGGGCGCATCGTTGATGCCGTCGCCGGCCATGGCGACTACGCGTCCTTCGTTCTGCAATCGACGAATCTCGGCGACTTTTCCGTCTGGAAGGACGCCCGCAACAATGTGATCGATTCCGACTTGGCGAGCGACGGCCTGGGCCGGCTCGGGATGATCGCCGGTGACCAGAACGACTTCGAGTCCCAAGCGTTGTAGCTCGCCGATTGCTTCTTTCGAGCCCGCGCGGACCGGATCGCTGACCCGCACGCGGCCGGTGACGGCTCCGTCGATCGCGACCAGGATGCCCTCGCCGCTATCGCCGAAGAACTCCGCGTTCCCCACTTTGACACGTCTGCCTTCGACCATCGCTTCGACACCGCGTCCGGCGGTCGCAAGAAATTCGGTGACGTCGGGAAGATTTAAGCCACGGCTTTCGGCGAACTCGACCACACTGCGTGCCAGCGGATGCTCGGAGCGCCGTTCCACCGCCGCAGCCAGCCGAAGCACGTCGTCATCGATTTGCGCACTAACGATCCGTGGACGGCCTTCTGTCACGGTTCCGGTTTTATCCAGCACTACCGTATTGACGCGGCGCAACTTTTCGAGAGCCTCGCCGCCTTTGATGAGCAGGCCCATTCCGGCGCCGCGTCCAGTGGCGACCATCACAGCGGTCGGGACGGCCAGTCCCATGGCGCAGGGGCATGCGATGATCAGCACGGCGACCGCAGTGACGGCTGCCTTCGTGGCACCTGCGCCGGCCAGCATCCAGCCGGAAAACGTGACAATCGCCAGTGCGACTACGATCGGAACGAACACGCCGCTGATTCGGTCAGCCAGGCGTTCGATGGGCGCGCGCGAGGCTTGCGCCTGACGCATTAGCGTGACGATTCGGGCCAGAACGCTGGTCTCGCCAAGCGTAGTCGCGCGGTAGCGGAAGCTTCCGGTGGTGTTCACGGTTCCGCCGATAACCGCATTGCCGGCCGATTTCAGGACCGGCGTCGGTTCGCCGGTGAGCATGGACTCGTCGACGTAACTCGATCCATCGATGATTTCGCCATCGACCGGCAACTTCTCGCCGGGACGAACGACGATGACGTCACGACGCATCACTTCGGGAATGGGCAGGTCCAATTCGACGTCGTCGCGCAGAACGTGCGCCGTCGCGGGCTGCAGTCCGATCAATTTACGAAGCGCGCTGGTGGTCTGACGTTTCGCGCGAGCCTCCAGCGCACGGCCCGTGATCACGAACGCCAGGATCAGGATTGCGGCTTCGTAGTAAACCTCCGGCAGGATGCCGCGCGATTCGAAAAATTGCGGGACAACGGTGACGGCCACCGAATAGAGAAATGCGGTGCCGGTGCCGAGCGCCACCAGAGCGTTCATGTCGGCCGAGCCGTGCAGCGCGGCAAACCAGGCGCCACTGAAAATCCGGCGGCCGGCCCATGCCATCACGAATGCGGTCACGGCGAGCAGCGCGTATCGTACAGCCGGATCGTGCATCGCACGCATCGGCAAAAACATCGCCGCGCCACCGAGCGCCAAACTGACGATCGCCTTCACGGCAAGCTCGCGCGCTTCCACCACCTGGTCGCGCTCACGATCTTCTTGCTCCTCGAAAGCCGTGCGGCCCGGCGCGGGGAGCTGCGCGTCGTAGCCTGTGTCCAGAATCGCGTCGACCAGGGCGGCCGGCTCAATCGCCTGCGGATCGAAAGCGACGGTCGCTTCGCCGGTCATCAGGTTCACGGCGGCTTTTTTCACGCCGGGAGATTGTTCGAGCGCGCGCTGGACGTGCGACTGGCACGCGGCGCAGGTCATGCCTCCAACGTGAATGCTAATGGTCTCGGTCATTCAGATTTTCGCGGCTCGTATCCGGCTTTTCGAACGGCGTCGAGCACGGCTGCTTCGCGGGCGGGATCGGCGGCCACCACGGCGGAGCCCACCTCAACTTGCGCGACGCTCACGCCGTCCACTTTCTCGAGCGCTTTACGAACGCGCTGGACACAAGCCTGACAATGCATTCCTTCGATGGCGACCTTCATGTCTCCATATTAGATGCGGCGGCGGCAACTGCGATCTTCTTCTTTTCACGTACTGCCAAAGAAGCGGCCCACGCGGCGCTGGCGACGAACAACGCGTCGAAGGATAAATTGAACAGGAACAAGTGCTTGATGTCATCCCATGCGTCGCCGAAGATGGCCGTCAGGAACGCAGTCATGCAGAACAGGCCAAGCAAGGCGGCGAATTCCATCCACAGGTCGTGCCGGCGCCAGGTCGCGACCACGCCGATGAATGGCGCGAGCAGTAGAAAGAGAATAACCTTTGCAGCGCGCGACAGCACGTGCGCGTGGAAATCGCTCCATAACGCGAATGCGCGGCTCAGCGCTGGATCCCCTGCCGCCGTTTCGAAGTTCCCATACTTCGGCCGCGACACCATCGCAATGGGAAGGTAAGCCTGAATATGCCTCCAGAGCCTGGTAGGACGGGCAAGATAGAAGCGCAGGACGCGAACTTGTGTGACGATATGTCCGATATCGCCACTGGCTTCGAGCGTGGGATAGATGGTGTCGGGACTCCATGCGCCGGTTCGGGAATAATCTTGCAAGCGCCAGTCCAGACCCAAGGCACGAAGATCGTCGGCGGGATTTCTGGATTCGGGAAGGACGGATAAGAACACCAGGTTGTAGGTATTTGCGTTCTTCATCTCCTGCGGCGCAGTCGCAATCGCGGTTGCCGCGGCTGCCAAGATCGCCACTGCTCCACCCCAGGCGAGGCGTCCAGTCGAGTGCAGGAAACGAAATGCAAAGACGCCGAGCAGGATTCCTGGCAGCGCGTTCATCGGTTTCGCGAAGATGAAGAGAACCGCCCACAGAGACCAGCGGACGAACCCGGCACGCGTGGGCCCTCCGCTTCGCGCGATGTCGATACTTTCGGCCACGAGCAGCATGAAAAAGATCAGCGAAGCTGGTTCCGTAAAGAACGTATTCAGGTAGGCGATGTAGGCGACGTCGGTCAGGATAAACAGCATCGCAATCCACAAGAACGCGCGCGTCCGCAGCGCTCGGGTCACTTGCAATAGGCGGACAAACGCGGCCAAGAACGCGATTGCGTGAATCAGTCCGATCACGAGAATGTCGAGCTTGCCGTCCTTGGAGACAACCTTGTTCAGCCCCAAGGCGGCGATGACGAAGAGGTATTCGGAAGTGAACTGCTCCCATTCGGGAACGCGATCCTTAATCTCCTGAACATATTTGCGCGCGACAAAGAAGGTTTGAAGATTCGGCTGCTCGGCGGTATAGCCGAATTTTCCGATCATCCTCCGGAAATCGCCCTGATCCGACAAGCCGACGATGGGAGGAACAAAGATCTGATAGGCGATGATCAGCGCCGCGGCCACGACGACGGTCCGAAACAGGACCCGCGATTGAACCATTCCTCAGATGGTAATATTTTCTTGCGGATGCAGCGGATGCACGTCATCACGACCGGCGGGACCATCGAGAAAATCTATTCGGAACAGCGGGGATCGGTCGAGAATCTGGAAAGCAAGATCGAGACGTACCTGGGGCGCCTGCGTCTGCCGGATACGCACATCGATACGACGCGTCTGATGAACAAAGACAGCCTGGAAATGACCGATGCGGACCGTGCGCTGGTCCTGGAAGCCGTCCGCGCCAGGCTGGATGCGCCGATCGTGATCACGCATGGAACCGACACCATGGTCGAAACCGGAGTCTATCTAAAGCGCGCGCTGGGTGAGTTGAAGTTCCCGATTGTGATGACGGGAGCCATGACTCCGCTGGGTTTCGAATCGAGCGACGGCCTGCAAAACCTGACTGAAAGCTTGTTCGCCGCGCGTGTGTTGGCGCCGGGGATTTACGTGGTGATCCACAACCAGGCGTTTCCGGTGGACCGCGTGCGAAAAGACAAGGATCACGCGCGGTTCGTATCGATTGACTGAGTCAAACATTCGCTTGACTGCGGCAATTACCCGCGTCATACTGCCTGCATGCGCGAAATCGTGGACGCCGTCCGCGCCTTCAACCGCTTCTACACGCGGCACATCGGGCTGCTGCACAAAAGCTATCTGGAAAGCGCCTTTTCGCTGACCGAAGCGCGGGTGCTGTACGAGCTGGCGCATCGCGACGGGCCGTCGGCCACGGAACTAACGCGCGATCTGGATCTCGACGCAGGATATTTGAGCCGCATGCTGCTCGGCTTCAAAAAGCGCGGCCTGATTGGGCGGCGTGCATCGGACGATGACGGACGCCAAAGCCATATTTCTCTCACGGCGAAAGGGCGCAAGGCATTCCTGCCGCTGGAGGCTAAGTCTCGCAAGAAAATCGCCGCGATGCTCGATCCGGTCACGCCGGAGGATCGCGACCGGTTGGCGAACGCAATGGGCTGTATCCAAACCGTGTTGAGCGAAGAAAAGCCGGATCGGGCACCGTACGTTCTGCGTCCGCATCGTCCCGGCGACATGGGCTGGGTGATTCACCGCCACGGTGTTTTGTACGCTCGGGAATACGGGTATGACGAGACATTCGAGGCTCTGGTCGCCGAAATTGCCGCGAAGTTTATTCAGAATTTCGACTACAAACGCGAGCGCTGTTGGATCGCCGAACGGGACGGCGACAACCTGGGATCAGTGTTCCTGGTCCAGCAATCCGCCGACGTCGCGAAGCTTCGGCTGCTGCTGGTTGAGCCTTCGGCGCGAGGCCTGGGGATCGGGAAACGGTTGGTCGAGGAGTGCGTCACCTTTGCGCGAGATGTGGGCTACAAGAAAATCATGCTGTGGACCCAGAGTGAATTGGTCGCTGCCCGGGGCATTTATGAGAAGGCGGGTTTCAAGCTGGTCGCCGAGGAGCCGCACCACAGCTTCGGGCACGATCTGGTGGCGGGAACGTGGGAGTTGAAATTGTAGCGAAACTTCAGGATCGACCGTTCCCTATGGTCGCGGCGCAGCGTCGGGAAATCGATAGATCAGGCTTTGAGTGCCGCCGCTACTTCGGACGCCTTCTCGAACAAAAAGCCGGTTTCGCTGCCGCTGCCGAGGAAAATCATTCCGCGCTCTTTCCAGAACTTCGCCAACGGCACCGTGCGCGCCTGCGTGCCCGGCGCGACACCGTGTTTCAGGCAACTGTCGCGGATCTTCTCCATCGCTTCGATCATGCTGGGATGTTGAAAATCGCCGGGAACGCCGAGCGAGATGGAGAGATCCACTGGTCCGATCAGCACGGCATCGATGCCGGGAACGGATAACAATTCATCGCGGTGATCGACGGCCAGCTTGGTTTCGATTTGCAGCACCACCATAACGTTCGCGTTCATGTGCTCGAGAATCTGGGGAATGGTCGCGCGCTCGTAGTCGACGTGCGTCGCAGCCAAGCCAAAGCCGCGCACGCCCACCGGAGGAAATTTAGTCCAACTGACCGCGCGTTCCAGCAACTCGGGAGATTCGACGCGCGGGAAGATCACGCCTTGCGCCCCGCAATCGAGCGCCCGCGCGACCAGCGAATATTGCATGTCGGCCACGCGCACGATAGGTGAAATTCCGAACGCCGCGCATTCGTGGCACAAATCCTGCAACGTCTCGACGTCGAAACCGCCGTGCTCGCCGTCGAGGAAGGTCCAATGGAATCCGGCGGCAGCCAAAATTCGGGGCACCTCAAGCGACCGGATTTGATTAAATCCGCAGCCGATCTGGAGCTGGCCCTCTTTGAGAGCCTTTTTCACCGAGTTCACGCGCATATTCTTAAATCGTGAGCACGTGATGATCGGGACAGTCCATTTGCGCTGCGTCGTATAACCGATCGATCAGGTCCAGACCGTGCTTGGCGAGGAACGGCAGGATGGAATAGAAGCGTTCCTGCAAGTGCCGTTGCGGGAACAGCAGACCGGAAAGATATTTCGCGTCAGCTGAGGCTCGCTCATCACGGCGCATGGTTTCGCGCTCGATTTTGCGCCGCGTTTTTTCGAGCTGATACAGCATCTTGGCGCGCGCTTTCTCGAGCGACGCAGCCAGGGTGGGGTCGAACTGCTCCAGTTCGCGATGCAGACAGTCGACGTTGTGAGAGAGGCCAGCAGCGGCGTCCGCGAAGGCGCGCTCCACTGAATCGGGAACCAGCGCGCGTGCGATCCGCTCTTTGAGATGATCCGGATCGACCAACGTGTCGGGAAGCTTCAGATGATAACGGGTGAGTAGCTTTTCGGTGCGAGGCTCGAGCAGCGTGAAGCTGGTTCGGGCCATCACCACCGGCATTCGCCCCAGCAGACGATCGTAAATCACCTGCGCCTGGGCCAGATAGGCAAGCTCGGCTGGACCGCCGATATAAGCAACGGTGGGCAACAGATAGTCCTGCACCACCGGCCGCAGCAGCGCGTTGGGAGAAACTTCGGCGGCGCGGTCGCGCAGATCGCTGAAATCGGAATTCGCGCGGCGAAGCGGCACGCGTTCGCCGTTCTGGAGCAGAAAGAACAGCGACGTTTTTTCTTCGATATGAACTTGGGCGTGATAGCCGGCGGCTTCCAGCTCGCGATTTCGTTCCAGCAGCCGCGCTTTCAATTCGGGTGCGGAGCTCAGCGCCTCCGCGACAATAGGCGCGGAAATCTGGCGTACCGCGGGATCCAGCGGGTCCAAAAACAGCAGATTCAGGTTGCCCAGCAGCTTCTTCAACAGGGCCTGAAAACCGGCGCCCATGGTGACGCCGGGGCGATACGCATCGCGAACCGCGGCGGCAACCTCTTCGCCATGCGGGAAGCCTACCAGCAGCGACGTGAGTTCGGCGACCGGAGGATGTTCCAGAACGATCCCGCCGACAGGCCGCGGCCTGCCGTTCGTCTCCCCAGATGTTTGCATCAACACCGGTTGATAGGCGGCATCGAACATCCAGGCATGATCGACCTCGGCGAAATCATGATCCTCGGTCGCCAGCCAAAAAATCGGAACAGCGGGAATTCCCTGCCCGGTAAGATCGCGGGCCAGGCGCGCTGCCGTGATCGCTTTGTAAATGGTGTAGGCAGGGCCGGAGAACAGCCCGACTTGTTGACCGGTCACGATCGCGACCGTGCCAGGCTGCGCCAGCAGCTTCAGCGATTCCGATTCTCCATTCTGCGCGGCCAGAGCACGAACCATCGCGGCGCGGCGATCGTCCGGATAGTTCACCTCGGCTGCCGCCGCCGCGATTTCCGCGGGGTCGTGAGGATTGTGGCGGTAGAATCGTGCTACGCGATCAAAATGATAGGTGAAATCGGCGAACAGGCGGGAAGTGCCCGGGAGATCCGTGTGTGGGAGACAAGCCGGTTCCATTCGATGATTGGACGGACGCGACGTCCAAGGGTAACAGATGCTGCAGGTTGGACGAAAGTCGCGGGAAAAGTTATCTTGGAATCGTCACGTATGGATAAACAGACGGCCGGTGCCAGGGGGAAAGAGTAACTTTGCAATGGCTGGCGTTTACATCTCGTATCCGTTTTGCGCGCAAAAGTGCACTTACTGTAACTTCGCGTCGGGTGTGCTGCCGCGCGATCTGGAACAGCGCTACATCGAAACGGTTCGCGCGGAACTGCGGGCGACTGAGTGGCCGTGGAAGCCCGAAACCGTGTATCTGGGCGGCGGAACGCCCAGTTTGATCGATCCCGGGGTCTTTCTTTCTGAGATTCCAGGCAGGCCATGGGTCGAAGCGACCATCGAAGCGGCACCAGGCACGATTACAGCGGAAAAAGCGAAATCCTGGGTCAACGCGGGGATCAATCGCGTCAGCCTCGGGGTCCAATCGTTCGTGGATCGCGAGCTGGCTCGCACAGGCCGGAAGCACGACGCCGCGACGGTCGAGCGCGAAGTGGCCATGTTACGAGCCGCTGGGATCGCGTCGATCAACATCGATCTGATCGCCGGCTTACCCGGTCAGACACGCGCGAGCTGGGCCGAATCTTTGGCGTGGGTAAAGCGGATCTGTGCGCCGCACGCGTCGGTATACATGCTTGAAGTCGACGACGACAGCCGCCTCGGTCGCGAGATTCTTCTCGGCGGCAAGCGCTACGGCGCGTCGGATGTTCCTTCGGATGACGATATCGCGGATTTTTATGAGATGGCGGTCGAGCGATTGGGCTTCGCTCGGTATGAAATTTCAAACTTCGCGCGGCCGGGTTTTGAATCGCGTCACAACATGAAGTATTGGCGTCGCGAGCCGTATCTCGGATTCGGATCTGACGCGCATTCGTTTGACGGCGTTTCGCGATGGCAGAACGCCGAGTCCGCGGCAGAATACATCGATCGCCCGGGTGCTTTGGAGAAAACGCTGGCCGATCCGGTGGGCGAGCGGTTCTTTCTGGGGTTGCGGCTGAGTGAAGGAATCGAAGGCTCGTGGTCGCCGTTCGAGAGTGCGATCGAACGATTTATTCGCGACGGATTGCTCGAATCCGTGGAGAACCGACTGCGGCTGACGTCGCGAGGCGTGCTGCTATCGAACGAAGTGTTCGCCGAGTTTGTTGGTGCCGAAGTTCATGGATAACCTGCTGCCTGCCCTATTCTTGATCGGGGTTTTCGGCGGCGCGTATAGTACGAGCTTTCTGGCGGAAAGACTTCTCCATTGCAAACTCCCAAACTTCGCCCGCGGCGTCTATACGCTCATTGTCGGATCTTTGTTGTACTGCGCGATCGCCTATGCCTTGCTCGCCATCTGGGCCCATTCGGGCCCGACGCGGGAGTAGTTCACTCGACTGACTTTGCTGATACCTTGATTTTGTCCCGCGCTGACGAACGCTGTTTCAGCTCGTTCTCGATTGCTCGTAGAACAAATTCCTTGATTGTAATGCCCTCGGCCGCGACCGCCGCCTTCATCCGCCGGTAAACTGGATCGGGCAAATCGATCGTCAGCCGCATACCGATATGTTCGCACGCCAGCGAGCACGTGTTATTCTTGCAGATACCCACCGCTCAGTGGTTGTATGCGTCCCGAAAGTTATTCGACTCCCAGCGGCATCACCGTCACGCGGACCATTTCCAAGGCTCCATACAGCCGCGGGCTGCATACTCTTCTACGAAAGCTGGATACGCAGCGTGGGGTTTATTTCTCGTCCGGATACGAATATCCGGAACGCTACGCGCGTTGGGATTTCGCTGCTGTCGCCCCGCCGCTGGAGATTGTCGCCGCCGGGCGCGAGGTCGTGTTCCGGCCGTTGAATCCGCGCGGCGAAATCATCAATCGAATTCTTGAACCGCTGCTCCGCGAGCATCCCCATTGGGACCATTTCGCGATCGAGAACGGCACGATTCGCGGCACGCTGAAAGCACTGCCCGAGCTCTTTCCAGAAGAGGAACGCAGTAAACAGCCTTCCGCGTTTTCCATGCTGCGCGTCTTGGTGGACGAGTTCCGTCATCCTATGGCGTCGCGGCTCGCGCTGGTGGGCGCGTTCGGGTACGATCTGCTGCTCCAGTTCGATCCTATCGAGCTGAAACTTCCCCGCGCCGGCGTGAAAGACCTCCACCTGTTTCTGTGCGACGACATCTGGTTCATGGATCGTAAGAAAGAGCAGATCGAACGGTTTCGGTACGATTTCAAGCTCGGCGAGCTGACCACCAATGGCGTCGCAGCGACCGCCGAGCGGCTGAAAAAGCCGAAAAGAGTCGCGCCCGGGCCGATCGTCTCGGATCATACGGACGAAGAATACGTTGCGAATGTCGAGACCGTCCGCGAGGGCATGCGCCGCGGCGACTATTACGAAGTCGTCCTGCGGCAGACGCTGCGGGCGCCTTATTCGGGCAGCCCGTCCGAACTGTTCGAGCGCATCCAGCACGCCAGCCCCAGCCCTTACGAATTCTTCCTGCAATTCGGCGACGAACAGTTGATCGGGGCGTCTCCCGAGATGTTCGTGCGCGTGGAAGGACGGCATGTCGAGACCTGCCCCATTGCGGGGACCGCGCGCCGCACGGGCGATCCGTTGCGCGACGCCGATAACATTCGCGAATTGCTCAACTCGACCAAAGAAGAATCCGAGCTGACCATGTGCAGCGACGTCGACCGTAACGACAAGTCGCGTGTGTGCGAGCCGGGCAGCGTCCGCGTGAAACACCGGCGGTTGATCGAATCTTACGCGGGACTGTTTCACACAGTGGATCAGGTGGAAGGAACGCTCGCCCCGGGATTCGATTCCCTTGACGCGTTCCTCACGCACATGTGGGCGGTGACAGTTATCGGCGCGCCAAAAAAATGGGCGGCTCAAGCGATTGAGAATCTGGAGAAGGACGCCCGCGGATGGTACGGCGGCGCGGTGGGGATGATCGCCTTGGATGGCGATATCAACACCGGAATCACCATCCGGACCATCCATCTGCGCGACGGCGTCGCGGCGTATGGCGTCGGCGCGACCCTGCTGTACGACTCGATTCCGGAGAACGAAAATCGTGAGTGTTGGCTGAAAGCCACCGGATTTTTTCGTGCGCTGGATGCCGCGCCCGCAGCCCCGGTGGAACATGTTCCCGCGGTCGAGGACGGTCGCGGCGTCCGGCTCCTGCTGGTCGACAACGAAGACTGTTTCATCCATACGCTCGCGAACTATGCGCGCCAGACCGGCGCCAATGTGATCACGTATCGCGCCGGGTTTCCACCGGATCTGATCGAAAAGGTGCATCCGTCGCTGATTCTGATCTCGCCGGGTCCGGGCCGGCCGGAGGATTTCAAACTGCCGGAACTGGTCCGTCACGCCGCGAAACTGGAAGTTCCCGTATTCGGCGTATGCCTCGGTCTTCAGGCGATGGTCGAAGCTTTCGGAGGAGAGCTGGGCGTGCTCAACTATCCGATGCATGGAAAACCGTCGATGGTCCGGAATCGCGGTGTGGGGATCTTTGCGGACCTGCCCCAGGAGTTTCGCGTGGGGCGCTACCATTCGCTGTACGCCATTCCGGAAAAGCTGCCGGCGTGCCTGGAAGTGACCGCGGAGAGCGACGACGGGATCATCATGGGTGTGCGGCATCGCGATCTTCCCATGGAAGCCGTTCAGTTCCACCCCGAATCGATCCTGACGCTGGACGGCAACTGCGGGCTGCGGTTGATGGAGAACGTCGTGCGGATGCTCGGTCATGCGCATCGTATATTGAAGGTCGGGTAGCACTCCGCATGATTTTCCGGCCCCTGCTCATCTCGGCGGCGGGCGCGCTGCTGGCGGCGCAGACGCCGACGTTCCGCGTCGCGACGCGGCTCATTCAGGTCAACGTGATCGTCACCGATCACAAAGGCGAGCCCGTCACCCGACTGACGAAAGACCAGTTCTCGGTTTTCGACCAGGGACGCCCGCAGAAAATCGTCTCATTCACCGAACAACACAACCAGCCTCGCCAACCTCAAACGCATCCCAATAGTGCGCATGTGTTCACGAATCGTGCCGATGACACATCCACATCGGGCGTCACCATCGTTCTGTTCGATGTCTTAAATACGCGAATGGAAGACTCGGCATTCGCTCGCGCGCGGCTGGTGAAGTTTCTCGGTGGGATCCGGCCCGACGACCGCATCGCGCTGTACGGACTTTCGAGCAAACTGGTCATCCTGCACGATTTCACGGAGGACGCGTCCGCTCTGCTGCGCGTGCTCGACCGGTACAGGCCTGGGCAGAGCATGGAAACCAGCGCGACCATTTTCAACGGATCGAACACGGGCTTCGATGACATCGATGTAGCCTGGAACGACATCAACCAGCGCGTCTCGGATGGCTACATGAGGAATCGGGTCCAGATCACGGCGGCGGCGATGGAAGCGATCGCGAATCATGTGGCGGGAATTGCGGGACGTAAGAACCTGGTTTGGGTGTCCGGCAGCTTTCCGGCCAGCATCGGCTATTTTCAGAAGCGGATGATCGGCGCGCGTCAGCAGAGGGACGCATTCCAGAGCGAATTGGAAAAGGCCGGGCATGCGTTGAGCAACGCGAACGTCGCTATTTATCCGGTGGATGCGCACGCGCTCACCACGCTCTCCGATTACAATGCCGCTACAGGTCCCAAGCCTAACGTCGTGGCGCTGTCCACGCGGATGCCGAGACCCGAACTTGCACCCATTCCCGAACTCGAAACGATGCAGAAGATGGCCGACGCGACCGGCGGACGTATTTTCGTGAACACCAACGACATCGAAGGCGCGGTGCGGCGCGCGATCGACGATTCGCGCGTGACCTACACGCTCGCGTATTATCCCGACCACGATCACTGGGACGGGGAGTTTCGCGAGATCAAAGTGAAAGTCAATCGCTCCGCCGTCGAAGTGCGCAGCCGGCGCGGATACTTCGCCGTTGCTGATGCTCCCCGTGCCCCTTCCACGCCGCTCTCCATCGCCGATCTGCAGACGAGCGCGCTCAATAGCGCGGAGTTGGGCCTCTCGATGCAAATTGAATCGGCGGAAAAACAGCAATTGAGGGTTCACTTGCGCGTCGATCCGTCGACTATTCGTCTGGAACAACGTGACGGCCGCTGGAACGCCGCGCTGGATGTGTTGTGGATTCAACTGGACGCGCATGACAGCGTGGTCGCGTCGCGTGGGCAGACATTGAATTTCCGCCTCACTCCAGAGTTGTACGCGACCGCGGTCCGCGATGGTTTAAAGCTATCATCGACGGAGACGATCGACGAGAAAGCGGTTCAGCTTCGATTTGCGGCGCGCGATTCGGCTACCGGGGCAATGGGGTCGCTGCACATTCCGTTGCGGGGGCTGATCGAGCCCCGATGATTTCTCGATTCTCACCTTTTGCCATCTCTTTCACCCTTACCAGCCTGTTCTTCATCAATCTCTGTAACCTGATCTTCCGATGCGGATGCCGGTCGTTATGGGCCGGAGCCGCCGTCGCGTGCAACATCCACGCACAGCAGGGTCATCATTGCCCCTGGTGCAGCCATGCGACCGGCGGATACGCCATCGTGATGACTCTGATGTGCATCCCGCAGCTCGGCGTATGCTTCACTCGATGGAGCTGGCCCGTCCGCGCGATTGTGGCGACGGCAATGTTTCCGGCAGCAGGATTGGTCATCGCGGGCGCGTTTGGGTGGCTCGGCGGGTACTGGGGCCCTTAGAACTTGCCGTTCCGGCCGGCGTCCTCCATACTTAAGAGGTACCTACCATGGGACTCGAACCCACCGACGTACTCTTTATCGCCATCGTCATCTGGCTCGCGCTCGAGATCATCAACGGGGATTGGGGCGGCGGGCATCGCGTACGGGTCCCGGCGCGCTAACGCATACTCCGATAATTAATTAATGGCCGAAGTGATCGTGATCGGGGGCGGCTTGTCCGGCCTTGCTACGGCGGCGGCGCTCGGGGACTCCGGCCATCGCGTACGGGTTCTGGAAGCTCGCCCTTTTCTGGGCGGACGCGCGACTTCCTATGAAGCCGGGTCTGAAACCATCGACAACTGTCAGCACATTTTGCTGCGCTGTTGCGTCAACCTCATCAATTTTTATGAGCGGCTTGGCGTGGAAAACGATATCCGCTACTATCCGGAGTACGTCTTTATCGAACCGGGCGGGAGACGAAGCGCCATGCGCGCGGGCGCCCTTCCCGCGCCGCTCCACTTCACAGGATCTTTTTTCGGATTGAAGTTTCTGAGTTTTTCCGAGAAGCTCGCAGTCGCGCGCGGGCTCCAAGCTATCCGGCGCGAGCAATCGCGCACCGATCTGGACTACATCACGATGCAGCAATGGCTGGAGGAGCACGCGCAGCCGCCGCGGGCCATTGAGCGCTTCTGGCGGCAGATTCTGGTCAGTGCGATCAGCGAAGAGTTGGACCGCATCGCCGCCGTGCATGGCTTTCAGGTTTTTCGGCTCGCGTTTATGGCGCGACCGGACGCGTACGAAATGGGTGTGCCCGCGGTGCCTTTGGGCGAGTTATACCGGCCGGAGGCGTGGCGGAAAATCGGAAATGTCGAAATGAAACTGCGCACGCCCGTCGAACGCATCGCGATCGAAGACGGCGCGGTTCGAGCCGTTTCGGCGGGAGACCAGGAACTTCGCGCGGACTATTACATCTGTGCCCTGCCCTTCGAGCGAACTGCATCCGTGGGCCTCAACCTGGACCTGGAGGGATTCACGCACGCGCCGATCACCGGCATCCATTTATGGTTCGATCGGCCGGTCATCGATTTTCCGCAGGCTACGCTGCTCGACCGGACCATTCAGTGGATCTTCAACAAAAGCGACGGCCGCTACGTGCAGTTGGTAGTGAGCGCGTCGCATCGCCTGACCGAGATGCCGCGGGGCGACGTCATCGCCCTGGCTGTTCGTGAGCTGGCGGAATTCTTTCCAGTGGTCAAGGATGCCAAGCTCGAAAAAGCGCACGTGGTGAAGGAAGTGCGCGCGGTACTATCGCCCATGCCGGGGTTGGAATCGCGGCGTCCGCCGGCCAAGACCGCCATTCATAATTTGTTTCTTGCAGGCGATTGGACGCGCACAGGCTGGCCCGCGATCATGGAAGGCGCCGTCAGAAGCGGCTATCTCGCGGCCGAGGCTGTGACCGAGGCGTGCGGCGACCCAAAGAAGTTTCTATTGCCTGACATCGGGTAGTGGACGCGTCGGCATCCGCTCGCTGCGTTCGCGGTTCGGTGCGCCGATTGATTCTTTACGTTGACACCGAGCCGCGAGCGATAGCGACCGGGCCCTGACCTGCCATTTGAAGACTTGCGATAATACGGGCAGATGTGGAAGATGCTTGCTCTGCTCGCCTCGATTGCGCTGCCGCTGGCGGCGTCGGATCAAACCAAGTTGCAGATCGTCGTCACGAATCAGAATGGGAAGCCCGTCGACAACGCCAGCGTCATCGTGAAATTCGTCCAAGGCCGCTCGGTGACGAAATTCGGGGCGAAAATCCGCACCGAATGGGACCTGAAAACGAATCAGGAAGGCGTCGCGAAGATTCCCAGCATCCCGCAGGGAAAAATCCTGATTCAGATCATCGCGAAAAACTATCAAACCTTCGGCGAGACATACGCTGTCCAGGAAGAAGAGAAGACCATCGAGATTAAATTGAATCCACCGCAGCCGCAGTACACGGCGCATCCGAAATAAATCAGAACTCCGCGGTGACTCTCATCGTCGCGCTGCGGGGTGGCGCAAGGGCGGTTCCCGAAAGCAGACCCGCGAAATTGATCAGATTCAGCCGGTTCGTCAGATTCTGCGCATCCGCCTGAAAACGGACGCGCTGCCGCTCCCTCTGCCAGATCAACACGCCCGCCGATGCATTCAGTGAGAACGAAGGACGCACTCGCCCGCGATCGAAGTTTACCCGCTCGACAATCCGCGAGCCGTACTGCGCGATCGCATCGGCAGCGCTTCCATCGAATTCGACCGGCAGGCCGCTTCCATACATGCCGCTCAGGGCGAGCCACAACCTGGGCGCGACCTGATAGCGAATCCGCGTCTGCACGGTATTGCGTTGATCCTGGGTGATTGGAAAACTGCCTGTTGCGCCGGGCGCGCCCGCGGCCTTGTCGCCCAGAAACAAACCACCCGTCACGGGCAGGTACCCGACGGCCAGCATGTTCGAGTAACTCACGAATCCGGAAACCGGCCCCCAGTGCGGAATTTCTAGTTTCACCTCCACACCATGGATTTCGGACCGCTGGAACGCGATGGGGAAACTGACACCAGTATTGAGCAGAAGATCGTCATCGGCGAAGTTGTTCATCGCCCGGCGATAATAGTTCGCGTCGAGCCTTAGCTTGCCAAAGAATCCCTTGGCGAAACCCGCTTCATAGTAGTTCCCAACAGAGGGACGAACAGGCAATCGCACCACGTTGTCGTTTAGAGCATCCACCGCGGTGGAACTAGCCAGCAGCAGATTCTCGAACGCCGGCGTCTGAAAAATACGGTCAAATGACGCGCGGAACACCAGGTCGGCCCCCGGCCAATACCATCCTGCGCCGATGCGGGGGCTGGCCGCACTTTGCTTCACCAGCAATCCGTAGTGATCCCAGCGAATGCCGGCATTGACGGTGAGATTCCCTACGCGGATCAGGTCCTGGACGAACACTGCCTGTTCGCGATCCTGCGCTCGATTGGCGAACTGGAAACGGGGTATGGTGCCCGGATCGAACACCGTGGGGTCGGTGATCCGGTATCCAAAATTCTCATACAGCGACCCGAAGTCGGCCTCGACGCCAGCTTTCCATTCCTGCCGTCCCCGATGAGCCGAAACGGTTCCCTTGACATACGATTCCCGCAGCCCGCGATCCTGCGCCGCAAAGATGGGTGTGGATGCTGGGTTCGACCACAACGTCGCGGAAATATCCCGCACCATCCCGCGCAAATCGCCGATCACCGTAGGTGAAAAAACGTGCTGATAGGAGACTTGGCCGGTGGTTTCATCCGCGCCGCGATCCTGGCGCTGGCCGTCCTGCTGCTGGACCTGCTCGTTGGGAACTTCAAATCTGGATTGTCCGCGGCGCAGAATCACGCCCAGGCGGTCGTGTTCACCCAGATCGCGTTCATAGTGCGTGGAGAAATTCGTGTTGCTGCCCGCATTGGTGAAGTTCTGCTCCACCGGAGGATCCAGATATCGATCCGTGCGTGCTGCATCGCCGCTTATGCTCAGAGTGTTCTTTCCCCACCCGTATTGCCCTGTGGCCGATCCGCCCGCGCTGTCGAAACTGCCGCCGTAGGCGCTGAGCTTTGCGTGGAATCCGGGCCGTGAATCCCGTTCGGTGACCACCTCGATCACGCCGCCCAGCTTTCGCCCGTATTCCGCCGGATAACCTGCCGTGAATATGCTCATCGACTGGACGTCGTCCGCTTCCATTTCGGGTGAAAATGCGGGCGAACGGTTCTCCGTCAACGGAATTCCGTCGACCACGTACTGCGTCTGGTATTCCGATCCGCGCGGATGCAGCACACCGTTGGCTTCTAGCAGCCAGCCCGGCTGCGTATTCACCAGATCGAGCAACGATCGGCCAGGGCGCCCGGTTTCACGATTCTCGAGGGCCTCGGCGCCAATCCGGTTGACCGTCCCCGCGCGGTGCGGATCGAGCAGCGTTTCCGTATCGCTGACCGTGACAGCGGTCTCCAGGGGAGCGACGCTCAACGTGACGCGCAGATCGCGTGGAATCGCCGAGCGAATCTCCACCAGATCGGCTGCCGGCGCGAACCCGCTGCGCGCGACGCGAATCGAATACATCCCGAACGGCAGGCGTTTCGCCGCGGCACTTCCCTCGCGGTCGGTCTCCACGGTGCGCTGCACCTGGTTCGCCTGGCTGACGATTTCCACCGTGCCTGGAACCGGTAGCCCAGCCTGATCCACCACCTTGATTCGCAGCTCGCCAAAATCGCTCTGTGCGAAAGCGGCCACGCCGAACAGAGACGCGTAGATTGCGACCCGAAGCAAACGCGACATTACTGATGCCAGGATAGCGCGTGCTGATACGCTAGAAGATTCCAATGCGACGCCTTCTGGTCCCCGCGATCCTGCTGGTCATGACGATCGGCGTGTACTGGAAGCTTCTTTTGACCAGGCAATACACCTATCTCGACTCGCCCGATCTGGCTTATCAGGTGGCGCCCTGGCTCGAAGTGCAGGCCCGCGCTTGGCAACATGGCGATTTTCCCCTGCTATGGGATCCGTATATCGCAGGAGGACAGTCACTGATCGGACAGGCGCAGCCGGCGACGGCCTATCCGCTGAACTGGCTGCTGTTCATTGTCCCGCTCAAGAAGGGTTTTCTCACCCTCGACATCCTGCATTGGTACCTGGCGCTGATCCACTTTCTGGCTGCAATGGCGGGCTATGCGTTGTGCCGCGACCTGAAACGATCGCGCGCGGCGTCGATTCTGGCAGCTGCTGCGTTCGCGTTTGCCGGATACGTCGGCACCACGTGGTGGCCGCAGCAGATCCACGCGACGGTTTGGGCCCCGCTGGTGCTCCTGTTCTCCTTCCGGGCGATGCGTGGCGACCGGCCCCTCGCCAACTCATTTTTTGCTGGCGTTTCTCTCGGCATCCAGTGGCTGGGGGGACATCATCAGGTGCCCATCTTCACCGTCCTCGGAATCGCCGGAATCTGGCTGTTCCACATCGCGACGGGGAAGACGCCGCAGGTCAAGCTGCAACGCTTGCTGTTCTTCGCCGTTCTGGTCCTGACGATGGTGGCGGCAGGAGCGCTTCAGTTGTTCCCGTCCTATTCCTACGGACACCAATCCGTCCGATGGGCCGGCGCCAGCCACGAGCTGCATTGGAACGAGCCAGTTCCGTATTCGGTTCACGACGAATTCAGCCAGATACCTACCGCGTTTCTGGGGGTCTTCATCGACGGCATCTTCCGCCACGCGAATCCGTTTGTCGGAATCACTGTGTTGATTCTCGCCATCATGGGCGTGGTTCTGGCCTGGGACGAGCTGCCCGTTCGCCTTCTGGCCGGCATGGCTCTGGGAGGAATGCTGCTCTCGTTCGCCGGGCAGACCCTGCTGCATGGAATTCTCTATTCGCTGGTGCCGTTCGTTGACAAGGCGCGGAGCGCGTCGGTCGCGATTTTCGTGTTTCACCTGGGCGTGTGCCCGCTCGCTGCGTTTGGCGTCGACCGGATTCTCGAGCATCCGCGCTCGCCGTGGCTCAAGCCGGCCGTAATTGGAAGCGCGACTGCCGGATTCCTGCTATGGATGATGGCTGGAGTGCTGAACGTGACACACGCCCAGGTGGATTTCCGATTAGCACACGTCGGCCTCACGGCTCTGGCGGCCGTACTCTTCGCCGGGCTTCTGATGGCCCTGAAGAATGGCGCTGTGCAACCGCGTAACGTCGCAATCTGGCTCATCGTCCTGGTAATGATCGAGATCGGCAGCCTTTCCGGAATGGAGATGACCAATCGCGACGCAGGCTGGTCGTTCTGGCCGCAACTCGAGCGCGACCGTGACGTCGCCCAGTTCCTGAAATTGCAGCCCGGCCCGTTTCGGATCGAAGTAAAGGATGACGACGTGAAGTACAGCTTCGGCGACTGGTACGGAATCGAAACGTTCCTAGGCTACACCGCGTCGCTTCCGGAACGATTTATGCCGGTGATTGGATTACAGCGCACCCGAGAGCTGCTCGGCGTGAAGTATTACCTGGCGAAGGCGCCGGCCAACAACGATCAGCGGGAACTCATGTCGGGCGCGAATGGAATCAAAATATTTGAAGTTCCGAACGCTATGCCGCGCGTGTGGAGCGTCCATGAAGCTGTCCTGTTCCCCAATCCGGATGTCGGGTCGGTACTCAACGCGATTGACCTGCATCGTCAGACTATCGTTCCCGCCGCGGCGCCACAACTGCAACCTTGCGACGGCGATCGAGTCGCACTCTCAAGGCACAAAGCGCAGGCAACCAACATCGAAGTCGAGATGAATTGCCGCGGCATGGTGATTCTGGGCGACGCGTATTCCGCGGATTGGGCCGCGAGCGTAGACGGCAACAGCGTGCCAATCTATCCTGCCTATTCGTTTCTGCGCGGCGTCGTGGTGGACGCAGGGCATCATCACATCGAGTTTCGATACCGGCCCCAATCGGTGTATTGGGGAGCAGCGCTCACCTTCGCAACATTCTTGGGCGCGTTATTCGTCGGTTTGCGGAAGCCAAAGCGAGCCGAACGTCGAATGACCTCGCACTTCGCTTGAAAAAAACTCCCGCCGGCAATGCGACAATCGTCGAAGTGCGTTCGGACCGGTTCTTCTCAAGCACGCCCGCGCGGCTGCTCGTCTTTGCCCTCTGCCTTACGGCCTTGTTTCTGATCGCCAACCGCGGTGCATACCGTGGATTCTTCGCCGAGGACGACCTGGACAATATCGCCAACGCCCGCGGAGCGGAGTTGTCCTACTATGCGCAGACGCTGGTCAAACCGGTGATTGCGCGCGATTCGATTTTTCGCCCCGTTCCCGCTTTGTACTACTGGGTGATGGCGCGCGCCGCGGACCTCCGTTTCACGCCTTACGTGAGCGTGATTCAAGCCATCCATCTGGCGAATGTCTTGCTGATGTTCCTGGTTGCGCGAGCGCTTGGCGCAGCACGTATCGGGGCCTCCGCCGCCGCCGCCTTTTTTGCTTTCCACGCCGCCGTATTCACGGTCTTCTGGCGGCCCATGTACGTTTTCGATCTGATATGCGCGACGTTTTGCCTGCTCACGCTGCTTAGCTACATTCGCGGACCTCTGTTGCTAAGCATTGTCTTCTTTTGGCTGGCGCTCAAGTCCAAGGAACTGGCGGTATTCCTCCCGGTCGCTTTGGTCGCATTTGAATGGTCCTTCGAAAAGCGGCGCTGGCTTCGCGTCGCTCCGTTCTTGGGAATTTCGGCGCTGTTCGGGATTTGGGCGCTGATCTACAACGTGGGACGCGACAGCCCCTATTCGTTGCGATTCACGCCCGCCGCCGTGTGGACCTGCGTGGAGTATTACGCCCCGAAGCTGGTACTCGCGTCTACGTGGACGGGGCTTGCGGCTCTGGCGGCAATATTTCTGTTCGCTAAAAACCGCCTGGTCCGTGTGGGCCTGGTCACGTTCTTTTCATTGATGCTGGTCTTGCTGGTTCTGCCCGGCCGCGTGGCAGGGGCGTATTTATACGCTCCCTTTATCGGGCTCGGCATTGCGATCTCAGCCGTCGCGCGGCCGCTTTGGCTCGCGGTTTTCTTCGCGCTGTGGATTCCCTGGAACTATCGCCAGCTTCGGATCGACCGCAAAATCGAACTTTCCGCCGCGGATGAGCGCCGCGCATGGTTTACTCCGGTCGCGGCGTTCATGAAACAGAACCCTGAGGCCGATACGTTCGTTTATCAGGACCGGCCTGAGACGCTCGCCGATTTCGGTGTGACCGGCGCCCTGAAGTCGCTTCGCCCCGTCGAGCGGCCACCTGTGGTCGTGGCAGCCGATTCGCCCGACGCGAACGCCGCCCTCGCGAAGCCGCACTCGGTGGTCCTTGCGTGGAATCCGGACCTACACGTGTTACACGTGCTTCCGCGCGAGCCCGACCGGCCGTACCTTCGGCTGGACCGAACCACACCACTCTGGCAATTGGGTGAAGGCTGGATGGAAGCCAACGCGGCGTTCCGTTGGATGAGTCCGCACGCGGTCGCGCGATTGAGCCGTCCCGTGGACGCACGGGTGTTAGAGATCTCCATCTACGTTCCCGAGCTCTACACCAACGCCGTTCACGACGGACGCCTCGTGGTTAGTCTAAATCGCGCTCCGATCGGCTCTGTGGCGCTCGACAAGGCCGACACCATCACGTTACGTTTCGCGACTCCGCGGACCCTCCCCGATCCGGTCCAAGTTGAACTCGATGTCGCGCCTCCCCTGAAAGACCCCGGTGGATCCCCAAAACTGTACGGAATTCCGATTGTCGCATTCGGTTTCAAACCGTAACCCCGCTGAGCGATCATAGATGGAATGAAACGACTGGCCGTTTTTCTTTTGCTCGGAGTTGCCGCAGTCGCGCTCGCGCTTTTCGCCCAGAACACGGGCGCCCAGAAATCGTTCACCGTGGTGGAGGCGAGCATCCCAGAAATGCGCGCCGCCATGGAACAGGGCCGAGTCACATCGCACGAACTGGTGACCCAATATCTTACTCGCATCGCGATGTACGAAGATCTGCTCCACGCCGTGATCACGGTGAATCCAAATGCATTAAAAATTGCCGACGAACGTGACCGCGATCGCGCCGCGGGCCGGATTCGTGGTCCGTTGCACGGCATCCCCGTCGCTCTGAAAGACAACGTCCAGACCACGGAGATGCCGACCACCGGAGGCGCGCTCGCGTTCGACGGATACACGCCGCCCTACGAAGGTACGCTGACCAAGAATCTCAAAGACGCCGGCGCCATCATCATCGCCAAGACCACGCTTACCGAGCTGGCCAACTGGGTCGCCGGCGGACCTACTCCGATGCCCGGAAATTATAATGCCGTCCGGCTGTGGGGTATGAATCCGTACGATCCGCGCCGCGATCCGCGCGAGGGCAGCGACGACGGGCGTGCCGTACTCCAGACCGGCGGCTCCAGCTCCGGTATCGGCACCGCGGCGAATCTGTGGGCGGCCAACGTCGGGACCGAAACGTCCGGCTCGATCTTGAGCCCGTCGAATCAGAACATGCTGGCCGGGATCAAGCCCACCGTCGGGCGCATCAGCCGCTATGGCGTCATTCCGATTACGGCCGATCAAGATACCGCCGGTCCCATGGCGAAGTTCGTTGCCGACGCGGCCGTGATGTTCGGCGTTTTGGAAAGCGCGCAGCCCGATCCGAACGATGAAGCGACCAAGCGATGCACTCCGCCGCCCGGCCGCGACTATACGCGCTTCCTGAACGCGAATGGATTGAAAGGTGCGCGCATCGGGATTCCGCGCGCGTTCTATTATGGTGGCGCCACGCCGCCCGGACCTCCGCGTGGCGGACGGGGAGGCGGCGGAGGAGGCCGTGGTCTCAATCCCGAACAATCGAAAATCATGGCCGACGCTATCGCGATTCTCAAACAGCAGGGAGCCGTCATTGTGGATCCCGCCGATATCCCCAGCATTCTGGATAAGAATCCCGACAAGAATCTGCTGACGTGGAACCTCTGTTCGGGTGCTAGTGACGCCCATGGAAAGGATGCCGATTGCTCCGTCGTCCTGAAATACGGCATGAAGCGGGACTTCAACAAATGGCTGGCCACGCTCGGTCCATCCGCGCCCGTGAAAAGCCTCACCGAGTTGCGCGAGTGGAACATTCGCCACACGAAACTCGGGTCGATTCGTTATGGCCAGTCCAATCTCGACGTTTCCGATGAAATGGACGTGAACGCGGATCGCGCCCGCTACGAGGCGGATCGCGCCAAAGACATCTTCCTGGCCGGAACCCACGGGATCGACGAAGTGATGAAGGCCAACAACCTGGATGCTCTGCTGTTCCCTGCCGCCAGCGGCGCGGCAATTTCGGCGAGACCCGGCTATCCGACCGTGATCGTGCCCTTTGGTTTTGCGCCCAACGCACCCACGCCGCCGTTTCCTGATGGATTCAACGCGAAGCCCGGGCCGTTTGGAGTCAGCTTCGCAGGCATGGCCTGCAGCGAACCGAAGCTGATCGAACTCGGCTACGCCTTCGAGCAGGCCACCAAGCGCCGCGTTCCACCGGCGTCCGCGCCGTGAGACTCGCGCCCATTTTGTTTTTCTTGCCGTTGGGCGCGCAACCGCCCGGCGCGATTTATCTCAATGGCAAGGTCATCACTGTCGACGCTAAGTTCTCGATCGCTCAGGCTTTCGCGACAACTGGTGATAAATTCACGGCGGTTGGAAGCAACGCAGAGGTTCGCAAACCGGCAGGCGCATCAACGCGCGTCGTAGATCTTCAAGGCCGCACCGTGGTCCCTGGATTCGAAGACAGCCATCTCCACAGCGCGGGCGGCGGGCCCGGCATCGACCTTTCCGCCGCGCGTAGCATTGGCGATGTTCTCTCGGCAATTCGCGATCGCGCAAAGACGACGGATCTGGTCGTCTCCAACAGCGACTGGCACGAAGCGCAACTCAAAGAACAGCGCCTGCCCCTGCGCCGCGATCTCGACACAGCGGCTCCCGAAACTCCGGTGGTCCTGGTGCGCGGCGGCCACGAATATGTTCTCAATTCCGCGGCGCTGGCCAAGTGGCGCATCGATCGCGACACGCAAGCGCCCCCCGGTGGCCAGATCAGCCGCTACCCTGACGGGGAACCGAATGGCGAACTGATCGATCGCGCACGCACTCTGGTAACGCTTCCGGCAAATCGTCCGACACTCGATCAGCAAATCGAATCGTGGTCGGCTCAATTCAAAAGACTTAACGCCGCCGGACTGACCAGCATCCGCATGCCGGGAATCAGTATCGATCAATATCGTTTATTCCAAGAAATGAAGCGCCGCGGGCTCCTCACGATTCGAATTGACGCACTGCTCTCTATGCCGCCGGATCCTGATCCCCAAAAACTCCGGGCATTTTTAGCCCCGATGAAACCACGCGACGGCGACGAATGGCTCCGCATCGACGGCGTCAAATTGATCGTCGACGGCGGATTCGAAGGCGGCTGGATGCGCGATCCGTATGCGAATAACAGCGAGTTTCACGGCCTGCAATTGGTTCCCCGAGACCGCTACATCGCCATCGTCAAGGAACTGAACCGCCTGGGCTGGCGCGTCGCGACGCACGCCGTGGGCGATGCCGCGATCGATCAAGTGCTTGAAGCCTACGACGCCGCGAACGCCGAATCGCCCATCGCCGGAAAGCGTTGGACCATCGAGCACGGATTCATTCCACGCGAGGAACACTTCGCGCGCATCAAGTCACTGGGCGTAATCGTCACCGTGCAGAATCATCTGTATCTCGCGGGTCCGGTGCTGGTCCGCTATTGGGGCGCGCAGCGAGCCGCGTGGACCACGCCCGTGCGAGCCTATCTCGATCACGGTGTCGCACTCGCGGCCGGTACCGATTCGCCGGTGGTGCCCTTCCCTCCGCTGTGGACCATCTATCACTTCGTCACGCGGGATACGATCAGCGGCGGCGTGCTCGGCGGCGATCAGAAAATTACCATTGAGGAAGCTCTGCGCCTGAGCACCATCGCTAACGCCTATCTGACGTTCGACGAAAAGACGAAAGGGTCGATCGAGCCCGGCAAGCTCGCCGATTTCGTGGTGCTGGACCAAGACATCCTGACCGCAAGTCGTATCGATCGAATCAAAGTGGTGACGACGATAGTGGGGGGCGGCCCCCCTGGTCCGCGCGCGATCCCCTGATCGCGCTCTACTCCCAACCCAGCCGCCACCCTAGCTTAGCCGCGTCGAACCACGTAACCGTCCATCCGCTTTTCGAACTTCCCTTCCCCAAGACGAACGCAAACGGCCCTTCGCCAAATTTTTCCAGACGCTCCGCAGCCCACGATTTTCCCATCGGTGACGCCAACACGACCGGCGATCCTTCAAATACCGCCAGCTTCGCACCGAACGCTGTGTCCGTCGTCTCTATGGGCGCACCAAGTGCATAAGCAGTTCGATAGCGAGCCGTCGCCGCCTTCAAATCGCGGACGACTATGATGACGCGAGTCACTCCGCGAAAATCCGAAGTGGTGGGCTGACCAGCCACGAACGCGCGGTTCTCCCGCGGCGTGAAATCGCGAATGATGAACGGAAAAAACGTCCCGTTTGGTTCCGCGCCCACGTTCGCCGTTTCCCACTCCAGCCGCGTCCCATCCGGCTTCTGACGGCCGCTACGCTGTGGCGCGGTTACCTCGACGCCCGCAGTTCTGAGCCGGCTCACCTCAGCCGCGACGTCGGTGGTCCGCACCGCCCAGGCACACGGACCGGCATTGCCTTGCATGTATCTCTTCCAATAGTGCGCATCCACGGCCTTGGGATCCGCGTTAGGCTGAATCGCGATCAGTTCCAGATACGATCCATCGGGAAAACTGGCGATCGCCATTTCGGTCGCGTGATTGGAATGCGCTCCGCCATATTCGCTGCGAATCCCAATCGAGGCGAGCTGCGCCTGCATTACCTTCAAGTCCGCGCCTCCCACGGTGACATGATCGATTTTCAGTTCAGCGGCAGTCATCAACATGGGAATCAGGAAAAGCGCAGGCCGCATGGTTACCTGCCGAGATTCTCATACCATTTCAGATTCGCAGTAGACGTCCCGATGCACGCGATGTCCAGGCGGCCGTCGCCATTCAGATCCGCGATGGCGCATCCGGCTCCCGCCATGCCTCCGTCATCAAGGACGCTTTTCGTCCAATGCCCGCCTTCCATTCGATACAGGTTGACGCTCGCGCCCTTGCCTCGATACCCCGCGACAATCACGTCCTTGCCGTTCCCGTCCAAATCGCCGGTCAACAGAGTGTGACCGTCCACCAGCGTTGAATCGATCACTCCGCGCTGCCATTCGCCTTTGCGTTCCGTGTACACTGCGACTTCGTTACCATGCCACGGCTCGATGGTCGCGAAAAATCGTTCCTTCCCTAAGCTCCCCACGGCGACGTCGCTGGCGCCGCTTTTCGGCCATTCCTGCGGACTCCCGCCCGTCAGCTTCGTCCGAGTAAACGAGCCGTCCTTCGCCTGGCGAATCAGGAACACCCCTTGAAAGCTGGCGGTGAGAAGTTGTTGCTTTCCGTCACGATCCCACTCGTAGGGATAGATGCAATGCACCACGCCGTCGTCGGCACCGGTGATCAGCGCGCGTTTCCAGTCGCCTGGTTTGTAAAACACGAGCGGCGTCCCGCCTCGATAGTCGGGAGCTTCCGCATTCTCGTTGGTAAGCGGCGCGTTCACCAGCAGACCGTTCCACATCCGCAGCCGATGCGACGTTGGTAGCTTGTCGATGTCAGTACGCTTCCACGAATCCCCTTCACGTTCTAGAATCGAGACGATTCCAACGCTGCGCTTGGCTTGGGGAGAAAATTCGTGCGCCAGCGCGATGGTATTGGCATTGACCACGGCCAGGTTGATCGGCTGACGGATGCCCTCGACGATTACGTGTTTCTGCCATCCCGGATTTTCGTACCAGGCCAACTCCGTGAGCCCGGACGCCAGTGAGATCAAGTCGGGCTTCCCGTCATGATTCAGATCGGCGACCACCACCTGGTATCCGCCGCGCTGCCCGGTAGCGACCACATGTTCACGAAACTTCACCGGCTGGGCAAGAGCCGGAAGGGTGAGAAGAAAGCAAAGTCGGATCACGCGGTCCAGTTTACAACACGTTCAGAACCGATCGGCGGGGATTTCCTCTGGGGCCCGAACATTCGATCAATCCATCGATGCAGTCCAAGCCGGAGACTGCGCAAACTGCGCCGCCGCTGGACCTCCGGTTGCCCTCCGGGTCCTTCCCCCAGGATCGAGTTGCATATCGCGACGCATTCGTCGCAGATGTAAGAGCGCGGCCCATCGGCGGGGGACGAGATCAGCTTTGCAACCATATCCTGTTCTTTTCGGCAGAACGAACAGCGCAGATTCTCGGCGGAGTGGGTCATCTTGGGATACTTCCCTGCCACAGCATACCCGTAATCTGTCAGGGAGACTGTAAGACTTCTGTAAGATCGAGGCGGCCTCGCTGCCGAAAACAGCAGCGATTTAAATCGCCACCTTGCTGGTCAATGGAAAACTGTATAGATCCGTCCAGCGATTCTCCAGCGTGTTCTGCACGAAGGTCAGGCGGTCGACCGTGAAAGAGCGCGGCCCCGGGAAATCCCGCCAGCGCACTTCGGTCTTGCGGAACGCCTCCGCAACTTGCGACGGCTCCAGGTCCTGCACTAGGGTGATGTGCGGATGATAGGCGAACGGTTCCTCGAAGGCGAGCTGGCCGCAGCTCAAAGCATCGTGCAGCAGTTTCAATTCTGCAAGCCCGGTCTTCACTGAAATGTAAATGACTTGCGTAACGGGAAAGATTTCAACGGCCCCCAATTCAACGTGGAAGGGTTGGACGTCGTGAAGCCGTTGCCGCAACGTTTGCCAAGCCAGGGCAGCATCGCACACCAGCGGCCGGGGAGGCAAAAGAGTGATATGCGCCTTGGCGTGACATTCCTCAGCGAATTCACCACGCAGACGATCCAGAAAGCCAGCCAGCGGGTCAGCTAAGTATGACACCAAAGCGAAGGAGTTGACCGCAGTCCCCCCGCCGTTACTACTTCCCATCGTCCCTCATTCTAGCGCGCCGGCCTGGATCGGCGTAGCCTCCGGAACCATCTCCCCTGGTTGCATATCCGCTGGTTTTCCTTCAGGGATGACCCACTGCGCTTCTTCGAATCCCACAAATTTGCAGATGCGCAGCCCGCCGCCCTCGGCTTCCAGGATGTCACCCACTTCCAGTGGATTCCCGGATTCCCGCATTGCGAAGTAGGCGGCATACGGAGACAGGGCTTCGATGTTTTCGCCCGGCTCGTAATCGCGCTGCTTCACATGCGCGGCGCCGCTGACGTGCGGAGCCGAACGGAACGCCTGTCGAAGATGGTCCTTCAGCCGGTGAATTCGATAAGAAGCCATTTCTCCAGTATTATCGCTCAAGACAATTCCGAAGGGAAATGATTTTTACAGAACGCCAGGGCGGCCTGGTACCCTTCCTCCGTCCAGCGGAGGATGTTTTCGCGCTTCCAATGCAGGGCATCGCTGATCGAACCCAGCGGCGGCGTGCCCAGAGTCGCCACTTTGACGCCTTCCGGTACCGGCGGATGGTGGCCGAAAATCCGCACGAATCCACTGACCAAAGGCTTGAGCAGCAGCGCCGGCTGAGGCCAGATAGGATGGATCGCAACAATGTCCGTCGCCCCCAGATCCACCGCAGCCCAGACCGGAAGCGGATTCAGCAGTCCGCCATCCGAATACCAGCGCCCGCCGATGCGGTGCTGCGGCAGCACAAAGGGGATCGCGCAGGACGCTGCCAGGTGACGCCAGGTCACGGCGCCGTCGCAAAAAATCTCCGGTTTCACACGCAGCGAATCGGTGAGCACCACCGCGTAACGCGTCTTCAGGGGATAGCGTTCCACCAAGCCGTGGATGGTCGCAGGCAGGTTCCCGAGTACGGCCAATTCCGGCTTCATCCAAAACTCGATCAGGTCCTCCGGCGGAATCCCGCCGGCAATGGCCCATCCGTTGAGCGATCCGACTGAGGCTCCCACCACTAGATCCGGGTGCATGTGCGGCGCCAGCGCTCGCCACGCTCCAGCTTGCCAGGCTCCAAACATTCCGCCCCCGGAAAGTACTAAAGCGGTTTTCATCTCTTACAATAAAGACGTAACCGCTGCATGCATGATTTCGATCCGACACGCTACGCGCCGGAGGTGGCTGGTGTTCTTGCGCACTGTGAAAATGGACAACGTCTGATGCCGCTTACATGCCGCGATGCTGGCTCGCCAGTGCCGAGCATCTTGATGAAAACGGCTCCTGGGGATTTGTTCCCTGAGTCTCCCGATCCCTCGGCCGCGATGGCGGGACTGTGGCTGTATTTTTCGTGTTTCGAAAAAGCGCACGATCTCGTCTCGAAGTCTGAAACCCGCGAATGCGAATTGTGGCACGCGATTCTGCATCGCCAGGAGCCTGATGCGGACAACGCCGCCTACTGGTTTCGAAAGGTGGGCAAGCATCTGATCTTCTCGAAGATAGCGCAAGCCGCAACCCGGATTCTCGAGCGGTTCCCGCGCGCCGAGTTCCGTGTTGAGCCATGGGACCCCTTCGCATTCATCGCGTTTTGCGAACGCGCGCGGCTCCTGCCAGGATCGGTCGACGAGCAAGCCGCGCTCGAAATCCAGCGAGCCGAGTGGCAGATTCTTTTCGATTACTGCGCGAGGCCGACGCAGTGAGATTGCGGGCCTGGATCTGGCTGATCGCGATCGCTGCGGCGGCAGCGGGCGGTATCTGGGCGGTGATGAAGTGGAAAAACCAGCCGCCTGAAGTGCAATTCGCCCGAGTGGCTCGCGCGACCATACACAGTTCAGTGCCGACCAACGGCAAGATCGAGCCGATCGAGTGGGCCGTCGCGCGCGCGGAGCGATCCGGTCCGGTCAAGGAAATCCTGGTGCAGCGCGGGCAATCCGTGAGCAGGAACGCTCCGCTGGTGCAGCTCGATTCGGCGGAAGCGCAGGCGAGTCTGGCGTCGGCCCAGGCGCGCATCGCGCAGGCTCGGGCGGACCTGGGTGTGATCGACCGCGGTGGACGCTCCACCGATCTCGCCGATATTTCCAGCGGTTTGGAGCGCGCGCACCTCGATCTCGACACCGCGCAAAAAGAGTACGATGCGCTGAAGCGCCTCCAATCGAAACAATCCGCGACCATGATTGAAGTGAACGCGGCCCAGTTGCGGGTCGATCAGGCCAGGCTGCAAATTCAAGCTCTCGAAGGAAAACGCAAGGCGCTGGGCGCATCCGCCGATCGAGCGTCGGCGCAAGCTCGACTGGAAGAGGCCCAAGCCGCGGCGAGCCTGGCCGAAGCGCAGATCCGCCAAAGTGTCGTGCGCGCGCCCCTCGACGGCACGGTCTATCAATTCGACGTGAAGCCCGGCGCGTATCTCAACGCCGGTGACGCGGTTGCCTACATCGGTCGGCTGGACCGCGTGCGCGTCAACGTTTATGTCGATGAGCCCGACCTCGGCCGCGTCGCCAAAGGCATGCCGGTGGAGATCACCTGGGATGCGCGGCCTGGCCAAAAATGGGACGGCGAAGTGGATCGCACGCCGACGCAGATCGTGGCCCTAGGCGCGCGGCAGGTCGGCGAAGTCGTATGCATCATTCGCAACCCGGAGCGGGAGCTGTTGCCCGGGACCAATGTCAACGTCGAGATTCGCGCGCAGACCGTTCCCGACGCGCTCTCGATTCCGAAAGAAGCCATCCGCAACGAACATGGCGAGACCGGTGTGTTCGCGCTCGCCGGCGATCATCTTGAATGGAAAAAGGTGAGGCAAGGCGTCGCTAATACGACGCATTCGCAAGTGGATGGACTGAAAGACGGCGAAGCCGTCGCGCTGTATTCGGACAAGCCGCTGCATGACGGGATGCCGGTAAAACCGGTATTCCCGTAGCCTACGCCGTTTCCGCCAGGAAATCTGCAATCGCGCCAACTACAAAATCCTGCTGCGCCCGCGTCAAGTCGGGAAAGATCGGGATGCTCACGCATTCTTCGGCGAGCCGCTCGCTCACCGGAAGCGCCTCCGGAGTCCGGCCCGCAACCGCGAAACATTCCTGCAAATGCAGCGGACGCGGGTAGTAGATCTCCGTTCCGATTTCCCGTTCCGCGAGAAAACTCCGCAGCGCATCGCGCTTGGTCACACGGAGCGTGTATTGATTCCAGATGTGATGGTTGTGGGGATACGCGACCGGCAGGATGACTCGATCCCCCACGCCGCGTATTTTGCCAAGTTCGTGCGTGTAATACGCGGCGTTTTCTTGCCTGCGCCTCGTGTATTCGGCAAGATGCGGAAGTTTTACACCCAGCAAGGCTGCCTGCAACGGGTCCATGCGGAAATTCCCACCGACAAGATGATGGAAGTATTTCGGATTCTCGCCGTGCGTTCGCAGCAGGCGAGCCTTTGCAGCTAACTCGTCATCATTGGTGGTCAACAATCCGGCATCGCCCAAGGCGCCTAGATTCTTCGACGGATAAAAACTGAACGTTCCAAAATCTCCGATGGAACCCGCGCGGCGTCCGCGGTAGCATGCGCCGAGCGCCTGGGCTGCGTCCTCGATCACAGCCAGACCGTGTTGCCGCGCTAATTCCATGATCGGATCCATTTCAGCGACCTGACCGAACAAGTCGACCGGTATGATCGCCCGTGTACGCGCGGTGATTCGGCGGGCCGCATCTTTCACATCAAGATTGAAACTTGCGGGGCAGCAATCCGCGAACACCGGAGTCGCACCGGCGCGCGTGACACATCCACCGGTCGCGAAAAAAGTAAACGACGGACAGATGACTTCGTCCCCAGGTCCGATGCCGAGCGCCATCAGCGCCAGCAGAATCGCGTCCGTTCCGGAAGAGACCCCAATCGCATGTTTCGCGCCAGTCAGGGCGGCGATATTGCGTTCAAACTCCTCCACTTCGGGACCCAGAATGAAGCGTCCCGAATTCAGCACGCGTGTGAAGGCGCTGGTCAACTCGCCGGCAAGCGCGAGCGTCTGGGGTTTCAGATCTAAGAGAGGAACTTTCACGGCAGGAAGCGGTTGAATCACGATCATACCATCCACCGCGAGTTAGTAGCGCATACTTTTTATGTGGGGCAGGTCCCCGACCTGCCAAAGGAGTATTCAAGTCGCAGCTTGTCTTAAAACGACCATCTGCGGTACGATCACCCTAGCTCTCGCCATCCCTGCAATCGATCGCGGCGAGCCCGTGCATCAACCAAATTCCATGGATTCAACCACTGAGTCGTCTCGTGTCGCAGTGCTCGGACTGGGCTACGTCGGATGCGTGACCGCCGCGTGTCTGGCTGCCACCGGCCACACTGTGTGCGGTGCCGATCGTGACGAGCATAAAGTTTCCAGCGTGAAGCGCGGCGAAGCTCCGTTCTACGAACCTGGTCTCGAAAAGATAGTGAAGGACAACGCCGCGTCGGGTCGCCTGACTGCCTGCACATCCACAGCCGAGGCGATTGAGAACGCCGACGTCGCGCTGGTGTGCGTCGGAACGCCTTCGGAACGCAATGGCAACCTCGGCCTGGACCAGTTGCGCCGCGCCACCGAAGATGTCGCCGCCGCGTGCGCACACCGGACCAAGCCGCTGGTGCTGGCGATTCGCAGCACGGTCTTCCCCGGCACTTGCGAGCAAGTTGTGATGCCCGCCGTAAGCGGCATCGACGCGATCCGCGTGGTCGCGAATCCTGAATTCCTGCGAGAAGGCGTCGCTGTGAAGGATTTCATGGAGCCGGCCCTGGTCGTTGTCGGCGGCTCCGATCCGAAAGCGGTGAAAAGCGTCGCGTCGCTGTACGCTAGCCTGAAAGTCGAGCCCTGTCTGGTCGCTTTGCGCACCGCGGAAATGATAAAGTACGCCTGCAACGCGTTCCATGCGGTCAAAATCGGTTTCGCCAACGAAATCGGAGCGCTTGCCTCGTTGATGAACGTCTCTCCCGAAGAAGTCCTGGGGACGCTGTGTAAGGACGACAAGCTCAACACCTCCGCGGCGTATCTGAAACCGGGATTTGCGTTCGGAGGATCCTGCCTGCCCAAAGATCTGCGCGCGTTGCGCTATCGCGCGGCGCGACTCGACCTGAAGCTGCCAATGCTCGAATCGGTTCTCCCCAGTAATGATGAGCATCTGCGGCGAGCCATCCAGGCCGCCCTCGACCTCGGCTCAGTACGGCTGGGCGTGGTCGGCTTGGCCTTCAAGGAAAACACCGACGATCTTCGGGAAAGCCCCGTCGTCACCATGCTCGAGCAGTTGATCGGCAAAGGCAGGGACATTCGGGTCTTCGATCCACACATTCAGATGGACCGGATTTACGGCTCGAATCGGGATTACATCCTTAACGCCATCCCGCACATCGGACGGCTGTTGTCGGGCAGCTTCGAGGAAGTCGCCGGCTGGGCGGAACACCTGGTGGTGACGCAGCGGCCTTCGTCCGACATCGCTCGCGCGATCCAGGCCAGCGGTAAACCCGTGCTCGACGTCGCGCGCGGCCTAGTTTGAACCGTCTTCCCGATTCGCTCGTCTTATAACCTGATGCGGAAACGCAGCACAGACGAACTCATTTTTCGTCTCCGGCAGGAGAGCGCTAATCTTCGCCTGCTGCTGGCCCCGCCCCGGCTGCCCCCCATGGATCCGGCCGCGCTTGCTTTGCCCGATCCGGACGCTGTGGCCGAGTCGCTGCGCGGATCGCCTTACGCTCGGCGTCTTGAAGCATTTGCCGAGCAAATCGTCGCAGGCCGATTGCCGATTCTGGGATCGACCATCGATTTCGACGGCCATTGGCGTCGTGATCCTGTCCGTCACGTGGAGAGCAGCACCGCGTATTTTCGCCGCATTCGTTATCTGGATCCTGCCGCCGTTGGGGATCACAAAATCGTCTGGGAATTGAACCGTCACCAACACTGGGTCGCGCTGGCGCAAGCCTACCGGCTGACCGGACGATCCGAATTCCTGACGGTCATCGAAACGCAGTTCGAATCCTGGGTCTCCGAAAACCCGTACATGCGCGGAATCAATTGGGCCAGCGCGCTGGAAGTGGCGTTTCGGAGCATGTCCTGGATCTGGGTCTACCATCTGGCGGGAGATCGTATGAGCGCCGCCTGGCGCGCGCGTTTCCTCGATCAGCTTTACCGGCATGGCCGCTATCTGGAGCGCAATCTCTCGGTCTACTTTTCCGCGAATACACATCTGTTAGGAGAAGCCGTCGCGCTGCACGCGCTCGGCGTTCTGTTCCCCGCGTTTCCTCGTTCAGGGAAATGGCGGCAGCAAGGCGGAGCCAGCGTCGAGCGCGAACTATTCGCACAGTTCCGCGACGACGGCAGCCATTTCGAGCAGTCCAGCTACTATCATGTGTACGCGCTGGATATGGTTCTCACCTGGTACCTGCTGGCAGGCCGGCCCAAGCGATTCCGCGCGAGGATCGAACGCATGGCGGACTATCTCCACGCCCTGATGGGTCCCGCGCGGAGCCTTCCCTTCCTGGGCGACGATGATGGCGGACGCTGGTTTCATCCTTACGGTCCGCGCGATCGCTTCGGCCGCGCGACTCTTGCCATCTGCTCGCTGCTGTTCGATCGCGCCGATTGGCCGCGCGATGACGAGGACCTCGCAGAGCAAGCTGCTTGGTGGCTGGGACCCGTCACCCCGCCCCGACAACAAGGTGTCCAATCCTCTTCGCGGTTGTTTGCCGATGCCGGCATTGCGGTTTTGCAATCCGGCGATTTTCACGCGATCGCCGATGCGGGTCCGTTCGGTCCGGGCAGCGCAGGCCACAGTCATGCCGACACGTTGAGCGTCGTAGTGCGGAACGGAGACGAAGAAGTTCTCATCGATCCCGGCACATTCACTTATGTCGGCGATCCGGAATCGAGAGACTGGTTCCGTCAAACTTCGGCCCATAACACCGTTCGTATCGATCGCGCCGGCCAGGCTACACCTGCCGGTCCGTTCCGCTGGACGAATCTTCCACAGGCAGATCTCCTGAGGTGGACCTCCAACGCCCAGCACGACTTTCTCGAAGCGGCATGCCGTTATCGCGGCTTGCGCCACGGGCGACGATTTCTGATGATTCGCGCCGCCAGTCTGCTGTTCGTCGTTGACGAAATCGAGGGTCCGCCAAAGGAACACTTCGTCGAACAGTTCTGGCACTTCGGAATCGATCCCGTTCCTCTCGCCGAACGAGCCTGGCGGATCGGAACGCGCACCGTACTCGTGATCGGCGCGGATCGGGCCGTCGACGTCGAAATCACTTCCGAGTGGCGTTCGCCCGCATTCGGCGTCAAAGAAGCAGCGCCGGTCTTGCGCGTCAGTCGAAAATGCGGGTTTCCGGTGAAACTGGCCGCAGCTATCGATTTTTCTGGACGCGTCCAGCCGTGCAGCCTGACTTTCGATGGAGCGCTCGTCTTTCAGTCCGGGCAGCTTCGCGTCACTGCCGATCTGGACGGACGCGAGCCGAAGTATTCAGTCGAATAGAATCCGCTCGAAATCTCCGGTCACGCGTTCCCACGAATAATTTGACGCGACCAGATCCCCGGCGGCTTGAGCCAGTCTTGCGCGCTCACCCGCGTCATTGAGAAGATCTAGGCAAGCTTCCGCGAACTCCTCGGGCGTATCGGCGATCCGGATATCGTGCGGCGGATGGATTCCCAAACCCTCCGCGCCAATCGAGGTGGAAACCACGGGCGTGCGCGCAGCCATCGACTCGTAAATCTTCAGCCGGGTCCCGCCGCCCACGCGCAGTGGAACAATGGACGCGGCCGCGCCCCACAAGTAGGGACGAACGTCGTCCACCGTCCCGGTAATCCTCAGGTTCGGATCGCTCTCCGAACGCGTACGCAGACTCGCCGGAGGCCGCCGGCCCACAATCGTGACCGTGCACGCCGGTCTCCGTCGCCGGATCAGCGGCAGGATCTCGTCCAGAAAATACTCGACCCCGTCGATATTCGGCATCCAATCCATGGAGCCGACAAACACCAGATCGGTCTCGATCGTTCGCGGCGACGTGGGAGCCAGCCACTCCACATCCACGCCGGTGGGGACATGCGGCGCACGGGACACGCCGAACATCTCGCGATGCATCCGCGCGTCAGCTTCCGAGACGGTGATCACGGTCCGGACGCGGCTGCACACGTCACGTTCAGCGCGAAACATCCGTTCCGCCTGAGCGTTGAAATACTGTTTCCGAAGCGCGTCGCCGGCGTTTTCGGCATGCCTGCGCCAGATCATGGTTTCTACATTGTGCTGGAACAAAACCCATCCGCTGAGATCGTCGATGTTCACCGCGGGAGTCAGAAAATCGCACACCATGGCATCCGGCGATTCGCGCCGCCGAACTTCTTCGATGGTCCGCCGGAACTCCGGGCTCCGATATCGTGCGAGAGAGAGGGGCAGCGACGAAAATAAATTCCCAGCCAGTTGAGTCCAAAATTCCGGAGAAGTTCGCGCCGGCGCCTGGTGCGCCACCGGATATACGTGCGACGAATATTCCTTCGCCCGTGGCACCGATTCCGCCGAAGCGCCGTCGTCAAGACCTACATAGTGAACTTCGTGACGCAGGTGCAGACGCTTCAGCATCTCCAGCGTCCGGATTTGTCCGCCACGGCTGGTCGGATGCAGAAAATCGGCCTTGACCCAGAGAATCTTCATTCGTCAGGCGACGACTTCAGATCCGGTCATCCAACGATCCCGCTTGCCGGTGAGGAACACATCGCCCCACATCTGGAGATTCAGTAATCGCCACAGCCGGTCTGTGGCGTCCTCCTGCCGCCCGCGATGCCGCGCGACCAAACCCTCAATCGCGCTTCGATTGGTATACGCAGCCAGAAGACCATCAGAATCGCTCAGCGAATCGATCAGCGGCTGCGCGCCGGGCTCCAGCAGCCACGGACGCAGCGGCGTCGGAAAACCCATCTTGGGGCGATGCAGCAGATCCGCCGGTAACAGATCCGCCACCGCTTCCTTGACGATGTACTTGCCCACACCGTTGTGGATCTTAAGATGGTCCGGCACCCGCGCCGCGAACTCCACGAATGGATGGTCCAGAAACGGCACGCGGCTCTCGATCGAGCACGCCATGCTCATCTGGTCCTGCTTCATCAGCAGCTCGACCATGTAAGTTTTCTGATCGGCGTACAACATTCGTGACAGCAAAGACTGATCCGCGCGACGATCCCAATAACTCAGGAAATTCTCGTAGCGTCCTTCCAACCCGGGAACCGGTGCAAAAAGATTCGCCAACTCGCCGGGAGCAAAGCCTCCGTAGAAGTTATCGATGTACAGCGACTCGACGCTCAAATCCCGTCCTAGGAACGTGTGTTGCAATTTGCGCCGCAATGTGGACGAGAGCAAACCGCTGGTCGAGATTTGAGAGGCAACGAAGCGCCGCAGGGTCGCTGGCAGAAAACTCCATGCCGAAACCATCTTTTGGGCGCCGAGATAGTGCCGGTACCGGCTGTATCCGCCGAATAGTTCGTCGCTTCCCTCCCCTGTCAGCACCACTTTGACGCGCTCCGCCGCCAGCTTCGACACGAAGTACAGCGATACGCTGGAAGGCCAGCTGATCGGCTCGTCTTCATGCCAGATCAGCCGGGGCAAGGCCTCGAAGAAGTCCTCGCGCCCAATGGTGATTTCGTGATGTTCGGTTCCGATGCTCTGCGCCGCTTGGCGCGCGAACTCGAGCTCGCTGAACTCGTTTTCGCGATACCCCACCGCGAAGGTCTGCACGGGACCCGAAACCATGTTCTTCATCAGCGCCGCGATCGCACTGGAATCGACGCCGCCGCTCAGGAACATCCCCAACGCCACGTCGCTCATCAGCCGCATGCGCACGGTTTCTTCCAGGCGCGCGCGGCATTCCTCGATCCACGACCCGTCGTCGCGACGCTCGGGTTGTTCCGGTGGAACCGGGACGTCCCAATATTTCCGGATCTCGAACTTCGGCTCGCTCCCACCGACGTCAAGGCTCAGCCAGTGCCCCGGCATCAGCTTGCGGATGCCGCGAAACATCGTGACGGCACTATTCAAGTGTCCAAACGCGAGATATTCCGGCAGCGTCGATTCTTCGAGCGCCGGCGAAATCTCTGGGTGCTCGAACAGTGCCTTCATTTCCGACGCGAACGCGAACAACCGCCCATCCCAGTAGTAATAAAACGGCTTAATTCCCAGCCGGTCGCGGGCGCAAAACAGGCGCCGCCGCGGCGCATCCCACAGGGCGAACGAGAACATCCCGCGAAAACGCTCCAAACAAGCTGGGCCGTATTCTTCGTAAGCGTGCAGGACCATTTCCGTGTCGGAGCGGCTGTGATACCGATGTCCCGCGCGCTCCAGTTCTGGCCGCAATTCCGCGTGATTGAAAATTTCCCCGTTGTAGGTGAGAAACAGGTCGCCGGTTTCCTGCGTCATCGGCTGCTGGCCGGTCGCCAGGTCGACGATGCTTAGCCGCCGGTGCCCCAGAAACGCGTGCGCATCGGTGTAAGCGCCCTCCGCGTCCGGTCCGCGATGCCGAATCCGGTCCGTCATCCGCGACAGAACCGCCTTCGAGCCGACCCCCGGCTGCACCGTCACGAATCCGGCTATTCCACACATAAAAGGCGCTTTTTGTATTATCGCACTACGTCTGTTCAGCCGTGAATCGCGTGAATAAAAGACTCGACTTCAGATCCTTCACCGAATCTTTCCAGCAACCGGAATCCTTCGCCGTCTTTGATCAGCACCGACGCGCCGTGCACCGGCGGATCCTCGGCAAATGTCCGGCCCACGATCCAGATCCCGCCCGGCGACAAGCTCCGCCGGACTGCCTCGATGCCCTCCTCGATTTTCGCAGCCGGAAAATACTTCAAATTGAATATGTTCATCGTCCGGATCACATCGACGGGCCGTTCCAGCGACTCAAACGCCGAATGCTGGATAATAGCGAATCGATCCGAGCTGCGGCGCAGAGCGTCAGCCTCCGGATGAATCAGCGGAATCTTCCGAAAGACAAACGGCGAAAGATCGAGAGCATCTGCCATGTCCGAGCTGATCCAGTCCTGAGGAATCTTCCAGCTCCCCTGCAGCCGCCGGTACTTGTTGCGTCCATGCCACTCTAAAATCCGGTTGACCACCATTAGCGGATGCTCGGAAGGGCTCAGCCGCACCACAAACGGCGGCCGCACATATTGCAGCGGCTCCCCATTCGTTTCCCAAATAAAAATCTCGCCGCCAGGCAGTTCCGTCTCGATCACGAACAGGGTCAGGTCGGACGCAGTCACCCGGGCATTCGGAAAATACGACCATACGGCGGCCGCCCACTCGGACGATGCAATGCAGTCCGACGCTGCCCAGTCGTGGACATGAAGTTCTCGCGAGGGCTCGAAATGTTTGGCGAGCACCGCGTTGACGAAGGGGTCAAACTCCTTGAACCGCGCGCGCGACGTGGTTCGGTAAACGCCGTTCGACAACCGAATCTGCGGCATCGCGCATTCAAACAACCGCACCTGGTCCGCCGACGCCGGCGCGCGCAGCAAATGGAAGGAAATTCGGTTCTGCGACAGGCGCCCCCAAATCGAGCGCGGCCTCTGAAACTGATCCAGCCGATAGACGTCGAGCTTGAACACGCGAGTCCTTCTGAAAAGTATCACATGGATAGCGCCCTCGCGCCGCGCGCGATTTGTATGAGTCCCGCGCGCGAATCGCATCAAGCCGATGCTATGTTGGATCTTGTGACCGCATCCTCCCTGCCTGCGTCAGCTCCGGCTGATCCAGCGGCTCCCCAGCCCGCGCCAGTGCTCCTGATGGTGCGCGAGCTCTCGGTCGGCGGATGCGAGCGCGACCTGACCAAAATCGCTGCCCATATCGACCGCAGCCGGTTCACGCCGCATGTGGGTTGCTTCATCGCCGAGGGACTGCGTTTCGACGAGCTAACCGCGTTGAAGATTCCCGTCGTCGAATTTCCGGTGCGGTCGTTTGGATCCCTATCTGCGCTTGGCGCCGCGCGTGCCATGGCTCGATATATCCGCGCGCATGGCATCCGCCTGGTGCATCCTTTCGACGTCCCCACTACCCTCTTCGGCGTGCCGATTGCCCGCGCGTGCCGAATCCCAGGCGTTGCCAGCCAGCTTTCCTATCGCAATCACCTGTATGCATCGCGCGATCTTTTTTTGCTGGGGCTGGTCGACCGCATCTCCAGCAAGATTGTTGTGAACTCAAAAGAAATACAGCGCCATCTGATCGAAGAAAAAGGGATTCCTCGCGACCTCACCTATCTCTGCTACAACGGCGTCGATTCACGCGAGTTCCATCCCGAGGGCCGCCAGCGCCTGCCCCAGTTGAGCGATGCCAAGCTGGTCATCGGCATCGTCTGCGTGCTGCGCGAAGAAAAAGGACTCGCCGTGCTGATCGAGGCGTTTTCGAGAATTCGCGCCGAGCATGATTCCATGAAGCTGGTCATCGTCGGCCAAGGTCCCATGCGAGAGAAACTCGAAACTCTTCGCGACCAGCTCGGTCTTCAGAACCAAATGCTGCTGGCGCCGGCCACCAGCGAAGTCGCCGCCTGGATGCGGTCCATCGACATATTCGTGCTGCCCTCCACTTCGGAGTCTTTTTCCAACTCCTTGCTGGAGGCCATGGCTTGCGGATGTTGCGTCATCGGATCCCGCGTCGGCGGCACTCCTGAACTAATCTGCGATCAAAGCAGCGGCTTGTTGTTCAACGCCGGCGACGTCGACGGCCTGGTGGAGTGCCTCAGAAAAGTGGTCCGCGATGAATCCCTTCGCAACCGTTTCGCCGCCGCCGCCGCCCATCGCGCCGCAACCGAGTTCTCCATCGAACGAGCCGTGCAGCGAACCGAAGAATTATATGCATCGCTGCTCCGTTGATCGGCTCTGAGCCGTGACCGAAGGAAGCGGTCGATATTGACGTGGGATTGCAGCCGCGCACAAATGAGGATAAAGTTT